>ERZ1023633.681-NODE-681-length-13168-cov-8.923892_pt1 | contig 13168 bp, 14 predicted proteins | sample MGYA00380333_ERZ1023633 | MGnify/ENA primary metagenome ERZ1023633 (study PRJEB33179, sample SAMN07448972) | human gut metagenome | biome: Human-gut; feature: Human associated habitat; material: Faeces | host: Homo sapiens | place: India: Bhopal | collected...
GATAGAACGAATGCAAAGACATTTTGGCAGCGCAAGTGATGATGGAATGCTTTATATAAACTATCCGATGATAGAATCATTTATAGATGTGAAATCCTTTGCAGAAGAGGAATATTTTCAAAAACACATATCGGTTTGTTGTCAACCTGGACGATGCTATAAACAATTAGCTCAAAATGACTCTATTATATATGAGTATATCAATGTGTATAAGAAAATAATTGAGGAATTGAAGCGACAGGTCTGTGATATTTCGATAGAAGATTTAACAAGAGAAGTGTGTACACTTTCCAATGCTGATCAACGAAGAGAACAAATATATAATCGCTTAATTGAGGCAGATTTTAACGAGAAAAGCGCGATGGAATTGAGTTATTCGCTTGATGCAAAACTGGGGAAGGTACTTTACACGGAACAGACATCATATTGGGATAAATTGACGGAGATGATGATGTGGGTGGCAAGACAAAATATTGCTAAGGCATGGATGATTCAGACGGGATATAAGTCGATTTCAAATCTGAAAGAGTGTTATGAAAAAATAAATTGGAGCCAAATTTTAGAAGAACAAAATAAGGTTAGTAGTGATCCGAAGGATGGAATTATATGGGTACTTTGTACGTGTATAACTTTTTTGGGAGAGTACAAGTTTTTTTGGAATATTGACTAAATTTGTTGGAGGATGTTGGATAAAGTGCGAAACAGATAAAGAAACATGGGTTTATGAATTGGCAAGTGGAAAGGAAAGATGGTTCGCTGAACATTTTGTTTCGAAGCGGATAGTCCATGCAAAAATGCGTGGCTGGCTTGCTTTATGTCGGATGGATCAATTGCTGCTGTTGGTAATAATGCCAGAAAAGTGGAATTTAAGAATATCCGTACAGGAGAGTATTCTGAGGTAAATAGTCGGAAACTATATGATGGTTGTAAGTCCGGAAGATACTGTAGTTGCCTGCTCTAATGGACAGATTATGTTTTGCCATGAGAAATACTGCCGCTTTCACAGTGCGGTGGATATGATTACCAATTTTAATGTGGATGCATATGATTTTCGGGGCTGTATCTGTAGTGAATCGATAACGAATCAGATACGACAAAATGGTGGATTGATTGACAAGGTTTTTCATTGAGAGGATTGCTTTTTACCAATAAATGCAGTACACTTAGTTACGTCTATTAAATTACAAATTGGAGAACATACAAATGGAAAATCAAGTTAGGGAAATTTCTCTTCGTCACTTATTCTGGAAGGTGATGTTGGGATGGAAATTGTGGATCGTGTGTGCTGTGCTTTTTGCAATCTTACTTCCGGGAGTGAAGTATGTCAAGGATGCGCGGGCGTATAAGGCGGCGCAGCAGCCACAAGATAATCAAGAAGTAATCTTTACCAAGGAAGAGCAACAGCAGATTGATGATGTGAAAAGTCTGCATGTGCTTATGGACAAGAATAGCACATATATGCAGGAGTCGCTTCTGATGAACATTGATCCGTATCAGGAGCATGTATTGGAACTCAAGTACTATATTGATTCGGATTATACTTATAATTATTCCAAGGATAACAGACAGGATTACACTTCGGCAATTACAAATGCTTATGTGGATTATGCAGAGCATGGATTAAAGCAGAAGGATATCTGGAAAGAGGTAAATACAAAGACTGAGGATAAGTATCTTACAGAACTTGTATCTGCCAATGTGGATTCAGATAATACATTTTCCGTGCTTGTAAAGTACACAGATGATGAGAGTTTACAGACTGTATCAGAGGCAATTCAGAAGGCGTTACAGGGACGGCATGAGGATATTAAAGATAGAATTGGGGCCCATAAACTGGTGCTTGTTTCTGAAAATTATCAGGTTCAAACCGATTCCGATTTAGCAAATGCACAGAAAGCGGTAACCGATTTGATCAAGTCATATCAGGATCAGATTACAACGCTGACTTCTTCGCTGACAGAGGAGCAATTGAAGGCGGTTGACAGTGAAGTGGCGGATGAGAGCGATAGTAAAACGGAAGCAGAAGACGCTGTTGTTGCCGCAACGCCGGTATTCAGTAAAAAGTATGTTGTACTTGGGTTTGTAATGGGAATCTTTCTTGCTGCATTATATCTTGTTTGTGTGGCGGTCCTGTCTAATAAGCTGCAGGAGGCAGAAGAGTTGGTTCGCTTTTATAAGCTGCGTCAATTTGGTATTCTGACACAGAATAAGGGAAGCAAGGGGCTTACAGGATTTCTACTTAGAATCAAATACCGGAATCAGAAGATGCTGAGTGCGGATGCTTCTATTCAGCTTGCAATCTCAAATATTGAGTTGTACTGCAAGAACGAAGGAATTACGAGGGTGTTTTTGACCGGTTCGGAGATTGAACGCGTTGCCAAGACGACAATCACGAAGATTGTGGAAGGTCTTGCCGCAAAGGGAATTCAGACCGTATATGGTGAGAATATCTGTTACGATGCAGCAGCGATGCGAGAGGCTTCGGAAGCCGGTCACGTAGTGCTGGTTGAGATTACAGATGTCTCAATTTATCAGGAAATTGAAAAGGAACTTCGGATGCTGAAGGATTGGAATGTGGATGTTGCCGGATGTGTCGGGGTGGAATAATAGGATTTTAAGGTGATTGGAAAGTCGATGCTGAGGCATCGGCTTTCTTTGCAAAAAAGTATTTTGGAGGTAAGTACGTAATCATTCGTATCTGTCCGCAACTATATTTTTTTGATACACTCTTTTCATAACAAAGGAAGGAAACTGCATATTCCGCAAAAACAGAGCACTCGCTCCGCATGAGCGGAGCGCTGTTCCGCTAGGAACGGATCATTGCCCTGTTGGTTAATAAAGTTACTTGCTTTCTACACGTCTATCGCGGCCTGGAAAGTCTAATCGATATGCTTTAGAGGTCATGTGGCTGAGACATGCATCTGCATATGTGTTATCACCAAACAATTGGTACCAGTTCGCTACTGGCATCTGCGAGATGATGACTGTTGATTTTCGGCAATCTCTAGCTTCGATGATTTCAAAGAGATCACGGCACTTGTCGAGGTTTAAGTCCATCAATCCAAAATCATCTATAACAAGAAGATCATAACCGGCCATCTTGTTTGAATACTCATAGTAATTATCTTCACTATGCGCATGGGCGGATTCTTGAAGCAGATAATTCGCACGGATATATTTAACAGTCCTCATTTGATGTAGTGCTGTGACACAAAGTGCACATGCAACATATGTTTTGCCAGCTCCTGCTCCACCTGTAATCAAAAGATTGTTCGGTTCATCGATCCAATCACCTTTGGCCAGTAATTCAATGACATGTGTGTTTAACTGCCTCTCTGGATCATAAAGAGAACTATCAAGGTCAGCTGCCGAATATTTTAGTGTTGCTTGTTTTAAGAGCCGATTGAACTTCTTGTTTTCTCTCCCTGACCACTCATGGTTGATGATTTCAGAGAACCTTGTTTCAAAGCTCTCTAATCCCGAATTCGGATTCATAAGTTGGTTTTCAAAAGCTTCTGCCATGCCGGACATACGCATCTTATAGAGTTTGTCCATAAGAAGATTTTGATCCTTTGTAAGTTTGTCGTTATAATTGTATTCTTTCTGTCTGTATGCCATAATCATTCACCTTTACTTGTACAGCTGGCCGTATCTAATATTGAGTTATATTGTAAAAATGAAAATATTACAAAACTGTTCCTTACCGGATCTGAAATCGAAAGAGTGGACAAGCGTATCATCACAGGAATGGTTGATAGTTTGAACAAAAAAGATGTTCAGGTTGTTTATGGTGAGAATATCTGCTATGATGCCGCTGCGATGCGTGAGGCGTCAGAGGCAAGCCATGTGGTATTGGTGGAAACCACAAATGCATCCATCTATCAGGAGATTGAGAAGGAATTGCGTATGTTGAAGGATTGGAACGTGGATGTGATTGGATGCGTGGGTGTGGAATAAAATAGAATATTATAAAGTTGTTTGGAGGAGCTGATGCAGTGCGTTGGCTCCTCTTTTTTGATTATAATTAATGACTATTTTATTAATATGGCTTTACACAAAGTGTAGGAAGTTATATAATTACAAATATAGGCAAAAGGTACTAAAATATATGAATGTTCAGCCAAATAATAAAGGCATTGACAGGTTTTACAAGGGAGTTGAAGAGTGAAGATATATAACGAATAGGTAACCAATTATGTCAAGACTCTTTAAAGATGAACTATAGGAAGAAGGGATTAAGGATGAAAAACAATTTTGATTTTGAAAATGCGATAAAGCAAGTAAAAAGTAAGAGAATACAAAAAAATATTTGGAGGAAGTAATTAGTACATATAATAACTGTGAATATAGGTCTTGTATAGTAATGTTATATGCTACTACTTTTGCAGATGCTTTAGATAAAATTAGAACAATGTCTGAGGTGTATCAAAATGAAAAAGCAGAGAAATTTCTTGAAAAATATAATAAAGGCAGAAATGATAATAGATCCTATTCTGCATTGGAAAGAGAAGTTAAAGAATTTATTGTTAACAGTGGATTGATTAATGATATTGAGAAAAAACAATGGGAGCACTTAAAAGATTATCGTGATTATTGTGCGCATCCAGTAGTAGAAAGAGATTATGGACTAATCTCACCAAATGAAGAACAAGTTAGAATGCATATTAGAAATATGTTTGAAGCATTATTTGAAAAGTGCGATGATGTTCTTGAATCTAAGTATTTACAAGGAATGACAAATGCAATTCATGCGGGTTATAAGAAGGTAAGTAATGTAGATGACAATCAAGATACTTTAATTAGGACCATTATGGAAGAAAAAGCATACAACTCAAAAAATTTTATTCTTGATGGGCATTTTTGTGTGTTTAATACAAAGGGAGATATAGTACGCATTCCGGAGTATTTTTTGTCAATACGAAGATTAATGGAATTATACTTTTACAAGACGAACCTAGAGTTATTGTTGAAAGAATATTAAGAAAAATTGGAGGAAGTTTGGATGAATAACATTATACATAAAACATTTGCGGAAATCGATTTACAAGATCCCTTTTTTCAGTCCCTAAAAAATGATTATTTGGGATTTGAGGATTGGTTTAGACGAAAAAAAGATCAAGATGCATTTGTACAATATGAAAATAATAAGATAATTGGGTTTCTCTATTTAAAGGTGGAAGAGAATATTGTGGATGATGTAATCCCAGCCATTATCGCAAATAAAATTTTAAAAGTAGGAACCTTTAAAATCGATGCACATGGTACTAAAATGGGTGAACAATTTATAAAGATTATTATGGACTATGCGGTGAACGAAGATGTGGATGTCTGTTATGTTACTATTTATGAAAAACATGATTCACTTATTAATTTAGTTCAACAATATGGATTTGAACAGTATGGAATAAAAGGAAGTGGAATATATAAAGAAAATGTATATTTAAAACAAATGAAGATGATTACTGGAGATATCAATAGAGATTTTCCTCTTGTTAATGGAAGTAATGCAAAGAAATATTTATTAAGTATTTATCCGAAATATCATTCTATTATGTTTCCAGATTCTATTTTAACAACAGAAAATAAGAATATAATAAGAGATGTTTCCTATACAAATTCAATTCATAAAATATATGTATGCACAATGGATCATGTCGAAGAGTTAAAACATGGGGACATTGTTGTAATTTATAGAACGGCTGAAGAGGGGAAGAGCGCGGAGTATTCTGCTGTTGCAACATCCATATGTGTCGTAGAAAATATAAAAACACAGAACGAATTTAACAGTTTTGAGGAGTTTTATAAATATGCAAGTAAATATAGTCTGTTTGACGAGAGGGATCTTCGTTATTGGTATGATAGAGGAGGGTGCAAAACGATAAAAATGACGTATAATGCTGCTTTGAAAAAACGAATTGTCCGTCATGACCTAATAGAGGAAGTTGGTTTGGATCGTAACCATTATTGGGGCTTTTTTGAATTGACAGATGAACAATTTAATATGATAGCTCAAAGGGGAGATGTTACTAAAATATTAAAAAGATAGAACAAATGTTCATAAATGGTTGCAATGTTGTGTTGGTTCGAGTACAATATATTATAGTAAAACAAAGGCAAAATGGAGTGAAGATAATGTGTGCAATCTTATTATCAATTAATCCTAATCATGTTGAAAATATAATGAATGGAACCAAAAGATATGAATATAGGAAAGTCGCATGCAAAAGACATGTGGACAAAATTTTGATTTATTCTACAAATCCAATAATGAGAGTTGTTGGTGAAGCGGATGTGGAAGATATATTGATTGACAATCCTGAAACTATCTGGAAGAAAACACAGAAAAAGTCTGGTATTGATAAGCATTTTTTTGATCAATATTATGCAAATCGAGAGTTGGCAGTTGCTTATAAATTGAAAAATGTTGTTAAATACAACGTACCGAAGAAATTGAAAGATTATGGAATCAATAATGCTCCACAATCATTTCAATATATTGAGCAGATGCAATAAATGATAAGGAAAATGAAAAAGTCGATGTTGAGGCATCGACTTTTTCATTGTACGTGTTGTATATTAAACCTGAATTAACTATCTAACAACCATTTCCATACCGGGACGACTTCATAAGTGAACATAGAGATTATTAAAATGAAATTGAAGGGAGAAAGTTATTATGAAAAGACAGGATAAAATAGCAGTATTGATTGATGCGGAGAACGTATCAAAAAAATATATTAAATTGATGTAAGTACGTAATCATCTGTACCTTGATTATTTAAAACACGCCGCCCATCGGGCGGCACATTTTATTTCTTCTCTTTGGTTCGAAATCCTTCCGGTAATTCAAATCTCCGGAACGAAAGCATCTCTGATTACGGTTGTATTTCATTCCAGTTTCGGGGAAAATGAGAATGAACTATTTATCGGTCATGCCGGTGTATTGGTGCCAACGAAAGACAAGAAGCTGCTTTTTGTGGAAAAGCTGTCCTTTTCTCTGCCTTATCAGGTGCTAAAGTTTGATAACCGAAAGCAGTTGAAAAATTACCTGATGGGAATGTATGATACCTCGTGGGGACAGGAAGAGGCAAAGCCGTTTATCATGGAAAATACGAAAACTGCTTTGCAATAAGGTGGGACTGCTTGAGAAGTTATCAATAATTTCTTAAGAATTAGAACGCAAATCTTAAAGATATCTTCCTTTTTCAAACACAGGGTGTTCATATTTCTTTGCTAATCTATTATTATCGTAAACAACGACAAAATGTTAAAACTTAGGAAGGGAAAGGATATGAAACAGATAAACAGAGCAGCAGCGCAGATCACGCTTCTGGCAGCAGCAATCCTGATGATCGGATACGGTGCGATGCGCGGGGAGGCAGCCACGGTGCTCTCAAAGGCAATCAAATTATGTCTGGAGTGTGTTGGAATTGGATAAGAAAAAACATAAAATATCACAGTCTCTGGCGCGCTTTCGGGGATGGATTCAGGCCGTGGCAACGATTCTTACCAATATCCATCTGCCGAACTTCTTTAAAGGAGAGATTTACAGAGGGGATGCAAAGACCGTCTGTGTACCGGGACTGAATTGTTATTCCTGTCCGGCTGCATCCGGGGCGTGCCCAATCGGTGCCTTGCAGGCAGTCATTGGCTCATCCAAGTTTAAATTTTCGTATTATATTACAGGATTTTTAATTCTGTTAGGTGTACTGCTCGGACGATTTATCTGTGGATTTCTGTGTCCGTTCGGTTGGTTCCAGGAGCTGCTGCATAAGATACCGTTTAAGAAATTTTCAACGAAAAAGCTTAAGTCGCTTCGTTATATAAAATATGGCGTGTTGTTGATTTTTGTTATTTTACTACCCCTTCTGGTGACAAATTCACTGGGAATGGGAAATCCGTTTTTCTGTAAATATCTTTGCCCGCAGGGAGTGCTGGAGGGAGCGATTCCGCTTTCGATTGCCAATGCAAGTATCAGAGCGGCCCTTGGCAAACTGTTTACATGGAAATTCGGTATACTTATTACTTTTGTAATCCTAAGCCTTATGTTTTACCGCCCATTCTGTAAATGGATATGTCCGCTGGGCGCAATCTATGCGCTTTGCAATAAGGTATCTTTTCTGCAGATGAAGGTGGATGAGGATAAATGTGTATCCTGCGGCAAATGTGAGAGAGCCTGCAAGATGGACGTGGATGTCACAAAGCATCCGAACCATACGGAATGTATCCGCTGTGGCATGTGTATAAAGGAATGCCCGACGGAAGCAATTCACTATCAATATGGATTTGGAACAGGTAAAACAAATTTGAAAGAGAATAAAGGAGAATAAAATGAAGAAATTAACAGTGATGCTGCTTATTGCAGCGATGGTACTCGGAGTAAGTGCGTGCGGAAATTCTGCTAACAAGGAAAATACAGCAACAGAGTCGCAGATGTCAACGCAGGAAGCAGAAGATCTGGATGCAAAGATTAATGAATTGACACAGAAAGAGAACAGTATTCTTGAAAACCATAAGGCTTTATGGGAGAAGGTATTTAACAGCATTGACAAATCAACTGTCGAGGATGCGACAGCTACGAATTACGGAGATTTTCTGGCAAACTCTTTAGACAAAATTAAGGATAAGTTTACCGATGATGAACTCAAGTCTTTGAAGGAAGATGTTGAAGAAATCAAAAAGCTTGAGGATGAGCTTCAGCCACTTCTTGAGAAGCAGAGTGCGAATGCATCAAATAAGGATTCCGGCAAAGAGGGAGCAAGCGTATTTCCGGAGTTTAAGGCAAAGGATCTGGATGGAAATGACGTGGACAGCAGCATCATTTCAAAGAATGCGGTCACGGTTTTGAATTTTTGGTTTAATGGATGTTCTCCATGTGTACAGGAGCTTCCGGAACTGAATAAATTAAATGAGGAGCTGAAGGAAAAAGGCGGACAGGTAATTGGTATCAATATAGATTCTCTTGACGGAAATGAGGATGGAATTGCTGAAGCTAAGAGTATTTTAGAGAAGCGGGGTGCAAAATATACGAATCTTTCCCTTGATTCCAACAGTGAAGCCGGAAAATATGCAACAAGCATTATGGCCTTCCCGACTACAATCGTGCTTGACCGTAACGGAAATATTATCGGAGAGCCGATCATGGGCGGTATTGATAATGACGAGTCATATAAGCAGCTGATGAAGACGATCGATCAGATACTGGCAGCTGATAAGAACTAGATAAGTTACTGTTCACACCTAACGGTGTTACCAGCAACGATTACAGCCCATTTAAAATGCCTCTACGAGGCAGGGCTGTAATCACTCAATAATTAATACTATGGCGCATAGCTTGACAGCGTGGTGTCAAGCTTGCGTCTGAACAGTAACCTAGATAATACCTATTGCGGAGGGGACTCCTATACCAAATGGAACAAAGGTATGGATAACGCAAAAGGGAAGATGTATTGCAGCCAATAATGTGTCAAAAATCCCAGAATGTAAATTACGAATTATGATGGATATCATTGAAGCGCGGCATGCAGAAATAGAACAATTGTGGTTGAAAAAATTCGGAGAGATTTCGTATTATTGTTAAATTTGCAAAGCAACAGGCTAAGCTGGGGCAATATGGTGTTAGTAGAAAAAGGAAGAATAGGGGCAGATCGGATAGAAATATTTGATCTGCCCTGTTTTACGTTTACGAGATAAAAGGTAAGCGCCTAGTTTCAGGGTGGATTTAAAATCATCACAAAATTTGCCATAATTATAGATGATAGATGCCAGCATTTTACTACAGTATCGGCGCTAGATACTATAAATGTGAGCGTTTTACTATAACTATGGAGGTTTCCTGTATGAAAACGCAAAGACGCACAGCAGACGAACAATATCAACTTATCATGGAATGCCGCAGCAGCGGTCTTAGTGACTACCAATGGTGTACAGAACATAACATCAATCCCGGCACCTTTTACAACTGGGTTAAAAGACTGAGAAAAAAAGCTTGTTATGATATCCCCTCTGCCACAGGACGCGGCGATTATAAGCCAGCCCTTAAACCGGATGTTGTAAAACTTGAGGTGATACCTGATCATCAAAACCCGGGCATTCCAACTGTCGAAAGCACAATGCTTCCGCTGGAAGAACCCTGCCCCGCCATCGAGGTCATGCTTGGGACTGTTTCAATAAAAATTTCAAATGATGTTGACCTGAAGCTGCTGTCACAGATCCTTAAAGCTGTGACAGGGACATGTTAGGAGACATCACTGTCGCAGACGAGATTTATGTGATCTGTGGTTATACAGATATGCGCAAGTCCATTGATGGATTATGCGCTGTCGTAAAAGACCAGCTGAATATGAACCCTTCCAGGCCAAATGCAATCTATCTCTTCTGTGGCAGACGTAGTGATCGAATAAAAGTGCTTCTTCATGAACGTGAAGGATTTGTACTTTTATATAAGCGACTTGATGCCAACGTAGGAAAATACCGTTGGCCGCGCAACCGTAATGAGGTAAAACCCATTACATGGAGGCAGTTTGACTGGCTTATGTCCGGTCTTGAAATCGAGCAGCCAAAGGCGATAAAAAATACCGGAAATGCTTGATTTTTCAGGATTTTTCGCTTGTTTTATGGTATAATTGAACCATAGAAAAGGAGCGAAAAAACAATGCCTTCAGGAGTAAGAGATATCCAGCTCTTAGAGCTTAAGGATACGATTTCACAACTGAATAATACAATCAGCACTCAGAACGAGATTATCCGTTCCCTGCAGAAAATGCTGCAGGAACGTGATGCCAAAGACAGCGAAAAGGATCAACTGATCGCTAACCTTCAGGCACAGTTGGACTACCTGAAGACCAGAGCACCGGAAACTGTTGAAACGCAGATATCTGATGGCAGATGAGACTCCGATCCAGGTATTAAAGGAAGAAGGCCGCAGACCACAGAGTAAATCTTATGTCTGGCTGGTACGAACTGGTGACAATGGTGGGATTCCTATACTGTAATAAGCTGTTTGAGTATGAACGATCTTATCGAGAAAAAGGATTATCGCTCAAACAGATTTATAATCGCCGCCTGAAGGATCAAAAACCTGTCATAGAGGCTTTTTTGTCATGGCTTGACCAGCTGCATCCGGAATCCGGAGACAGGCTGATCAAGGCAATCAACTATTCCAATGGTTGCCGTCCGTTTATGATGAACTATCTGAAAGATGGTGCATGCAGCCTGGGTAATAATCTCAGTGAGAACAGCATTCGATTCGACCATTGGTAGTTGGCCGTAAGAACTGGCTTTTCTGTGATACACCAGCCGGGGCAGATGCCAGTATGAAAATCTATTCTATGATAGAAACGGCAAAAGCCAATGAACTTGATCCACTTAAATATCTGAGCTTCCTTCTAGAGCATCGTCCTGGTGCTGAAATGTCAGACGAGGAATTGAAACAATTTGCCCCGTGGAGTAAATTGGCTCAGGAAACTTGTAAATAAAATGTAGTGAAATACTCGCATGTCTGTCATCCTAGCGCGGGGTGTCAGATTTCATTTATAGGGTACGCCCTAAAACTATGCGCTTACACTCTTAATTACAAATATAATCCAAAGAAAAATATTCTCTTTCCTTCATATATGCAAAGTATTTCTTTTTCTAATAAAATGTAACAGGGATTTTGTCAGTTTCAAATAGACACCTCTACAGATTTATGCTAGAGTATTTTTTGTATAACTTCATAGGAAGAAGCGGATGCGTTCTTTTGATGCCCTCTAGTTTTACGAAAGAGGGTGATGCCCATGAACACAATGGAAGTTTTAACTTTGTTGCTGGTAATTTTTGCGGCACTATCTTACATAGATAATCATAACAAAAAGAAATAGCATCCCGCCCTGAGAAAGTTGGATGCTATTTCTTAAATACATTTAAATTACTGAGGGCAATCGGATAACGCATCCGATAACCTTTCTGAGATGATTATACAATAAGAGGCTTGAGAAATCAAGTCTCTTATTTTTTACTTTAACAGTAAGTTCCCTGTTTATCACTTTTATACAGTTGTTAAAAGCCCCTGCTCCTTCATGCTGTAATAGGCATATCCGTAACTGTCACCATTTTCTTTTCTTCCAATAATGATGTGGTCAAGAAGTTCTATTCCTATAAGCCTTCCAGCTTCAAATAATCGCTTTGTAGTGCTTATTTTCTGTTTTATAATTATACGCTTTTTCTTTTACAAGTTCTGTAAGGTTATTCTCTCTGTTTATTTTCGTGCTATAAGTTATTATCCTCATCACAATCCTCCTCGTCTTCTGCATAGCCGTATTCTGGTGAAAAGAAAAATATGATGTCATCATCATAATCTTTGTCAAAATGTTCACACATAATCTTTACTCCTTTGTAAAAAAATAAGGAGAATGCAACTTACACTCCCCTTATTTTTTATAGCTTTCTGATGTTGTTTCTTTTATTTACTTTTTCTTTAGCTCTGATTTTGTATCAGATTCTTTGGAACTTTCTTTTGCTTCCTTTGTCTTTGTACCTGATATAAATTCAAAGCTATATCAGATTCATTAAAATCTGTCCGAAAAAGTGTCTTAATTTATGAGACCATTATAATTTTGGAATGTCAGCATGCAAAAAACATTTTGTTTCATCTATGATAAAAGTTTGTTATACTATAACAATAAGTGTAGCTTGTAGATAGGATTTCAATTTCCTAAAGGGGGATCTTCATGAAAACAATCGGTATAGGAAAGCAGGATTTTGCCTCGCTCCGTGAACACAATTGTTTTTATATTGATAAAACTGACTTTATTAAAGAATGGTGGAATTCGCAGGATGATGTAACTTTGATTACACGACCTCGTCGTTTCGGCAAGACTTTAAATATGAGTATGGTGGAATGTTTCTTTTCAGTGAAATATGCGAAACGTTTGGATTTATTCGAAGGATTGAGCATCGAAAAGAATGCTGCTTTACGGAAATTACAGGGAACCTATCCTGTTCTCTTCTTAAGTTTTGCAGCAGTCAAAACAAATACTTATGAGAACGCAAGAAGACAGATTTGTTCGTTGATTGCTTCATTATATGATGAAAATATGTATCTGTTAAATGGTGACACATTAAATGAGCGTGAAAAAAAGCGGTTCCAGGCAGTTACACCGGAGATGAATGATGCCGATGCGGTTAT
>ERZ1023633.685-NODE-685-length-13064-cov-7.045738_pt1 | contig 13064 bp, 18 predicted proteins | sample MGYA00380333_ERZ1023633 | MGnify/ENA primary metagenome ERZ1023633 (study PRJEB33179, sample SAMN07448972) | human gut metagenome | biome: Human-gut; feature: Human associated habitat; material: Faeces | host: Homo sapiens | place: India: Bhopal | collected...
CCGCCTTACATTTTTTTTTATATGATTCGCCGACCTAAGTGATATAGACTTATTGTATGCTCTGCATGGTCAGTTGTGTATATGATTCTTGCCAATGCATAAACAAAATAAAACATCCGACCAATGCGACAACAAAAAGAAGCGCCCATATACCACCACCGCCAGAATTAGAATCAGGTTTTACATAACGAAAATGTTTACATGTCTGACATGGATCCACACTACTACTCTCATAATTATCTTGTTTGTTATACTCTCTCCAATTTTGTTCCATAAAAACACCCCCTATAATAAGATTATTATAAGGGGCATGACATACATTGTCAATTGCGCGTTGGGTGGCAGTGTGCGCGCGCAAGCTTACCGCGCAGCACTGCACACTTATTTGTTCATCTTCTTGTAATGTCGCTTGAGTCTATGCGACATATGACCGATATTGTCATTGTTTGGATTGATTTCCCCACGCATTACGAGTATTTCTTCCGGTGTCATCATGTCATTTTCATCAACCGACTTTTTCAGTTTATCGACACAGGCTAAGGTGTCATAACTGTTATAGTCAAAGTCTCTGACAAAAAATCCGGTTCTTCTACGAGGTTTGACCATTGTAGGGTCAGACGCGTACTCAATTTCATCAGCATCATAAACAGATTGTACCATAAACCGCCATATTTTCTTACAATTGATACAATTTTGAGTTACAGAACGCATCAGCGCATCTGTTAATTTGAATTTCTGGCTACTGTACAAGAATGAAATATGATAATGTCTGCTTGTCAGCAGAGTATTCAAGAATATCGGGTCAATATTTGTCTTGAAACTTCTGCTATTCAATTGAACGCTTGCTTCATCAAGAAGAACAATAACCACAGTACGCGTATTCTCTTCATCATCAATCTTCTTGTTATTGTAAGCACAAGCAACTACTTGCGAAAGGCTTTGCAACGGTTCGTAGGGGCACGACTTCAAATCCACATTGGAGATAATATGTATCTTCTGGAGAACGAATCTCTTTCTACCTCTATCCCACACTTTTTTATTATTGTACCGCTTGAAAAGCAATGTTACATAATGGACGATAGATAAAGTCTTACCGCCACCAAAATGCGCGCAATAGCAATTCAATACACCAGCAGTATATTCGTTATACTGTTTGTGTTTGAAATAAAAATACAAATCACGGACACCATAGTAAATTGTTTTAACCGGATGCAATACAATCAGCCGGGCAATTACCGAGTACCAGAGCAGAAACCCTATACCAATCACTACAAGTATTGTCATTTCTTCATACCCCCTAACAGACCGCACGCAACCGCAAACAGTTCAAGTCCCATACACATAACAATAAGCCGGACAACAGCCGGAGCATCCAATGTTGTAGAGCCTTGTAAGATTAAATCGACGACAGCATCCATATATTACACCCCCTTCAATGTATTTTTCCGCCAACCACGAAAACATGCCATAACAAATGTAATTATCGTAAATACAAGAATCAAATGAACATCATTAGCAATGGATAACAACGTATCATTGTCCGCTGGATCCGAAACTAACGTTTCCGAACCAGCTTGCGTACTTTCTACTACTTCCGTTCCGTTGTTAGTTTCTTCTAAACTTTCAGTACCAGAATCAACAATTTCAGTATTCTGTAAATATTCTTCCGGACTATATACAATACTTTCCTTTTTAATCTCCGACACAATTTAACACCTCTCAATCACTTAAACCTCTTAAAAATGCAATCACAGCACCAGCAAGTATCGCCCACAGGATAACAGCACCAACGCTGATTTTATAACCGCCTAGCGTAAACGTAACATTTGCCACTTGCGTTAATATTTTACCAACCGCCTTAAATACACTATCCATCTAAATAAATCACCCCAATTCCAACCAAATACACCAATCTAAGAAAAATTTCACACATTGTTTCCATAGTTACCCCCTTATTGCTTTTATAATCATAAGCGCGACAAGCACGACAAAGCCAAATGCAATAAAATCAGTACACCATGACGGAAGAAAAGAAAACAGCTTACCAATAGCTTTCGGTACATTACCGACATCTTTCAAAAAAGACTTAATACTTGATATGCTAGAAGAAGAACTAGAATCATCACTCATAATCTTGTCAACATCATCTTTAGATTCGTTATTATGAGACGTTTTATCAGACGAATTATTATGTCCGTCATCCTTATCATCTTTCCATTTACCGTCCTTATCAACATGTCCGTTGGTTTCTTCAACAAACTTACTACCGTCAAACAAAATAGACCGCCAGCCACCAGCATACCAGCCACTCTTTTCATCTGGAATAACAGTGAGAGAATCCGTACACACGACACGAATCATAAAACGATAAGCAAGTTTTTTATTAGTAGCAAGAGGATGTTCGGAATAGTCATTCCATTTAGAATAAATATCACCCCAACCAACCCTAAGAGTATTATTATTAATGTTTTCCAAAGGGAATCTTTTGTAAGTATAATACTCACCATAATGTGGGTAATACTCTTCGATTATATCTTCATTATCTTTGTTATAAAGCACACATTGATTTTGTACCTTAACTTCAATAAAAGTACGAGCATACTTATTATCAGTTAACGAAAAACCACTAGAAGTTTTGTCCTTATATTTAAAATAGTAATCATACGAACATGACACATCACCCATAAACGCATCATTTTTGGTTGAAATAAACCCATGAGATTTCAATATAATAGTACCAATGTCTTTGTCTAGCAAAGGATTGTTTTCGCTACCATCTGGAACTAAACTTGTGTCCACTCCATCTTCACCAATAACAGTAAATGACGTAGGAAGCTTATCGAGAATATAATCACGGATACACTTTTCGGAATCACCAGCATGAAAGTCTTTCGAACCAAAACAAATACCTTTTTTTGTTTGATAAGAATAATGACCTCCGGATATAGTCATACTATACCAAACATAATAATATTTCTTACCCCTAGCTTCAAAGCTACCAGAATGACTTGTACATACATCAGTCTTACTCAATTCAGAACCACCACCGTATTTACCACGGTAATAATATTCAGTATAAGAATCCTTAAGAGGGGATGTTGAAATAATAGCGTTACAAAAAGATTGTTCTTCAGAATTCCAAAATGATACAGTATCACCGATACAAGAAGGATCCCATTTAAATAATTCAAAATAAACTTCATTAGAAAGATTATTACAACGGAAATCATAATCCGGCAATTTTAGCGTTTCATCGGCATAAGCAACTGATTTCGGCAATACACCAACGATTGAAACTACCATGACCGCCAACATAAGAAAGCTGGTCATGCGCTTTTTTATCTTTAATTTTTTCATATTGTTTACCTCACTAAAAAAGGAGCTAGGAACTATTGTTCCCAGCCCCTAGGGTTGATTGCTTTCTATGCGTGTTTGAGACCGCGCACAATTCCAATTGCAATACCGACTACACCGGATGCAAAGAATACAAGCAAGATTGAGTTATTTGTTACAGTAGTAATTACTGTACTTACAACACTCATGATGCTAGTAACCGCTTCAGTAATTGTGCCACCGGCACCCTCTGCTAACATTGCTGCTGCCATACTCTTCTACCTCTCTTTCTTCTTTTCTCTTTTAATTTATTGTTATATCGGCAACATACGCTTTGCCGGAATAACCACATCCATAGGAAACAGAAATATTTTTACCGATATGTGACTCATTCACCTTGTCGGCTACATCCTCGAAAAGAAAAATTTTGTCGCATGTATCACCAGCAACTTTTCCCGTTCCTTTTTCTGTTACAAATAAAATCTTTCCATGTTTTTTCTGCATTTCAATAAATCCGATTAACTTCATAATTTTTACATCTTTTCTTTCTCTAACATTTCATTTACGCTACAATGATTATCACGCATAAAGTAACAGTCTTCACATCCTTTATACAAACCGCATCCATTACACGTAGGTATATAATCATATCTCTGGGGATGTTCTCTGCAGTCAGCTATAGGACAACTGCCATCTATGCAAGACAATCCACAATAATCACTACACCTTTTGACCTTGATCATGTTTCTTCTCTTTTTCTTTCTTCACTTTTTCTACTTTTCTACATGTTTTGTTAAGTCTGCATATTACGCATGTATCTTTATAGTGGCACTTCCACTTTTCATCCAATGCGCGATTTTTCAACTCGCATCCGAATGTATAATACATGCATGTCTGTAGTAATACACAAGTGAATTGATTACATTCATGCATGGGCAAGCTCAATCAAGTTCTTCTTGTGCTTTTCCAGAACTGCACGCATTTCTGGTTCCACAACAGCGTTGAAATAAAGCTTTTGTGGCATTGACGCATACCCACAAATAAGCTGTACATCCAATACGCATGAGTTCTCATTTTCTGTTTTAAAGTCGATACTACGTTTTTCTTCATTCATTCTCTTTTTCCTCACTTTCTTCTTGATAGTATCTATAAGTAACGGATTGATGTTCTCCGGTTACTTCTTTTTCGTGTACCAGCGTTAAACCGATAGAATTCTCTATTGTCTGTAAAAAGTCCGCATATTCATGCGATTCTACGATAAAACCTTTTTCTTCCGGTTCTGGTATGTTACGGCTTCTGTAATACCGCTTTTTTCCAAAAGTACTTTCACACAAATCTTTCGTGAGATACTTTGTTATATAGGTTGCGACCTTATGTTTATCCTTGACTTTTGTTGCAGTTGAGTAACCGAACCGCCAGCCGGACAGATTGTATATGGTCGGATAATTTGCATTTTTACTAGTACGGATATATGACTTCTTTCCGATAGCGACGCGACCGCTATCCGTCAGTTTTATATCTCCAATGTCACAAATCACACCATGAATGTGCCATGCACCGTCTTTGTGCTGTTCCGGTACAAACAGATATTTGAGTTCAGACGCATAACGTTGTTTTTGATGCTTAAACCATTGATTCGCTTTTTTCATACATTCGTCATATTCATAGCGGTTAACTTTCGCACCGTCAAAAGTTAAGGTAATAAAATATTCCCAATTCGCTTGACGAGAGTACTTGTAAATATTTTGTTTCGTACGATTAAGCGAGTTTTTAGCGCTACGCTCAGATTCTTCAAATGTTGGCAGTCGTTCTACTTCATCCGTGAAAGGATTGTATTCCTTTTGGGATTCTCTTTTCTTCGGTTTTTTGTAAGTAGGTTCAATAGAGGTTTCACCGGTATAGATTGCATTTACCGGACTACTGTATTTCCGGATTTCAACAGAACCATTTGCATATTGAATTATCCGGAAATTATATGCACCATCCATAACCAATCAACCAACCCTAAAACAAAGATTTTTCAAAAGTGGCACCAATGTGTTGCCATTGTCAAGTAAGGCAACACGCGCTACATTGTGACAGTCAGCCGATTATTCCTGATGATTTTGTGATTGCGCTTTGTGTACCATTCCTACACTCCTATCTTGTCTCCGGCATCAGAGAGGATTGGAGGGATTTTACTCTCCGAGCCGGTGACGTTCTTTCCCCTTGCCCGACTCCCAAGGGGAAAGAAGGAACCAACACGACTTGGGTCGTGTTGGAATGAAAGGTGCAAGCCTATCATTCTACGAAATTCCACCGCCAGCACAGCGACAAGCCGATAAACAAAGGGTACAAACAAAGGAGAGCAAAATTTTGCAAAGTTTCGGCAAGCCACTACCAGAGCGGATATTTCCAAATAAAAAACGCGCAACCAAATGGCTACGCGTGTATATATCAAAACGATATAATAAAAAATGCGCAACCAAATCGGCTACGCAGATAAGTATCTAAATTATTTAATTATCGCGCGAAGTAGTATCATAACTACCGCTAGCGCTTTCGTAAAACAGCTTATTTATCAAATAGTTACACGGACGCGCTCATTCGGGAGAATTAAGTTCGCACTGTATAACTACCACTCCGCTTACGCTTCGTTTTCGATAAAACGCGGAACGTTTTACGAATAGTTATTACCGAAAATACTCTATAATCAACGCCGCGCGTACACCTCGGAACGCCGTAAGACATTCTTTCAACATTACAAAGCCAAAAATCTTTACAAAAAAGAAATGCAAAAACCGCTTGATAACACCAGATTTCTGCATTTCTTTTACATATCTTATTATTTATTCTTTTTATTATCCTGCATTTTTTCACGATAAGCCAGGATAATATCAACACATTGTTCCGGTGTTATTTTACTGGTATTCAATGTTAAATCGTAACTACGTGAGTCTCCCCATTTCTTGCAAGTATAATAATTATAGTAGCTGGCACGCTGTTTGTCTTTTTTCTGGATCAAATCTTTTGCCTTGTTCTCGGTTACATCGTTTCGTTTACTTACGGCTTTGATTCGATCCTCAAGATCTGCATGGACAAATACATTCAGGCAGTCTGGATTAGATGCCAGTGCATAATCGGCACATCGACCTACGATAACACAGGATTCGCGCTCTGCAATCTTTTTGATCGTGTCAAATTGTGCAAGGAAAACTTTGTGGTTTAGTGGCATATCCAAAAATGGAGCAGATGAATAATTCCCTCCGGAATATGTATCCATGACTAAGGAATATAAAAAGCTGTTTGTTGGTCTTTCATCGTGATTTTCAAAAATTTCCTCACAAAAACCAGAATCTTTTGCAGCCTGAGCCAAAAGCTCCTTATCGTATAATTTTACCCCAAGTCGTTCGGCCAGCAGACGTCCGACTTCATAACCTGCACTTCCAAATTCTCTTCCAATTGTATAAATTAGATTTCCCATAGCAAATTACCTCCAAGCCTTACTTAAACAATTGGTTCATATGTATTCACGTGGTATATGATGTATGAACTTTTGTTTTATCTTTGTATATATTATACAACAATTATGACTTGGATTGCAATATTGATAGTAATTTTTTGAAATATTCTGGCAATGGAGCGGAAAACTCCATGTATTCACCAGTTCTTGGATGAATAAAGCCGATTGTTTGTGCGTGTAATGTCTGCCCCTGCAGATTTTTAAAAGCAGATCGGTTACTCGAATACAGGGCATCACCGAGTAAAGGATGTCCGATGCTTGCCATATGCACGCGTATTTGGTGCGTACGTCCCGTTTCAAGTTTAAATTGCATATATGTATAATTTCCAAAGCGTTCAAGCACTTTGTAATGTGTAACAGCTGGTTTTCCGTTTTTCTCGTTAATGGCCATTTTTTTTCGATCGATAGGATGCCTACCAATCGAACCTTCAATGGTTCCTTCGTCATCTTTTACATTTCCACATACAATTCCTACGTAAATTCGGTTGACGGAATGTTCTTTGATCTGTTGTGCAATATCTACATGTGCCTCATCATTTTTACATACGATCAAAGATCCTGTCGTGTCCATATCAATACGATGTACAATGCCGGGACGAATCACGCCATTAATTCCACTCAGGGAATCTTTGCAATGGTACATAATTGCATTTACCAGTGTTCCAGTATAATGACCAGCGGATGGATGCACAACCATTCCTTTTGGTTTGTTGACAATCAAAAGATCCTGATCCTCGTATAAAATGTCCAAAGGAATATCCTCCGGGACAATCGCCGTTTCGACAGCATCTGGAATCTCAATTTTTACCAGATCATCCGTATGTACCAGAAAACTTGCTTTCTGATTTTGATCGTTGACCCATACTTTTTGATTTTTAATTAGTTTCTGAAAAAAAGCACGGGAGAAATCCGGATAAATCGTGCTTAAAAATTTATCCAGACGCTCTCCCTCCTGTTCAAACTGTACTTCAAAAGATTCTGTTTGCATGAGAAACTACTTCTCCTTCTGTTCGTTTGCCTGTTTTGATTTTGATGGGAAAATTACGTTGTAATCTTCGTCCTTATAAACAAAAAATACGGCGACAATTAAAGCAATTGCAGCTACCGTCACATAAATATCTGCCACATTAAAAATAGGAAAATTAATCAGACTGAAATAGAAAAAATCAATAACATAATTATGTACGATTCGATCTATGAGATTTCCAAATGCCCCACAAAAAAATCCGATAAGAATAAAATTCACAAACATATAATGTCTGTTCCATGGGATTCTACGATATATGATAGCAATCAGAATAAGGACAAGCAAAGTAATGATTACAAAAAATATCATCTTGCACATCAAAAAGGCAGATGGATTGTCTTCAAAATAGGAAAAATGAAAAATACGCTGCAAGATGGAAACCAGATCTAAACTAAATGCTGCACTTTGATTTTCTAGGTATTTAAGTTCAAAAACTCCATCAATAAGTGAAAAAGATGGTTGATCTTTGAGATTTACCTCAGCGAGATATTTTGTGATCTGATCTAAAATAATCAGAATAAAAGATAACAAAGTACTGAAAAGCATTATTTTTCCAGACTTATAATTCGCTTTATTATTTGAGTTCATAAAACATTCCTCTTCTATTTTCCATAATAAAATAACTGATAACTGACAAAAAACTGTGTCAGATATTTATTCATACATCAAAAAGTGTACTCGAAGCTTTCCTTTTTTACTGAGAGCATAATTGGTTTCAAAAACAAATCTTCCCTTGCCTCGTACAGAAACAATGCTTCCACTTTCACAGGACTGATTACAGTTCGTAATACATTTTCCATTAATAAAAACTTTTTCGGACATGAGGTATGTTGCAGCTTCCGAGCGGGAAAAGTGATATGCTTTAGCTATAATGCAATCAATACGGTTTGATGCAATCATATCGTTTTGCTCACGAAATGTTGGCTCAATCGAAATATCTGTTCCCGGAACCACGACAGATAACTTCATGGTAGTATGACGGATTTGTCGAAGGTTCTCCATGATAAAGGAATGGATCATTTCGTCGCAAAAAATGTAATATACATCGGACTGACAGATAATATCGCCGATTTTGCCTCGATCAATGCCAAGATGCATAAGTGCGCCCAGTACATCCCTGTGTGTTAGCTTTTCTGCAAACTTTGGATATTGTGGGCGTGCTTCGATGCAGATGATTGGGAACTCCCATTCATAACAAAGAGCATCAGGAATGAATGCTATCATCTGACGCTCAGCTCCATCATACCCTCCGGAAAGTTTTACCTGTGTGTATAATTCTTTCTGAATTGTATGATAAATATTTTGTTCATTTAAATTCAAAAATGTACTAAAGATTACAATCCCTTTTCGATCCGCCTGCTTTGACAAATCAATCAGACGTTTCTTACATAATTCCTGTTCGTCCATGTATTATACCGTTAAATCCGGAATATCAAAAGATTCCATAATATTCTGGATATCTCCTGAAATATCTACACCGCTTGGTGTAGCCAAAAAGATATATGTTGAGATTTTCTGAAGATTTCCGTGCATTGCATAAGTAGCTCCAGATGTGAAATCAATGATTCGCTGAGCAATATCGACACTCAGTCCTTCCATATTAATCACTACGGTTCTTCCGTTCAATAATGTATCTGTAATTTCAATCTCATCTTCAATTGAATTTGGTTTAATAACACATACTTCCATACCTTGCTGCCCCTGTTTTCTGTTTTTTGATATTGGAGTAATCTTGTTCTGCTGCTTTGGTCGCTTTTCTGTTACTTCAAAATTTGTTTCTGTACGTTGCTGTTCTGCTTTGCGTTCTTTGCGGGAAGGACGTTTTTCTTTTACCTCTTCCTGATAATCATCCTCGTCAAACTCATAATCATCATTATCGAATTCATAATCGTCATCGTTTAAACGCATAATATCTAAAAATTTATCAATAACACTCATTTTTTCTTTATAACCTGCCTTAAATATGATATTGTCTTTCACCAAAGATTCCGGTTCCAACTCGGACAATCGTCGCACCTTCTTCTATTGCAACCATATAATCTCCGGTCATGCCCATAGAAAGGACATCCATATCTACATTATCTATGTTTTCCTGTTTGATGTCAACAGATAATTGGCGAATCGCCCTAAAGTATGGGCGATTATCCTCAGGATTCTCGACGTATGGTGCAATTGTCATAAGTCCTCTAATATGAACATGTTCCATTTGTGCAATCTCACGAACTAACGCAATGGTCTCTTCTTTATGGATACCAAATTTGCTTTCTTCTTCTGCGATATTTACCTCAATCAGAATCGGAACAATTACATTATTTTTTGTGGCCTGTTTCTCGATTTCTTTTGCCAGATGTAAGCTATCAACCGAGTGAATCAATGCCGTTTTTCCAACAATATACTTAACTTTATTGGTTTGTAAATGTCCAATCATATGCCAGTGAATGTCTTTTGGCAGCACTTCCATTTTTTCGCACATTTCTTGTACTTTATTTTCTCCAAATTCACGGATATTCTGGTCGTAAACGGTCTGTAACATATCTACCGGTTTGGTTTTGCTGACAGCAATCAGTGTAACCTCACTGCGGTCTCTGCCAGCTTTGCGACAAGCAGCTGCAATATTTTCTTCTACTTTTTTTAAGTTTTCACATAAAAATTCATTCATTTTTATTACCTGCCTTTTCTATTTCTATTATTTTACGACTAACTGATTTTCTTTTACTTTGCTACCATCCAAAGCAATATGATCATATAATGAAATGCCGTAAGTTGTCTTTGTTTCAATGATTGCATAGTTTTCATTTTTTGTTAGAATATTAATCTGTTTGAAGACAGCATATCCTTTATTTATATTATACACTCCCGTGAGTTTGTCAACATCATCACCAATTGTATACGTTTTGGAAGAATCCGTCTTTGCAATCACATCTCCTGCTCTAACAAGCTCATCATCAATATAATAATTGTCATCTTTCTCATAGTAAATCGTTGGAGTTACCAAATTTACAGACTTTTTATCTCCTTCTTTTGCCTCAACTAAGAGACTTGGTGTATCCGAATCAGCACCCGTAGTGAAATATTCTTTCGGAATTGTATAGAATTCCTTACTTGTAATAGCGGAAGTTGGAATTTTTAAGCCGGTATCTTCCGATAACACCAGTTCTACATCAACAAAACGATCATTTACATATCGAATCATTGCTGTTTTCAGGGACAAATTTAAGTAATATGCTCCTGTCTTTTTCACCAATGTATATGGTACCGTCAGAGAATAATCATCTTTGCAAAAGCGGATTTTGATATAAGGATTGTCCGCATCAAGCTGCTCGACCATTGCATCACTTATCGGAAGGATAATGTTCCAGGATTCACTGTTGATTCTTTTATAAGCAGGATCGTTAGACGCAACTTTCGTATTGGACGAAAGCGTTTTCTTACTATAAGTATCCGTGAAATTGTCACTTGTAAAATTGTCAGTAGTCACATTTTCATATCCATCCGTATAATATACAATAACGCCCGGCTTTTCGGATTTTTTCTTGTAAAAAGTTTTGTTGGCTTCCGCGGAATCTACCACATCAGAAAGGGTTGTGAGCGCATTTACACTTAATGTCTGTGAAATCTGTGCGTCCATCTCATTTTTGAAATCATATACCGAAGAAAATGTATTTGGATCATAAGAATTTCGGAACGCGTCGATTTCACTTGAGATATTAGATAATGCCTGTGTGTTCAAAGTAGAACCATCCTCGGAAGCTGTTGTAATCTGTTTGGCCAAATCTCCTGTAGTATCAATGGAATAAATAATGTCATTAACGGATGCTTTCGAAGCATTTTTCATATAATAATTAATGTATCCACTCTGTCCTGCATAAACAACGGTTTCATCTCGGATGATCAATCCCTGATATACATGATTTGTTGCGATAGTTCCCTGTCCAACTTCATATTCAGCAATCGGACTTGAAGTCAGATAAGAAAAAACATTAAAAACAACATAAATGATAATAATTAAAAAAATCACAACTCCAATGTTAAGATTGTGACTACGACTCATTTTGACTACATTCTGTCTATTTGCCAAGTGATTCACCTCATTTTTCGTACTGTTTCTATCTTACCATTTCTGCACTTTAAATACAATATTATGGTAATTGTATATTTTTCATATTTTTGGAAATACTAATCATGAATAAAAACAAAGAGGAGGTAAAACACATGAAATGGCTTGACAATACGCTTCTTACATTGGCAATCATCGGATGCATTGTATGGGGACTCATTGGCTTTTTTCAATTTAATCTGGTGTCGTTTCTTTTTGGAAATGGTACATGGCTGACACGCATAATTTATGCACTTGTGGGACTGAGTGGACTTTATATCATCAGTTTTTATGGAAGAATCCGTTCTTCATTTGATGATTAAATCAAATAAGTGTGTAGTAAAAAGAGGGTTGCATCGCAACCCTCATCTCTTTACAAAGCTTTAATTAACTTTGCCTTTGCACATTCTGGCAAATCTTCTTTGTTTTTTGATACACTCAAAATAAATCGAACTTTGTATTTTTCGCTAATAATATCCAATTTTTCAATCGATTTTACAATATCAGCATCTGAATCAATCGCTGCAATTGTTAAGAAGCTGTCTAAATACATTTCTTCTAAATCATGATCCTGTGAAACGATTCCACAGATAAAACCTAAAAATTCATCACAATTGGTAATCGGATAGTCAACTACATTAATCAAACGTACTTTGTTATTTAACTCATACATATGCTTTTGACTTTTATCCAGATAAACAACATTTCCCGCTGCTGTTGCGATGGAACTGTTTACCTTATCCAGTAATACTTTTGTTTTTCCTTTTCCCTTTTCCCCACATATGATTTCAATCATGGCACACCCTCCTGACAATTGGAATATTGTAAAAATACATAAAAAATTGTTATCCGTTGATATAATTATAGTCTATATGCACATAAAATACAATCACTATTTCGCAAAGGATGAAAGAATTTCGTTCATGAGCGTATACATGGAAGAACGTGACTCTCCCTTATATACAATACTGATAATATCCTGGCCCTTTTTATTCTGGGAATAAAGAACAAGACAATATCCAGCGGCATTTGTCGTACCTGTCTTTCCGCAGATCACCGTTATTCCATCTGGAGATTGTGTCTCTCCATTAAGATACTGATTGGTA
>ERZ1023633.694-NODE-694-length-12940-cov-33.112456_pt1 | contig 12940 bp, 5 predicted proteins | sample MGYA00380333_ERZ1023633 | MGnify/ENA primary metagenome ERZ1023633 (study PRJEB33179, sample SAMN07448972) | human gut metagenome | biome: Human-gut; feature: Human associated habitat; material: Faeces | host: Homo sapiens | place: India: Bhopal | collected...
TAAAACCTAAAACTAATGTCTTTTAGAGTAATTACTTGGCTTCCTTCCAATATTCTGGAGCACCAAGACCTGCAGCGAAACCTGCGTATGTGTGCTTGCGGAGATAGTTGCTATCCCAAAGACCTGTAGGGCAACCTGGACGCCAACCTGAATCCTTAGGAGAATCAGTAGCACACCACTGAGTGATACCATACTGCTGAGCCTGTGGAATCAGCTCGAAGTACTTCTGGATGATGAATGTATAGAAGCTACGCATCTGCTTGTGCTGCTCCTCAGTCATCTTGTCGAAGGTAACAGAAGTACCAGCCTCATCCTCATAAGCCATATCAAGCTCAGAAATCTTGATGAGCTTACCTGTCTTAGCCAGCGACTTAAACATCTCTTCGATGTCGCTCTGAAGCTTAGCCTGCTTAGTTGCATCACCATAGCATGTTACGTGCATCTGTGTACCAATACCATCGATAACAACAGGCTCCTCTGCATTAGGATCTTCCCACAGACCAATCCAGTGAATCAAGCTATTCAGCTTAGCGTGCTGATCCCCGTAACCTTCCAAGTTGTAGTCATTGATAAAGAGCTTCAACTTAGATGGATCACCATTGTGCTCAGCAAAGCTCTTACGTGCATCTCTTACGGCTGTACGAACATAGTCGATATCACCGAGATAATCCTGCCAGTAGAAGCTATTGGCTACATCAGAAGCAGGAGCATTAGTTGCATGCTGCAACTCATTGAATCCATCAGCACCAACCTTACCAGAGATCGCCTCATTAACAACATCCCAAGATGTAACATAACCATCAGTAGCCTCCATCATACCATCAATCCAAGTTCCCATGGCAGTGGTAAGAGCATTTTTCTTCTCCTCATCTGTAAGAGGAATGGAGTTGAGATTCTTGACCTGACAAATCTTAACAGAATGTACATCCAAAGTAGCATCTGCTGTCTGTGGTTTCAAGATAATATCATAATTACCTCCAGCAATATTAGGCATCTGAAGTTTTACGTTATGACGACCAGCAGAAACAGGTACTTTTACAGTAATAGCCTGATCACTGGCACCCCAACCATTCTGCATAGTCAATTCTACTCCACTAGCATCCTTGGAAGAAGTCATATCCAAATAAACCACATAATTACCCTCAGAAAGCAGATTATCGCCACCTGGCATAACAAAGAACTGAGACCAATCTCCTGTTGGAACAAAATGGATAGCACCATTCACAACAGGTGGTTCGCATCCCATAGCAAAGAATGGGAAAGGTCCATCAGTATAGGTTTTCTCATGAACTAGTTGTTCTACCTCTTTAGATGCGGCTGCAGAAGCCACCTTGATGGTACAGCCAGTCGGATTCCAACCATGAGCCGACTCTTTTGCAAAGTCTCCATTTTCAATAAGATTCTCATCAGAACCAGCTTTCGTCAACTTAAAGTCATCGCAAGAAATGGTTCCTCCTACGTTACCGAACACAAACTGAAGCTTATCAATAGGGAAATTGGCTGTAAACTCCCACTTCAAAGTAGAATAATCGTTAGTGATGTCATAATCTTCCATATACTGAACATCATTACTACCACCCCATTGGTTTTTATTATCACTTGCTTCCCAAATAGGCCAAGCAGCAAAAGTTCCACCATCCGAAGCCTTTACCTTAACGGTCATCACGTAACTTTGTCCCTTAACCAATGCCTTAGGCAACACATAACTAATCTGTTTATCCCATTTGTTGGCACCAGCTTCGCCACAAGCAATCTCCAAGTACTTGTTTCCACCATTTGGATCAGGTGGCAGTTCCTTATCCTTGATAAGATTTTTGAGGTACTTATTGGCTGCCTGAGAATGCCAAGCCAGCGTATGACCATAAATCGTCATATCTGCATCTTGCGCATTCTTGACGAACTCCTTGACTAACGAAAAATCCGTACTGCCATCATCTTTCACACAAGAAGCCATTTTCATGGCATTACCAGCAGTCATTTCATTGAAATTGCTACCAGCAAGGCAATATACAAGTTCCTGCTTGTTGAATTCGGCTGCTTCGAGCGCAATGCCCAACTTAAAGTCGGGATTGCACTTGCCGGCAGCTTTCATATCTTCCACGTATTTCTTCAAAGGCTCGTAGTTATTCAGATACTGATAATCCTTCAAATTCTTGGTCATATCAGTTCTGTACTCCGAGAACTTGTCATCAGCACAAGAAGACAAAGCCAAGAGAGCCATCAAGCCTAAACCTAAATTAATATTTTTCAATTTCATAATAATCAAATTATTAGAATGATACTTATCTATCAAGAATATTACTTCTTGATATACTGAGGACTGAATTGAACAACACCATTGGTGTTACCACGAGTCTCGGCAACAAACTGATCGGATGTTTCCAAAGCAATACCAGAACCGAAATCAACCTTGTAATTGAGAGTCAGGATGTCACGATCCTTGTTACCCCAAGCCAACTTAGCTCCCTTTTCTACAAACTTTCCTGAACCAGAAGCAGTCATACCCTCTGTATCAGAAGTAACGGTACAATTACCATTATCATCGAACGTAAGTTTCAAGTTGCAAGAGACCTTTGAGCCGTCAGCTTTATTTACAGAGACTACGAAATTACATTCCTTCAAACTCTTGGTTGTAATGTGACTCACTTCATCCTTTTCAAGAGTTGCACCTTCACGCTTTACCTCATGAGTTTGTCCATTCTCTGTAATCTTGTCAGTTCCTCTACGGAAATAATAGCCATCCCATGGATTCATAAACCTAACGCAATAAAGGATATAATCCTTAGGAGCAACAGACCAAGCTGAAGCATCAGTACGAACAGGAGTTGTACCTGCAACGAAAGGAGAACCCGAAAGAATATGATCGGCTCCCACCATTTCCTTGATGCAAACTGGGATTACATAGGTATTCTTTGCACAATCAGGGTCAGCAAAAAAAGCATCCTCCAACTTAACCTGAAGACGTCCCTGCAATTTTCCATTATACGCAACCGTCTTGGTAGGAATTGTATAATAATTGCTAGGCATTGGCTTTACAGGAGTGACTCCATCATCAAAATACAGATTGTCACACAATGAATTATCAACATCTACATTCAATGTGATGTTTTTTCCATTATATGCTCCACCCATTGTAGATACGATATACAATACATGATTGTTATCATCCGTATTATCGCGATTCTCATCATTGCCTAAAACTACAGAACGTTCGATATACTGATAAGGATAATATACAGTAGTACCGCCCTCATAATCAGGAAATTCTTGGTTGCCATTCTCACAAGAGTTAAAGCCTAAAGCCAAGATTCCCAATGCAGCCATGGACAAATATTTGCTTATCTTCATTGTTTTCATCATTTTAAATATTAGTCGTTATTTTTTACTTCCCAGCCCTCATTCTGCTGCAAGTTGCTCCACTTCAACATTTCGCTCTGTGGTATAGGACCGTAATACATGTAATCTTTATAGCTGCGATCCTCAACCTTCATGTCTTTGTATGATGGGACACCAGCCTCTGAAGTGATTTCTATACCACGCACAGCCTCATTTAGAGGAGCTTTCCAACGGCGAAGGTCACTAAAGCGCTTATTTTCAAAACAAAGTTCCAAACGACGCTCGTTGCGAATCAACTCACGCATTTTCTCTTTGCTACCAGCGCACTCATCCAAGTATGGATCCTCGCCAAACTCGCCAATTCCGGCACGCTGACGGATTGCCTTGATTACATCGTAAGCTGAGTAGTTGTGAGATCCCTTACCCTGTGGTCCCCAAGCCTCGTTGGCAGCCTCAGCGTAATCGAGGAATATCTCAGTATAGCGAATATACACAGGATAATGATACTGAGCATTCTTTGAATTAGGGTCAGGATTACAATCCTCACGTAACAGCTTTTTCATGTAATAGCCTGTACGAGTAGAATTGGAAATCTTATTCAAACCATCATTGTTATTAGCCGTCGTAATGTCTGTATGAATGGTCTTTCCCTTATAAGTACTACCATCATGAATGATATAAAGGTCAAGACGAGGATCTCGATTGCTGTAAGGATTCAACTTATCATACTCAGAACGAGCATCGGTGATAGGATAACCATTTACAGCAGGGAATGCATCGACCAGATTCTGAGTTGGGTTGATTCTACCCTTACCATAAAGAGACGGAGGGAAATTATCAGACTCTTGGTTCAGACCAAGATCCCAGTCATCAGAACCATTGGTACGACTACCACGCCAAAGAATTTCAGCAGGACAAGCACCTGAGCCAAGCGCATCGATTTCCTTGGTTTGCATAAACCAATTATTACCTGTAGCAGACAAACCATTCACACCATTGATACGATCAAGAACGGTAGCTGCATCGTCAGCAGCCTTAGCATAATCCACGTTTGTACCTTTAGAGAAAGCAGGACTAGCTGCAAGCAAAGATACCTGTGAGCGAATAGCCTCAGCGATACGACCGCTGATACGACCACGCATAATGGTACCAAACACACGGTTGTAGTCTCCTGCAGTCTTTACTCCGATTTCCTTATACTTGGCAGGAACATCGTTATCATCAGTCAAATCATTGTAATCAAGAGGGAGAAGCTTGGCAGCCTCATCCAAATCGCTATAGATTTGATCCAAGCATTCTTGGAATGTATTACGTGGCTTGTTGAAATCATCAGTAGAAGACTCTGGTTCTGTCAAATTAGGAACGCCAAGCAATTTGCCATCGGCTGTCCATCCACCATGATTCATCAAAAGATAATACAAGTTGAGAGCTCTCAAAGCATAAGCTTCACCTTTACGGCTATCACAATACATCTTACGGGCATTCTCATCCTTTGCCCAGTTTACCTTATCTACCTCCTGAAGGAAGATATTGAGATATTGGATACTAGCACGACCACTTGTCCATTTAGACATAGGATCGTTATTAGCAGTCCAAGAACCTGTAGCCATCTTGAGATAGCCATTTGTCAAGTCATTGCTTACAGCGTCATCTGTAGCAACATCAGTAACACTCTTGGTATTGTAAGGAAGCATCGCATAACCATATCCCAATAGTCCCTGAGCGTATGTTGGCTCATTGTAAATCTCATCCAAGCCACGGTTGTTTTCCTCTGCAGGCTCGAAAAGATCTGAGCAAGAAGCCAAAGTAAGCGACATTGCTGCTAATATAAATATATTTTTTACTTTCATTTCTTTCTACATTTTAAAATGATTAGAATGTTGCCTTCACACCTATATTATAATAGCGTGTCTGAGGTGCAGACCCAACGTTCATCTCTAAGACTTCGCGCTCTCCTGAAATGGTAAGCAAGTTAGCTCCGCTTACGTATGCCGACAACCCCTTAAGCCATGTCTTTTGGAACAAAGTACTAGGCAAGTCGTAAGTTACCTGGACCTTAGCCAAGCGGAAAGCATCTGTCTTGTACATCCAGAAGTCTGATGTCTGGAAGTTGTTGTTACCATCAAGAGATGTCAAACGAGGATAGGTTGCAGTCTCTTTGGTTTCCTCTGTCCATCGGTTACGAACTACAGCAGAATATTTGCTATCGCCCTTTACCCACCAATAAGAATTGTTCTTGACTCCCCAAGCACCGAAGTTACCGGTACCAAGAGCGAAGAAGGTAAAGTTCTTCCACTTAGCTGTAAGATTGACACCAAGCGTGAATGGTGCTCCGTACCAACCACCCTTACCCAAGAAGACTTGGTCGTATTGGTCAATTTTATTATCACCATTTACATCCACATACTTGATGTCACCAGGTTTAACTGTTCCACCAAAATAGCTTTGGTCTGGAGAATTTTTGATTTCCTCCTCGCTTTGGAAGAGACCTGCGCTCTTGTAGCCCCAAATGCCATCAAGTGCCTTTCCTTGTCTGTTCTGATACTGCTCTACGTTGTTCTCATCTCGTTTGGTAGCCTTGGTTGTATAGTAAGTACCTGTCACACCAAGTGAGAGATCTACATCACCTACCTTCTTATTGAAGTTGGCTGCGAAATCAAATCCTACTCTACGATTATTGTTGTAATTAAGTACAGGCATAAACGAAGCCGCTGGATAACCAGTATTCAAATGAGATGGATAGAATGTTGGCGAAGAGATGAGATAACCCTCCATCGAATTGATGAAGAAACTTGCATCCAATGTCACCAATTTCTGCCACAAGGATGTCTTGAAATTCAGAGACAACTCTTTGCGCTTGATAAAATCAAGGTCATTGTTCTCACCTCTTTTTGAATAGGTGTATTTATCGCTAGATCCATCATACCATCCATAGCCGAAATCAGAAGTCCAAATACTCTGATAGAGATAGTAGCGATTGTCACCATTTGCTATATCAATATCCTCATTGATAATACTACCTGATACACTAATCATCATGTCATCTACCACCTTGGAATTCTTCAAGAAAGACTCATTCTTAAGTCTCCAACCCAAAGAAAGTGATGGTGAGAGAGCCTCACGATGACCTGGAGCCAACTGGGCAGAGTGAATGGCAGCTAATCCTAAATCTGCGTAATACTTCTGGGCATAATTGTAAGAAGCGTCGAATGCAAGATTGGCACTAGAGTTCTTATGATACTGTCCAGACTTCGACTGCTGGAAGCCAGAAGCTATCAACATTGCCGACAGATTGTGAACCTTGTTGAAAGTATCGTTGTAGTTTAACTGACCAGAGAAAAACATGGTCTGGTTATCTGTACTTCCGCTGATGTTCTGGTTGCCAGACTTTTTATCCTCACCTTCCTTCTTCAATGCGACAATCATATCCTTGCCATCGATGTTAGCCCATGTTGGGATATAAACAGCATAGCTATTATCGAAAGAAGTATTATAAGAGGTAGCATAGTCGACTGCGAAATGAGTCTCGAAAGACAAGCCCTTCAACACCTTGTGCAAGTTGATATTGACACCCGTATCAAACTGGAATTGACGACTAGTAAATTTACTACTTCCTGCAGAATAGATATCAGCAAAAACATTAGAGGAGTTTGCCTGAGTACCAGCAAGGAAGTATTTGCCATCTACCAACTTCGCAACGCTCATCAAGTCCCAAGCAGCCTTAGCATTAGGGGCTATCATATCTGTGGAGATAAGAGGAGCTGCATTCTGTGGAAAATTAGGACGCCAAGTAGAAGCAGCTTCCCAGTAATTACCCTTTGCAGAATGAGAATCATAGAAGGTTGCACTGGAGTTGACCCAAGCCTTAATATCATCAGTAATGTCTATATCCACATTACCACGAACGCTGAAGCGCTGGGTATTATTATTCTTAGCCTCACCAAACTTGAAATAATCGCCCTGGCGATAATAGTTGATATTGCTATAGAAATGAGCTCGCTTACCACCACCGCTGATTTCTGCAGTAGCCTCATAACGACTGTTCACCTTTCTGAGATAATCAGAAGAATAGAAATCGAGATTAGGATAACGATAAGGGTTCAAACCTGCTCCATGATTATAGATATCCTCAGTAGAATAAAGTTCAGACAGACCATCATTACGACGAGCCTCGTTATAGAGAGTCATATACTCTGCACTGCTAAGATACTCAGGATAAGACGTTGCTACATTCAAACCTGCATTAGCCTGCACCTCGACCTTCAAGCCGTCATTATGACCACGCTTGGTGGTTATGACTACAGCACCCTTGGCAGCCTTGCTACCATAGAGCACCACAGCCTGCGCACCCTTGAGGAAAGATATCTGTGCAATCTCACTTGGTTGAACGTTGTTAGCTTCACGAGGCACACCATCTACCAAGACGAGATAACCAGCGTTGTCGGCATCCATACCCCAGAGAGAATTGCCATTCCAACCACCTACATAACCTTGCATATTGTCGAGGCTATAAGTATGGTAGTTCTTCTTCATCAAGTTCTCTACATCGACTACAGACACACCGCCCAAGAGGTCATCCTTGGCTACCTTTCGGTAAGCCACCTGAACCATCTCCTTGTCGGCACTGGCTGTGTCGGATTCGCTTGTCTGTGCAGTCTTGGCATTGGCACCAAGAGGAGCCAAAGCCACGAGACTTGCTACAAAAAGCTTATAATTATATGATTTGAATCTTGAATTCATACTATCATTATTCATTTAGTATTACTAATTTATAATTTTAAACCTTACCAGCCTGGATTTTGACTAAACTCTGGATAGAGCTGAGTCTCCTTGATTGGCAATGGGAACCAATAGTGCTTGGCATTGAAATTACGAGTCAATATCAACTCTCTGCGATAATTGGCAACCTGAGCGTCCTTAGGATCATGATTCTTATAGAAGTCTGCACTTTCCACACGGTCAAACTCCTGTGAGAATTTTTGATTATATGGTGCCTCTGTCAGAAGCAACCAACGCTGCAAGTCACAAAAACGGAATCCTTCGAAAGAAAGTTCTACCTCACGCTCACGACGGACCTCGTCCATGAACTTATGGCTGTCTGCAACAAATTCTGGAGCAACATGACCTGCACCACAACGGTCGCGAAGTGTATTAATTGCATCTTCTGCGGTCTTACCAAAGTTTGAAGACTTGCCAGTAGCACCACCGAATGCAGCACAAGCCTCTGCATACATCAAGTATATGTCTGCAAGACGCATATATGGCAAATAGCAGTGGAAAGCTGCACCCCAGTCGTAATCTTTATCCACTTCATTACAAGTATGAGGAACCAACTTCTGAATGAAATAGCCCGTACGGCTTGCATTTGCTATTGGGCGCATATTACCACCCGTATATAATTGGCAATACTGTAAATCTGCATACTGACCAGGTGATCCGTTCAAATACTTAAAACCATCAAAGACGATATCGTGGTAGAAACGGGGATCACGATTTTTGAAAGGATGGGCAGGGTCGAAACCAGACTTTGGATTGAGTACATACTGACCATTCTCAACCAAATAGATTGGTTCTCCGTTAGCCATTCCATAAGCCTCTACAAGGTTGGCCGTAGGTTGGTGAATGACATTATCATGAGCAACGACTTTCTGTACCTTAGGGCCAAAGACCTTAGAGGTGTTCCAGTTAGAGCCATTAAAATCAGCAGATGGACCACGGAAGATAGCTTCAACCGTTCCTGGCATTTTCCAGTTCTGCTTCTTGGTATAGAATATATCAGAAAAACAGCTATTGGCATCAGCAGATTTCTCATGATTATAGATGTCTGAGTACTTAAACTCTGCCAATGCATATTGTGTCTGACCAGCTTCCACAAGAGAGAGCAGTTCACCAAAAGCCTCAGCAGCCTTCTTAGCATATTCTTGATCATAATCATAAGTCTTGCCATTCTTGCTGGCACCAGTCTGCGCACCATTCTTCATCAAAGGACTAGCAGCCCAAAGATAGGTTTTACCAAGATAACCAAGAGCCATGATCTTATTGATGCGAAGATCATTCTTACCTTGTGTGGCAGCACCTGCAGAAGTCTTATCCCAATTAATAGGCAACAAATCGGCAGCCTTGCGGAAATCTGCTGCCGCTTTATCAGCGCATTCCTGATAAGAAAGGCGTGGCAAATTCAGTTCGGCATTGGCATCAAGATAAGTATCCACATAAGGCATACCACCAAAATACTCCATCAATTCCTCATGCCACCATGCACGGAAGAAATAGAGCTGACCCTCTATCAGTTTTTTCTCTTCAGCACTTCCAGTCACAAACTTGTCGATATTCTGTAAACCGAGGTTACATTTTCTGATGCAATACCACGCATGGTTCCAAATACCGTGGTCGAACTTATTTGTGGAAGTAGAAGCACCATCACGCTTTAGCCAGTTACCAGTAGATTCCCATGCACGGAAGTTACCTAAATCAACCTGATGGGTCATTCTATTATCACCCTCTGGATTGAAGATTTCATCATCGCCCCAGTTCCATGAAGGACAATAATTACATTTCTCTTTATCAGGGATACAGTTGTATATTTCCTCAACGAAACCTTGGAAATTACGGAAATTGGCAAAGGCATCGTCTGCAGAAACTGTTGAGTCTGGCTCCTTGTCCAAGTAGTCTTGACAAGAACTCAGCGAAGTACCGAGAGCCAGCGAGACGCATCCCGTCAACAATAATGTCTTTATCTTATTTTTCATCTGAATATTTTTTTATAATTACAATGAGAATTTAACACCTAAGTTGAAGCGGCGAACCGTAGGGTATGCTCCCAACCAGCCACCACCACCGAGGTTTGCCTCACGGTCATCAGGCATACGAGTCCAGAGCCAGAGGTTATTACCATTCAAGTAAACCTTGAGGTAGTTTACGCCTAATGCCTTAATCCAACCCTTGGTCCAGGTATAAGCAATCTCGACATTCTTCAAACGAATGTAAGAGCCATCATACATAAACTGTGTACCATAGGTGTAACTTGAAGCAGTGGCACCCCAACGAGGGAGGATACATTCTGCATTGCTTTGATTCTTATTCCACCAAGTACCAGTATCATAAACATTATCAAGCATATTACCAAAGCTTGTCAATGATACGTCACGGGTCACATCAGTTACTCCATAGAACTGAGCGAAAGCAGAGAATCCCTTCCATTCGAAACCAACAGTAGCATTATAGGTGTTCTGCGGACTACTGCTATAACCTACAGGAGCCGAGTCCTTGCTATCAACAACACCATCACCATTGAAATCGACAATGTAATAGTCACCAACCAAACGGTGATTGTCATTGGAGTCGTGCGCCGGAGAACCTATCAAATCATCAATATTATTGATAAAGCCCCTATCTATATAAGAGCGATACTGATTCATGGCAAATCCTGCCTCCTTTTGATAACTTGGAGTAAGGATGGCATCATCCTTCAAAATTACCTTATTCTTGGCATGGGTCATATTGAAATTACCCCAGAGTCGCAAGCCATTAGCAAACACCTTATTAAGTTTCAATTCCAACTCGTAACCACTGGTACGAACCTTACCTTTATTAATAGTAGGCGCTGTCGTTCCGAAATAAGAAGGAACAGAACGGTTGGAGCCGAAAATCAAGATGTCATTACGACGATCACAGAAGAAATCCAAAGAACCAGTAATCAAGCCTCCCAAGAAACCATAATCGACACCGAAGTTGGTTTTCTTAACTGTTTCCCATTTCACATTCTCATTTCCAAGAGTGTTCTGTCGATACCATGTATAGATGCTCTCTGTATGGTCGAGATCCATAGTACTCTTGCCGCCATACGCCCACTGACTCATATACAACCAGCGACGAGTAGAATCAAATGGGTCACCTATGTTGTCATCACCAATCTCACCATAGGAAGCACGGAACTTCAACATATCGACGATGTGCTTGTCACGAAGATACTTCATAAAGTTTTCCTCAGTAATGGTCCATCCGATAGCACCTGAATTGAAGAAGGCAAAACGATTGTCCTTGCTGAACTTTTCTGATCCGTTATAGGCACCATTATACTCGATGTTGTAACGACCTGCATAGCTATAGGTAGCACGGAACGCCCAGTCCTCACGGTAACTTGGCATCACACTACCACGTGCATTCTCCTGACGTGAGAACAAGCCCATGGCTGATACATCATGCTGTCCATACTTGCGAGCCCAGTTGAGCTGCAACTGATAGTAGAGGTTGCGAACAGTCTGGTTATTATCTACAGAACCACCTTCCGTTGACCAGTTCACACCTTGCTGCCAATCAAACTTATTCTGTCCCTCAAGTTCTTTACCATAAGTAACCTGACCTGTTTCAGGATCAATATACTTAGTCTGGGCTTCATTATTCAAGTCATTGATACCTCGTCCTGTCTCAACAAAAACATTATCCCAAGAGATAGTACCACGGAAATTTAAGCCTTTGGTTATGAAATCCAATTTCTGCTCAAGGGTAAAGTCTGTATTGATACGAGTGGTTGTAGCCTGTGCTGTACCACCGATAGCAAGATTCTGTGCAGAGTTACTTACATTGGAAGCAGCTGGATAGAATCCCCATGTGCCGTCAGAATATTGTGGCAAGAACACATCTGGGGCGATGTTATAAGCACCAGCCCACTGCTGACCAATCTGCCACTCACTATTGCTCATGTTACTCCAAGGAGCTTTTCTTACGCCATTGCTACCAGCCACATTTACCTTCAAAGTAGTGCTACTAGTGATGGCAAAGTCCAAGTTACTACGAACATTGATACGATTGTATCCATAACCAGAGTTGTAGTTACGACCATTGTCATACACACGGAAGAGGTCACCCTCATGCACGAAATCAGCAGAAGCGAAGTACTTAACGAATTTTGTACCACCACTCACGTTCACGTTGGCATTATAAGACATAGCAGACTTTTTGAAAAGTGCATCCTGCCAATCCACATTGGCATAACGTTCACGCTGCTCATCCGTAGTCTGGTTACGATAGTTGTCTATAAAAGACTGAGGACGAAGATATGAAACACCTTCAGGATAAATGCCCAGTTCACGCTCTACCACTTGGTTGCGAAGCATCAACGCATCATAAGAGTCGTACTTGTTAGGCAACTTAGAAGGAGCTTTCAACGTAGCATTGAAACCAACGTCAATCTTAGCCTTGCCTTCCTGACCACGCTTGGTGGTAACCAAGATGACACCATTGGCTCCCTTCACACCATAGACTGCAGTAGCAGAAGCATCCTTCAGTACAGAGATGCTCTCCACAGAAGAGATGTCCACGCTGCTCAGAGGACGTTCAATACCATCAACGAGAACGAGAGGGTCGGAATTGTTCCATGAACTAGAACCACGGATGATAATCTGAGGTTCCTCCTCACCAGGCATACCATTACCTTGGATTGTAACAACTCCTGGGAGGTTACCTGTCAAGGCTGAACCAACGTCGCTGACACCAGCTGCACGCTCCAAAACCTCACCAGTAGTCTGGGTGATGGAACCTACGACAGATGCCTTCTTCTGCTGACCATAACCAACGACTACAACTTCGCCGATGGCGTTGTCGT
>ERZ1023633.700-NODE-700-length-12846-cov-8.454460_pt1 | contig 12846 bp, 14 predicted proteins | sample MGYA00380333_ERZ1023633 | MGnify/ENA primary metagenome ERZ1023633 (study PRJEB33179, sample SAMN07448972) | human gut metagenome | biome: Human-gut; feature: Human associated habitat; material: Faeces | host: Homo sapiens | place: India: Bhopal | collected...
CCACATGTCCCGGGGTATCAATCAGGTTAAAAATGTATTCCTCACCGTCCTGCGCTTTGTAAACCGTACGAACGGTCTGGGCTTTGATAGTAATACCTCTTTCCCTTTCCAGATCCATGTTGTCCAGAACCTGCGCCTGCATTTCCCTGCTGGTCAGAAGTCCTGTTTTTTCAATAATTCTATCCGCTAAGGTTGATTTACCATGGTCAATATGGGCAACGATACAAAAGTTGCGGATTTTGCTCTGGTCAATAACTGACATTTCTATTCCTCCGGTTTTTCCTCTGCAGTCTGACTGTCAGTATCTGCAAAAATTGTATCCCTGTACCAACGGAGTGCATTCAGATAAGCATCGTAAACCGGCTGCATCTCAATATTATGCACAATCATCAGTCTTGAAACCTCCTGCCAGTTTGCATTTTCATACTGCAGGATAAATTCAAGCGGGAATGCAAAGATACCCTTATGGTAAACAAGCGCATCGCTGATATTCTTTGAAACCCTTATCGTTTCCAGTGCGTCCTTCATGGGCATATCCAGAATAACATCCAATACGGAAAAGAGTCCCATCAGGAAAAGCTCCGATGACTGGATTGCCATGGAAAATACGGGTGCTAAATTTTCCGCAAACTTCGCCCTGAGCAAGGACATTCTGGTCAGTTCATTGGGTTTATCCGTATAAAGTTGTCCCGCCACTGCCGTAATCAGCCACTTGCGGAGTTCTTTTTCGCCCAGCATGGCTGCCGCGTGCCGGATGGACGTAATGGTGGAGTTTCGCGTCATACGGTTTACCATCTTTAATAAGGAAATAACCAGTGCGGTATCCCTTCCGATAATGTCCGCCGCTTCCGTCAGTTCAAATTCCGGGCTGTTTACCATGTTCAATAATTGAATGTAGTTGACCTTAAGCGGAGAAACCTCGTGCTCGCTCCGGTTGCCAGGAATACGGAAAAATTCGCCTTCGTACAGGGAATAGCCGCCGGCAGCTTTCAGTTTTTCAAAGGTTTCCATACTGTCCACGCCAACCGCACACAGCTTAATATTGGGGAACAGGCTCTGAAAATATATTTTTGCCTTACTGATATCTATTTTTCTCTGATTTAACAATATGTAATCCATGAGCTGCAGAACTTCCCTGTAATCTTCAAACTGGGAAACCTCCAGCTTACGGATGGCAAGCTTATATCCGGATTTCCGGAGTGCTTTCAGCCTGTCCAAATACATATCACTCGGCAAAACCGTATTGTCTAAAAGGAGCACCACTCTTTCATGAGGGGCATCACACTGATTTTCAATATCGGAAAATACGGAAATATTGCTCACCTGTACAAAAACCTCCGCATCATTGGAAAGAGTTTCCATACCCATATTGTCAATTACTTCCAGACCGTCCACATGACCGGCGCCGTCAAACTGCGCACCTCCCAAAAGATTGGGATTTAAAAAATAATTCTTTTTCTGAACAAAAAGAGAATAGGCTCTTACTGCTATATCTTCATCAAACAAAGGAATAATCGATACCAGCATACTGTTCCTCCTTCATAGATATACTCAAATTATATCCGTAAAAACGGGATTATCTGTCTTGAAATATTATAACATATTTCTTAAATCTTGCCTATCTGATTTTTTATCAGAAAAATTATTTAAAAAGATTAAATTTTGTGCGAAGACAAGCATTTTTTGTACAATGGCATGTTGACATTTTCAACAATGCAAAGTATACTAAATGGTGATATTATTTAGTGTAGATACATAAAAAATTTATAATCAAAAGGAGAATGTTACTATGTTAAATACACGTGAACTGGATATCTTAAATATTTTATGGAACAGCGGTGTACCTATGACTTCTTCTGATATTGTAAATGCCGGCAGAGGATTAAGCCAGAGTACCGTTCAGGCTGTACTTCGTAAGCTTTTGAATGCAAACCTTGTAAAAGTAAGCGGCATTACTCACAGCGGTAATGTTTTAAGTCGTCAGTATGAGCCGGAAGCTTCTTCCAAGAACATTATTTTACATCAGTTCTTAGAAGACTACCGTAACTTCAGCAATATCATTTCTAAAGAAGAACTGTTGACTTCTATCGTAAAATTAAGTGAAGACAGCGAAAAGCGTAAGAATGAGATTAAAGAGTTAAAGAAGGTTCTTGCAAATCTTGAAAAAGGTGAATAAGACGGATGTGCTTTCAAAGCTCATCTCCTTACATTAAAAAGCCGGTGCCATAGCATTGGCTTTTTAATTTGCTCAAAAATCTGTTCTCTGCTCTCTCACCAAAAAAGGGCACTCCGCCTAAGCGGAATGCCCTGCTTTTGTTTCTTTATAAAATTACGGATTACATACCGGCCTGAGCTGCAACTTCTGCTGCGAAGTCTTCGTTCTTCTTCTCAAGACCTTCACCAACTTCAAAACGAACCATCTCTGTGATTACGATATCCTTGGATACGGACTCAAGATACTTAGCTACGGACTGCTTACCGTCTTCAGCCTTAACATAGGTCTGGTCAAGAAGGCAGATTTCCTTTAACTGCTTGGATACACGGCCGTCTACAACGCCTGCGAACATCTTCTCTGCGACGATGGACTCCTTGTCTGCCATAGCCAGCTCGCCGAGCTTAGCCTTTGCAGCATCGGAAAGGAAATTCCATACATAATTCATGTTGTTCTTATGTTCTTCAAACTGCTGGATGTCATCCTCGCTCCATAACTTCTCGTTAATTGCCTTGTCTAATAACTTGTTTAAGATAGGCTTGGGAAGAGTTGTTGCATCATTTAATGCGCTATCGGTTGTGATGTCTTTAATCTTAGCAAGTTCTTCTTCAGAAATATCATTTCTGCTGATGTACTGAGGATTCATTGCTGCAACCTGCATAGCGATGTTGGTCAGCGCTTCTTTTGCCGCATCGTTGTTGGTACCCTTTGCTGCAATGATAACACCGATTCTTCCGCCACCGTGGATATAGGAAGTAACGATATCGCCGGTAACCTTTGCAAATCTGCGGATGGATAACTTCTCTCCGATTGTTGCGGTCTTTTCAACGAGTAATTCATTCAGTCCGTTGATGTTAAGAAGTGCATCGATGTCTTCGCCGTTTGCTCCGCCGTTTAAGTCGGATGCAAGTGCGGTATCGGCTACGGTCTGAACGAATTCCTGGAAGGTTTCGTTTTTGGCAACGAAGTCAGTTTCGGAGTTAACTTCCGCTACAACCGCTACATTGTCCTTTACAGCAACGCGGGCAATACCTTCTGCTGCGATTCTGCTCTGCTTCTTTTCCATCTTAGCAGCACCGCTTTTTCTTAATACTTCAACAGCAGCATCCATATTTCCGTCTGTTTCTGTTAAAGCCTTTTTGCAATCCATCATACCTGCGCCGGTCATTTCACGCAGTTCTTTTACCATAGCTGCGGTAATATTTGCCATAATAAGTTTACCCTGTCCTTTCGTTATTCTTATTCTTCGTTAGCTGCGATTTCTTCTACATCTGCATTTTCGGAAGCAGCTTCTACGTCAGCGTCTGTATAAACAGCTTCGCCCTGCTTTGCTTCGATAACTGCATCTGCCATCTTGGAAACGATAAGCTTTACGGCTCTGATAGCGTCATCATTACCGGGAATGATGTAATCCAATTCTTCGGGATCGCAGTTGGTATCGCCGATACCTAACAGAGTAATTCCTAAGGAATGAGCTTCCTGTACGCAAATTCTTTCCTTCTTGGGATCTACTACGAAAATAGCATCAGGAATTCTGGTCATATTCTTGATACCGCCTAAGTTCTTCTCTAACTTTTCCCATTCCTTCTTCAGTGCAATAACTTCCTTCTTGGGAAGAACATCGAAAGTACCGTCTACGGACATGGTTTCGATTGCATGAAGTCTTGCAATACGGGACTGAATGGTCTTGAAGTTGGTAAGCATACCGCCAAGCCATCTTTCGTTTACATAGTACATACCGCATCTCTCAGCTTCTGTCTTAACAGCATCCTGAGCCTGCTTCTTGGTACCTACGAAAAGAATGGTGCCGCCCTGTGCAGCAATTTCGGAAATGGCTTTGTAAGCTTCATCCACCTTGCCTACAGACTTCTGTAAGTCGATGATGTGGATACCATTTCTCTCGGTGAAGATGTAAGGAGCCATCTTAGGGTTCCATCTTCTGGTCTGATGTCCGAAATGAACACCTGCTTCAAGTAACTGTTTCATAGAAATAACGCTCATGTTTTTACCTCCGTTTGGTTAATAGTCTTCCGTAAATTTTCCCTCCGCATCTGCGTTAAAATACGGACGCCTCCACAGCTAATCTGTTCCTTTTTGAAGAAAACTGACACCGGCTGCGAATAAATTTACGTGTTTTTTGTCACAACATTCGAATTATAACATAAGAAAACCCCTATTGCAAGGGGTTTCTACTTTCTTGTAATGATTTTTGCGATTTCCTCTTCGGATGCTCCGTACGGGATTTCATAGGTGCCCGTTATGATTTTTTTATCATAGCCGTTATTGCATAAAAATCTGTCAAAGGCGGCGGCATCCTCCACGATTCCCGCCTTCTTTAAGTTTTTGCTCACGGTGGTGGAGCTCTCTCCTCTTCCGATTACCAGGGTAACCGTTTCCCCTGCGGGAATATCCGGATTTCCGTCCTCCGGGCTGACCGGTGTTTCTTCCGGAGCCACAGGTGTTTCTTTCGGAGCCTCCGGTGTTTCCGGTGTGGAAGCCGACTCTTCCGGCTCCGGGCTGGCCTCCGGCTCCGATGTTTCCGGCTGCAAGCTGATTTCCGGCTCCGTGGGTCTGACCTCATCCGTTTTTGTCTGGTCCGGCAGGTCGGAAAGCAGAGTGCTTTCCACCATTCCCAGTTCCTTTGCCCTCTTCACGACCTCTTCATCCGTCATGTTTTTCCTGCCGACACCGGCTAAGCTTAAAATCACGGTGGTTACCAGAATGCCGATACCCAGTCCCCGTAAATAGTACTTCAATTTCATGCTTCTGTTCCTTCTGTCCTTATTTCATGCCTTCAAACAGGTCAATTACCAGCTTGACTTCGCCCACGCCGAGCCCCAGCTCCTTAGCTATGGAAACATTGGATTTTCCCTGCTTGTGCAGCTCCAGTATCCGTTCGTTATTGTTGCCGCCGTCCTGCATAAAGCTGATATCCGTCTGATTCATCTGCAGGGTTCCGGACTTCGTTTCTTTAACAGAATTCGAATCTGCGGTCTGTGTCTCAGCAGATGCTTCCTCATAAGCAGACACCTCAGCCACCGGAGTATTCGTTTCAAAGGTCTCTTCCGCAATATCGTCCAAGCCCTTAAAATCCGTTGCCAGGTCAATGGTTCTGCCTATATCCTTATGCTTGTCATTGAGCATGTCATATAGAAACATGGCTTCTTTGTGGTTTTTATCGATTTCCGCAAGCACTGTGTCGGAGTATTCACTGACCGCCATAATCTTTTCGTTGGAAACCTTGGATAGTTCCCGTTCCGTATTGTTCACGGCATCCTCCGCTTTTTCGCGCAGGGTGTCTTCCCACCGTCTGCCTGCCTCCGCCATCTGCACGTTTACCGCCTGCCTGACCTCTTCCTTCACTTCTTCCCTGATTTCCGTCAGATCCTGTCTGCTGTTTCCACCAAACACAAAAAAACTGAGTACAAAAATGGCAATTCCCAAAATCAGCAAAACGATTTCCAATGTTGTCATATGCTCTCCACCTTACGCTTTCAAATCTTGATATCAAAGCCGGAGCTGTGATACAAAGCATTTTTCGCTTTTTCCTCTTCCTGTTTCTTCTTTCTTTGTCCGGAATTGCCGGCATAGTGACCGTTACCCTTTTCCCTGGCATCGAATTTTTTCTGCTGCCAGTCCGCATCCTTTCCCTGGTTGACCTGTTTTGCCCTCTGCTCCTCCTGCTGATGCATACTGGTTATCAGGTTGCTCTGCTGCATGACACCTTTGCTGTCTTCGTTAAATTTAATGGCCGTATAATCCTGCGACCTGACTATGGATGTCATTTCAATTCCACCGATTGCCATACAACTACCTCCCTTTAAATTCCTACCATTTTCACATCTCCGCGCAGCCTGATAAAGCGGCAGTACTGCATATTGCCGGGTACCGACATGGAAACATCTCCGATTACAATACGTACACCGGGATATACCTCTCCGTGGACAATTACCTGGGCATCTGCCTGTCTGGATATCATGCTTTCGATTTCTTCCGCTTCAGCGGTAAATTCCTTCAGCTCTTTTGTGCACTGTTCCCTTGCCTGAATTAAGTTCTTCAGATACTTCATCTGGTCCATGCTGATGGAAACACCCTGCTTATACTTCTGCGAATACATTACAATCACCGGGTCTATGTCATGAATTTTCTTTGTCAGCTCGCCGATGCTTTTCCTGACCTTGTTCAGTCTGTCCTTTCTGTCGGGAATTACCCCTACTTCAATGACGGTGTTCGTTCCCAGATGGGAGCCTAAGGTCTTTGCCTCCACCAGATTTGTGGCTGCGATTTTACCGCCGGAAATAAAGCCTTTCCTTCCGTCTACGGTAATTTCTTCTTTTGCCGTTACGGTACTGTGCAGAATGGACTCCGAGCGCACATAACCGCCGGCCGAAGCCGTGGTGTTTTCCAGAAACTTGGCAACAATATTGCCGCCCGCCGTCAGGCTGCCCTTTCCGGCTCCCGCCATGCCGCGGATAAGAATGATATCCCCACCGGATTTTAAGGTGGCCCCTTCCACCAGCCCACGTACGAGAATGTTTCCACCCGCATTCACGGAAAAGTTGGACTGCACATTGCCTTCAATCGTAACACTGCCTTCAAAATCTATATTGCCTGTGGAAGTATCCACATTCTTTAATTCCAATACATCGGATACAAAAACCCGGCCGTCCAGGAACGAAACATGACCGTCCACTTCGGAAATGAGCTCCGTACCGTCTTCGGAAACCGTCAGGTTTTTTCCGCTTCGGAGAGAGGCTCTCCTGACGGGCTTCGGCTTTACACTGGCTCCGTAAATGGTCATGCCCACCTCGCCCGGGTCCTCTTTCGTAAGCCTTGCCAGAACGTCTCCTTTTTTACAGGGATTTAAGGTATTCAAATGGAAGAAATCCACACTGCCGTCTTCATTTAACGTAGGACGTACCTTGGGGTCCGTATTGAACAGATAGGTAATATATGCATCCTTTCCTTCCCTTATGGGGCTGCCCTGCGCTGCCAGAATGTCGGTACAGTACATTTCTTTTTCTATGGCTTCTTTTATGGCTTCCTCCAGGATGCCCACCTTTATCTGTTTCTGCGCCAGTCCGCGGATAATTTCGCCGGCAGTCAAAGCCGCACCGGTGTCGGACGGACTGAAAAGCCTTACATATGCCTGCATGGCGTCTTCGGTAACCCTGACATCATATTCCATGTTGATGCGGGGACAGTTACCGGTTCCGAGGGGTAAAATCTTACGCTCGCCGGACTCTATGGCATCACTAATCATTTCAAAAGAGAATACCATTCCCTGTTCCTTTAAGTAATCCATGACTTCGGCTATATTTAAGGGTTCTCCGCCGTTTTGGGGCGGTTCCAGTAACAATCCGAATTTGCTGCCGTCAGATGTAATTTTAAAATACGCATTCTGCATAAGCCATATCCTCCATCATCCTGCAAAAATTCCCATGTAATCTCCCATTTTCGTTTTCATCTTCTGTAACGCTCTGGTATGGAGCTGGGAAATACGGGATTCGGAAACATCCAGTACGTTGCTGATTTCTTTCAGTGTCAGGTCTTCATAATAATAAAGAAGAATGACCTTTTTTTCTTTTTCGGTAAGCTGCTCCAGGGACTCTTCCAACACCTTTTTCAGCTCTTCCTTTTCAATGTTTTCCTCCGGGCTGTCAAACCGTGAGGTGGTAAACTGATTGCCCTCCGCCGGTACCTCCGCGCCCTGTTCCATATATTCGTTCAGGGAAACCACGTTGGTTATTTTCATCTGGCTCTGCCATTCCAGATATTCATCATCCGAAATACCCAGTTCCGATGCAATTTCTTCATCCGTGGCGCTCCTGCCCAGTCTTGTTTCAATGTCCTTGCAGACCGCATCGATGCGTTTCTGTTTCTGCCTTATAGTTCGGGGAATCCAGTCCATTTTTCTTATCTGGTCCAGAATGGCTCCACGGATACGCAGACTGGCATAAGTTTCAAATTTGACTTCCTTTGCGTAGTCGTACTTGTCAATGGCATCAATCAGACCGAAAATCCCATAGCTGACCAGATCGTCGTACTCTACATTATACCCCAGATACATGCTGAGTCTGCCCGCCACCAGTTTGACAAGCGGTGCATATTCCAATATGATTTTTTCTCTTAACTCCGGGGTTCTGCTTTTATCATACTCTGTCCAAAGCTTTTTTCTGCCTGCTTCATCCATGGTTTGAACTCTGCCTTTCCCTTCTTACTTTTGACGGTCAGCCTTGTGCCGGCTGCTTACTGTCTTCCTTCCTGCATGCTGCCTGTGCCGGCTTCCTTACTTTCCTTCCGTCTTACCGGCTGCCTGTTCTTTTTCCTTCTGCGCCTGCTCCTGTTCCGCTTCTTCCTCCGCCTTCTGCCTTTCGGCATTCTGTCTGTCAAAAACATCCAGAAGGGTTTTGAAGCACACCCCTATCAGATAAAACACAACTAATGAAATCAATAACGCTGTCAGCTTTTCCACAATGGAATAGCCCTTCACACAAGTAATAATGCCGGTAACAGCACCCGCCACCAGCATTAAAATCAGCGGTATATTCCTTCTTTTCATAAACTACCATGCCTTTCCGAAAGCCAGACCTTAAATGGTTTTTTCCGGCTTTCCCACCGCTCTGATCACGTAGTCGCCCGTTTCCGGGTAAAAAATAACGGTTCGTCCGTAAGTTTCGCCGGTATCCTCCGCGATGACCGGTATCTGCATACTCCGCAGAATCTCTTTGGATGCTTCTACATTTCGCTCTCCTACGCGGACCATATCCGACTTATTCTGAAATGCAAACATCATAGCGCCTCCGGCAAGCTTGGCAGTCATCCTGCTTCTTCTTGCTCCCATTTCTTCCATCTGGCGCACCATTTCCCTGATTGCAGTATCCGCAAACTTCGGAATATTGTCGCTGCCTCCGCGGATAGCGGTGCTGTCCGGCAGCATGACATGCGCCAGTCCCCCTATATGTGTCAGGGTATCCCGGATGGCAATGCCAACGCAGGACCCCAGCCCCAGGGTGGTCAGACCGTCCGTGCCGGAACATATCTTAAAATCGGCCATACCCACTTTTATCAATTCACCCATGTTTACTCCCATCTACATCATTCCAAGTGAACGCAGTATCTTAGCATAGGATTCCAAATCCGGAATCAGAATAAAATAGCCATCAATCATTGTGTCGTCGTAAAACTGTGACTGAATCAAAAGGATTTTGTCCCCTATGGCTCCGAATTCAATAGCCGGCACGCTTAAAATAGCTCCTGCCATGTCTACCGCAAGCTCCGGCGGTGAAGGATAAATTTTCAAATTGGTAAGTGCGGACAAAGAGTTTAAGTACGCTCCCGTAATAATGTTGCTTACCTCTTTCATAGCGGAAAGCTCCATTTCATTCAAGCCGGGACCCTCGCTGCCTCCCATCCCCATCATAATCTTGTTTACCAGATGCTTGGCGCTGTCCTGTTTGACAAGGAACATAATGCTGCCGGTAATATCTCCCTCTACGGCAAGATAAATGCCCACCATAATCTGTTCCTCGCCGCCCATAAGAGCGCCGACATCTTTAAATTCCAGCAGTTTGACCTGCGGAACCTGCATATCTACTTTACACTGCAGCATCTGGGAAAGTGCGGTCATGGCATTACCTGCCCCGATATTGCCAATTTCTCTCAATACGTCAAAATAGTTTTCCGTCACTTTTTCCAGGCTCATGTCATGATCTGCCATGCACTGTTCTCCTTTATCGTTTGCTTCCTACTTTTCTGCGGTTACCGCATTTAAGTCAAGCAGGGAAATAAGACCGCCGGCACACTTTCCTACGCCCTGTACAAAATTGCTCTTGTCCTCTTTTTTGAATGCTAACTTCTCCACCTGCTCCGTCATATCGAGGGTAACCACTTCCTTTACCTCATCCACGATAAGGCCGAGGGTACCGCACTGCTCCATCTTGATGATAATGATACGGCTTTCCTTGGTTTCCTCTTCTACGGGCAGTCCCATTTTCATGGAAAGGCACATAATGGGAATGACCTCGCCGCGCAGGTTGATGACCCCTTTCAGATAGGGCGCCAGCTTGGGCACTCTGGTGATGTGCTGCATTCTCACAATATTTTCTATGTAACTGATGTCAATACCGTACTGTTCCTGTCCAAGACGTATCACGATAAACTGGGCGGTTTCGCCTGCTACTTTAATCTCTTCCATTTTACTCTCCTCCTGCTTATAACAATACGTTTGTATCTAAAATCAGGGCTACTTCGCCATCGCCCAGGATGGTAGCGCCGCTGATAAGCCTGCACTTGTTGTCAATGTACTTGCCCATGGACTTGATAACGATTTCCTGCTGTCCAAGCAGTTCATCCACCACAAGACCTGCCAGCTTATCGCCCTTCTTCACAATCAGGATGGTCATGTTTTCATCCGGTCCCTTGGTGCTTACGGTATCCAACTCCTTGTCCATACGGATAAGCGGAATGACATTACCGCGCAGATGAATGACCTCCTTGTTCTGGATTAAGCGGATTTCATCTGTGGGAATATCCTCGATGGTCTGAATTGAGCCTAAGGAAATTGCATACTTTTCGCCGCCGATTACCACCATCAGCGCCTGGATAATAGCCAGTGTCAGAGGCAGACGGATAATCCAGGTACTGCCGACTCCGAGCACGCTCTTTACTTCCACTTCACCGCTTAAGGCTTCAATTTTACTCTTTACAACGTCCAGACCTACGCCTCGTCCCGATACATCTGTAACCTTTTCGGAGGTGGAGAAGCTGGGGAGGAACAGTAAATCAATAATTTCCTTTTCGGACATGCCTGCTGCCTGCTCCGGTGTGATGATGCCACGACTGATAGCCTTATTCTTAACGACTTCCGTATCGATACCGTTACCGTCGTCCCTTACTTCAATGACAACGTTGTTGCCGTCCTGGTAAGCATCCAGCCAGATGGAACCGACTTCGGGCTTGCCTCTTTCCGCACGGACTTCGGCGCTTTCAATGCCGTGGTCGGCGGAGTTACGCAGAAGATGCATCAGCGGGTCGCCGATTTCATCCACTACGGTACGGTCCATTTCGGTTTCTTCACCGGACATATAAAGCTCCATCTTTTTGTCCAGCTTCTTTGTCAGGTCACGAATCATTCTCGGGAACTTGCTGACAACGCTTTCAATGGGAACCATTCGTACCTTCATAACGGACTCGTGAAGGCTGGTGGTCACGCTCTCCAGATATTCAATCTGCTCGTTTACTTTGTTCTGAGCCTTGTCACTGGCGCTCTTTTGGGCATTGGATGCCGCTACCAGAGAGTTTTTGGCGATAATAAGCTCGCTGACAAGGTTCATTAACACGTCTAACTTTTCAATATCCACACGGACGGTACGGTTTACAATAGGTTTGCCGCCTGCCTGCTTTGCCACACCGGTCTTTTTGTCCGCTGCCGGAGCTGCGGCTGCCTTTGCCGGTACTGCCTTCTGCTCTTCTTTTTTCTGCTCGGGTGCGGCGCTCTTTCCTTCTTCGCTGCACGGCATCTTAGATAAATCAATGGGCTCAGCTAAAACCTCTGCGATTTCGGAAACATTGCTGATGGCTGCAATCAGCTTATCCACCGGCTTGTCCGAAATCACAATCAGGGAAAAATCCAGTTCAAATTTTTCGTCCTCGATATCCTGTGCGGAAGGGCTGGAAACAATGATTTCGCCCACTTCTTCCACAGCCTTGAATACTAAGAAGGCCCTTGCTGCTTTAAGTAAACAACTCTCCTGCACATAAACGGTTGCGCCATATACAAAATCCCCCTGCTTCCGGGCTTCCGTAATGACCATGACGTCCGTGCTGTCCAGCTTGATGTTCAGCCACTTTCTCTTATCCCCGCCTTCGGGCGCTTTTTCCTCTTTTTTCGGCTCCACGGCGGGCTTTTCATCCTTCTTGCCAAGCTCCTCGTTCAAAAGCTTGATTAAAGGCTCGTTTTCGTTCGTACCCTCGTCCCCGGTCTCCCGGATATTGTTGGTGTACTCCTCCAGTGCATCCAGGCACTGGAACAGAAGGTCGATCATGTTTGCATTTACTTTGATATTGCCGTTTCTTACTTCGGAGAACACGTTTTCCATATCATGGGTCAGCGTCTGCATGCGCTTATAACCCATGGTGCCCGCCATTCCTTTTAAGGAATGTGCCGCACGGAAAATTTCATTGATGGTATCCATGTTTTCCGGCTCCTGCTCCAAGGTTAAAATCTGGGTATTCAGATTTTGCAAATGCTCCGTGGTTTCATCAAGGAAGATTTCAAGATACTGGCTTACATCCATTTTACATTACCCCCATACTAATCATAATTTCCCCTGCGATTTCTTCGAGAGGAATGGTTTTATCTGCAAGATTTGCTTCCACAACGCTTTTTGGCATGCCGTAAACCGCACAGGTACTCTTTTCCTGTGCAATCACCGTGACTTTCTTCTTTTGTTTAAGGTACCGGATACCGTCCCTGCCGTCGGCGCCCATGCCTGTCATAACAACGCAGACAACAGTTTCAAAACCGGTCTCTGCCAGGGACTCATACAGATAATTGGCGCAGGGCTTCACACCTTCCCTTACCGGTTCATCCGTATAATGAATCACATACTGGGCTCCGGATTTCTTTTTCA
>ERZ1023633.706-NODE-706-length-12766-cov-8.532767_pt1 | contig 12766 bp, 9 predicted proteins | sample MGYA00380333_ERZ1023633 | MGnify/ENA primary metagenome ERZ1023633 (study PRJEB33179, sample SAMN07448972) | human gut metagenome | biome: Human-gut; feature: Human associated habitat; material: Faeces | host: Homo sapiens | place: India: Bhopal | collected...
ATAGAAAGGAATACAGTTATTATGAACGAAATCGAATTAAAATACGGATGTAACCCCAACCAGAAGCCTTCCCGCATTTTTATGGAAGACGGCAGCGACCTGCCCGTTACGGTGTTAAACGGCAAGCCCGGCTATATTAACTTTCTGGATGCTTTTAACGGCTGGCAGCTTGTAAAGGAATTAAAGGAAGCAACCGGTCTTCCCGCAGCCACATCCTTTAAGCATGTTTCTCCTGCCGGCGCGGCGCTGGGACTTCATATGTCCGAAACCTTAAAGAAGATTTACTGGGTGGACGATTTAGGAGAGCTTTCTCCTCTGGCATGTGCGTATGCGAGAGCAAGAGGTGCGGACAGAATGTCTTCCTTCGGTGATTTCATTGCCCTTTCCGACGTATGCGACGAGGATACCGCCCGCCTGATTAAACGAGAGGTTTCCGACGGTGTTATCGCTCCCGGCTATACCGAAAAGGCACTGGAGCTTCTGAAATCCAAAAAGAAGGGCAACTACAATATTATTCAGATTGATCCTTCCTATGTACCGGCGCCCATCGAAAGAAAGCAGGTGTACGGCATTACCTTTGAACAGGGCAGAAACGAGTTAAAGATTGACAAAGAGCTTTTAAGCAACATCGTAACCCAGAATAAGGACATTCCCGAAAGCGCCCTTCGCGACATGAAGGTAGCGCTCATTACCTTAAAATACACCCAGTCCAATTCCGTATGTTATGTAAAGGACGGTCAGGCAATCGGTATCGGCGCAGGACAGCAGTCCCGTGTACACTGCACCAGACTTGCCGGACAGAAAGCGGATAACTGGTTCTTACGTCAGGCACCGCAGGTTCTTTCCTTACAGTTTGTAGACTCCCTGGGCAGAGCGGACAGGGACAACGCCATTGACAACTACATCGGTGACGAATATATGGATGTACTGGCAGAGGGCGCATGGCAGAGAGTATTCAAGGAAAAGCCCCCTGTATTTACCGCAGAGGAAAAGAGAGCATGGCTTGACGGCTTAAAGGATGTTACCTTAGGCTCCGATGCGTTCTTCCCATTCTCCGACAACGTGGAAAGAGCACACAAGAGCGGCGTGAAGTACATCGTACAGCCCGGCGGTTCCGTCAGGGATGATCTGGTGATTTCCTGCTGCGACAAGTACAATATGGCAATGGTATTTACCGGCATCCGTCTGTTCCATCACTAATAAGGAACGGGGCGGCACGGACATCTTCACGGACAATAAGGAATAAAACTATGACACTGAAAGATTTGGAAGCATTTGACCCTGTTACCATACAATGCCACGACAATCCGGATGCGGATGCACTGGGAGCCGGCTTTGGTCTGTATGCCTATTTCAAGAGCCTGGGCAGACAGACAAGGCTTATTTACAGCGGCAGAAATCCCATCCAGAAGTCCAATCTGAAAATCATGATTGATGAACTGCATATACCGGTGGAATATGTACGCCCGGACGAAGAACAGCCCCTTTTTATAAAGGGGCTGCTTGTGACAGTGGACTGTCAGTACGGCGCAGGCAATGTGACGAAGATAGCGGCTGACACGGTAGCCATTGTGGACCATCATCAGGTGGAAATAGACGGTGTGCCTTTAAGTCTGATTGTGCCGGCACTGGGAAGCTGCTGCACACTTGTGTGGAAGCTTCTGCGTGATGAAAAGTTCGATATAAAGACGGAGCCGGGACTGGAAACGGCTCTGTATTACGGACTGTATACGGATACGAACCAGCTTTCCGAAATCCGCAATCCCCTCGATATGGATATGCGGGATGACCTGGCATTTGATGCCGGTCTTATCAATTATTTCAAAAATTCCAACCTTTCCTTAAAGGAGCTGGAGATTGCGGGAGTAGCATTGATACGCTACAGCTTCAACGAGGATTATAACTTTGCCGTGATTAAGGCACAGCCCTGCGACCCTAATATATTGGGACTTATCAGTGATTTCCTGCTGCAGGTGGATGTGATTACCAGTTGCTTGGTGTTTAACGAAAACGCGGACGGCTATAAGTTTTCCGTACGTAGCTGCATCAGGGAAGTGAATGCCAGCGAGCTGGCGTCCTATTTATGTGAGGGCATAGGCTCCGGCGGCGGGCATTATGAAAAAGCGGGCGGATTTGTCAGTAAGAAGCTTTATGAGAAGCATTATCCCACCCTGCATCCGGAAGCGTACTTCAACAACCGCATGAACCAGTATTTTGACAGCTTTGATCTGATTTATGCGGCGGACTATGACATTGACACCTCTGACATGAAGAAATACAGCAAAAAGAAAATCCCCATCGGATTTGTGAAAGCGGATGAGGTGCTTCCGGCAGGTACGCCGATTACCATCCGTACCCTGGAAGGGGATGTGGATATGACCATTGAAGATGATCTGTATATCATGATTGGCATCAAAGGCGAGGTCTATCCCAACCGGAGAGCCAAATTTGAAAAAAGCTATCAGGTGCTTCCGGATAAATATGAGTTTGAAACCTATGCGCTATCGGCGGATTATGTGCCGACCATAAAGAACCGGAATGACGGAAGCACCCTGCATCTGACCGATTATGCAAGAGCCTGCGTGCCCACGGGGCAGGTGCACATCCATGCCAGGGAATTGACAAGAGGTGTAAAGGTTTTTACAGCATGGGATAAAAGTAAGTATATGCTGGGGAAACCGGGGGATTTTTTGGCTGTACGTTGTGAGGACAGACACGACATTTATGTGGTAGAAAGGGATATATTTGGTAAAACCTATGAAGAAACCGTATAAGTACGATGCGTTTATCAGCTACCGCCATGCAGATCTTGACAGGTTTGTGGCGGAAAATCTGCAGAAACAGTTGGAATGGTTTAAGATACCCGGCTCTCTTAAGAAGGATAAAAAGCTTTCCCGGACAAAGATTGAAAGAATCTTTCGGGATAAGGACGAGCTGCCTCTTACCAATAATTTAGAGGACCCTATCCGGAAGGCGCTGGAGGAGTCGGAATACCTGATTGTCATCTGTTCCCCCAGACTGAAGGAGTCTTTGTGGTGCCGCAAGGAAATCGAAACCTTTATCAGCCTGCACGGCAGGGAAAATATTTTTGCGGTTCTGGTGGAAGGGGAGCCTGCGGAGTCCTTCCCGGAGGAACTTTTATACCGGGAAAAAACGGTTACTCATCCGGACGGCAGCACGGAAACCGTAAAAGAGGAAATGGAACCTCTGGCGGCGGATGTGCGCGGCAAAAATAAGAGAAATGTCTTGAAGGTCATGAAAACCGAAAAGCTGCGTCTGATAGCTCCCATGCTGGGTGTTGGCTTTGATGACTTAAAGCAGCGCCACCGGGAACAGAAATTAAAGAAAACCCTCGGCTTTACTGCAGCGGGAGCTGCCGTATGTCTGGCATTCGGAGTTGTCAGCACCGCCATGGCCATGCAGATACGGGAGCAGAAAAAGCAGATCCAGATACAGAACGACTCCCTTGCAGAGCAGGCGGCACAGATCAGCAGCCAGAACGATATCCTGTCCAGGGAGCAGGCACTCAGTCTGGCGGAGGAATCCGGGCGGCTTTTGAAGAAGGGCGACAGAATAGGCGCTATGCAGACGGCAATCAGCGCCCTGACGGAGTATGACGGCATTGCCATGCCCTATACGGCACAGGCACAGAAAGCCCTGACGGACAGTCTGTATGTATATAACCGGACGGGAGATTTTTTGAGCAGGTACGAAGTGAAGACGGACAGTGTGATTACGGATATGCAGTCTTCCGGGGACATGTCTTATTATGCACTGAAGGAAAGTGCGGGAGACATTACGGTAAAAGAAAGCGAATACGGACATACGGTGGGGAAGCTTGCAGGGTTGCCGGGCTACTCGGACGGCGGTATGTTTTTTATAGATGACAGCAGACTGGTTTATCAGAACGAAGAGAAGGAACTGCTGGTATTTGATGCCAAGACCGGGGAAACCGAAAAGCCGGAGCTGCCGGGTAGCGCTTACAATTACTATCTGTCAGAGGACAGAACCCGGATAGCGGTAAGCGGTTACAATTATCTCCGTATTATAGATGCGGAGGATTATACAGAAGTTCAGAACTTAGATGAATACTGCAAGGAACAGACCGGACGGATTTATTTTAACGAAGATTCCACGGCGGTGGTGCTTACCCTGCGAAACAGCGACGACGTAATGTCGGAGGACAGAAGGCTTCTGTATCTTGGCCTGACGGATGATACGAAGAGATATTCCGACTGGAAGACGGCATATGTGGAGGATGTGGCTTTTAAGGACGGCTGCATGTATGTGCTGACCTATGAAAACAGGGATGAATTGTATTCTGTTTTTGACAGCTATCTGGAGGCATATGAGGAAAGCACCGGAAAACTGCTCTATCGAAAGGAATATAAAAATGCCATGCTGAATGATATTCTGTTTTCCCGGGGGGATGACGACAGCATGCTTCTGTACGGCGGTTATGAAGCCGATGCCGTCAGCCGGAAAAACGGCGAGGTTTACCTGCGCGCCGAGACGGGCATCAGCGGCATTGTATATGCGGAGGCGGTAAACGGCGCCAACCTGTATTCCTATATTACGAGCGACGGCTGCCAGTATATCATGAGCTATGAAAACAATGTATCCTTTACCCACGGCGTCACCTTCGACTGCTTTGCTGACAGGATTTATTATACGGTAAGACTGGCACAGGGCTTTGTGATGGCAACGCATACGGAGAACCGGGCGGTGTGCTATCAGCGCTTTTATCCGACGGACGATACCCTGACGGACAAAACGCCGGACAGGGAGGATACCGAGGTACTGTGGGGCAATGAGGTACAGGAAACCGCAAAGGAAAAGGGGTATGTCCTGCCTAAACTTGCGGAAGGCATTTTTTATAACGAAGACAAAACCATTACGTTTGTAACATATCAGGATTCTTCCCTTAGGATGTACGATACGGCTTCGGGAGAACTGCTTGCGGAAATCACGGATACGCCGGGCGATGCTTCGGAATATTACGGGAAGGATGCCCGGGGCAATTATTACGTGGGCTTCGGTTCCTGGGCGTATATGATGAGTCCCGGGAATGAAAATCTGGCATTCTTACGCGGTATGGCGCAGATAGATGAGTCGGGAAAACTGCTTACGACGGACAATCTGGACAATTACTATTTATGTCCGGTATACACTTTGGATGAACTGCTTGCTATGGCAGAGGCAGATGTGGTAAAATATACGCAAAACGAAATTACGGAATAATCGGAAACAGGAAGGTTTAAATATGAGCGAGACAGAAAGCAAAAATTTTATTGAACAGATTATAGAGAAGGATCTGGCGGATGGATTTTACGATACCGTGCACACCCGTTTTCCTCCCGAACCCAACGGCTATCTTCATATTGGACATGCCAAGAGTATTCTTTTAAACTACGGGCTGGCGCAGAAGTACAACGGCAAGTTCAACATGCGATTTGACGATACCAACCCGACCAAGGAAAAGGAAGAGTTCGTAGACTCCATCAAAGCGGATGTGGAATGGCTGGGCGCCGACTGGGAAGACAGGCTTTTCTTTGCATCCAACTATTTTGAACAGATGTACGAAGCGGCTGTAAAGCTGATAAAAAAAGGAAAAGCCTATGTATCCGACTTGTCTGCAGAGCAGATGAAGGAATACAGGGGCACACTGACCGAGCCCGGAAAGGAAGATCCGGCAGCAGGCAGAAGCATTGAGGAAAACCTGCAGTTATTTGAGGACATGCGCGCCGGCAAATTTGCAGACGGTGAAAAGGTACTCCGCGCCCGTATCGATATGGCTTCTCCCAACATGAACATGAGAGACCCGGTTATTTACCGTGTAGCCCATATGACCCACCACAATACCGGGGATAAATGGTGCATTTATCCCATGTACGATTTTGCACATCCCATTGAGGATGCCATTGAAGGCATTACCCATTCCATCTGTACCCTGGAGTTTGAAGACCACAGACCTCTGTACGACTGGGTGGTAAGAGAATTAGAATATCCGCATCCTCCCAAACAGATTGAGTTTGCAAAGTTGTATCTGAAAAATGTGGTGACCGGCAAGAGATACATCAAAAAATTAGTGGAGGAAGGCATCGTGGACGGCTGGGACGACCCCAGATTAGTTTCCATCGCTGCGCTGAGAAGACGCGGTTTTACCCCGGAATCCATTAAAATGTTCGTAGAGCTCTGCGGTGTTTCCAAAGCAAATTCCATTGCCGATTATGCAATGCTTGAATACTGCATCCGCGAGGACTTAAAGATGAAGCGTCCCCGTATGATGGCGGTCTTAAATCCGGTGAAGCTTGTGATCGACAACTATCCCGAAGGACAGACCGAGATGCTTACCGCTGCCAACAACCTGGAGAATGAGTCCTTAGGCAGCAGGGAAATCCCGTTCGGCAGAGAGCTTTATATTGAAAGAGAAGATTTCATGGAGGAGCCTCCTAAGAAATATTTCCGACTGTTCCCCGGCAATGAAGTGCGTCTGATGAATGCTTACTTTGTCACCTGCACCGGTTGTGTGAAGGACGAAAACGGCAACGTAACGGAAGTGCACTGTACCTATGACCCCGCATCCAGAGGCGGCAACAGCCCGGACGGCAGAAAAGTAAAGGGTACCATTCACTGGGTTCCTGCAAAGGAAGCCGTAAAAGCAGAGGTCAGACTGTACGAAAACATCATTGACGAAGAAAAGGGCGTTTATAACGAGGATGGCAGCTTAAACTTAAATCCCAATTCCCTGACAATCTTAAAGGAATGTTATGCAGAGCCGGCACTTAAGGATGCAAAAGCCTATGAAAGCTTCCAGTTTGTCAGAAACGGGTTTTTCTGTGTGGACTGCAAGGATTCCAAAGAAGAAGCTTTGGTCTTTAACAGGATTGTATCCTTGAAGAGCTCATTCGTGTTACCAAAGAAGGAGGATTAATTATGGGTAATTTATTGTCTGGATTATCGGATTTGGGTCTTGGGGATCTGGAAGGTGTCAAATTATATGAGGACCCGAATAAGAATCAGGACAGTAATAAGGGGAAGAAAGCAGCAGCAATCGAAGAAAAAGATTTAATCTATGACAGAAATTACGACTGCCCGGTCTGCGGGGAAAAGATTACGGCAAAGACCATGAAGGCGGGAAAAGCAAGACTGATACGGACCGACAACGATTTGCGTTCTGTTTTCGAGGGCATCGATGCCTATAAATACGACGTGATATGCTGCCCGAAATGCGGCTATTCCGCGCTTATCCGCTTTTTCAAGCCCATGCCGGAAGGACAGGTGCGGCTTATCCGGGAAAAAATCTGCCAGCATATTAAACTGAAGCCTCACACGGGAGATACCTATACCTATGAGGAGGCTATGGAGCATTATAAGGTGGCGCTTGCCTGCTCTATCGTAAAACAGGCAAGAAACAGTGAAAAAGCCTATACCTGCTTAAAGGCGGCATGGGTGCTCCGCGGCTGGAGAGAAACCCTGGAAAGGGAACCCGGCACGGAAGAAAAGAGAGCCGAATTAAAGGCACAGGAAAGAGAATATCTGAAAAATGCCATGGAGGGATTTATTGCGGCGGAAGCAGCGGAAAGCTTTCCTATCTGCGGTATGGACGATACCACACTGGAATACCTGATTGCCAATCTGGCTTTCGGGCTCGGCAAGTATGACATCGCTTCCAAACTCATTTCCGAGATTTTGATAAGGCCCTATGCCAACTCCCGCATGAAGGAAAAGACGAGGGAATTGAAGGATGCCATTTTAGCGGAGCTTCGAAAAAATAAGGCATAAAATCTTTTTACCGGCATAACAGGCGGTATCGATAAATACAGACAGAAATAAAAAGGACGTATGAAAGAAAATTCATACGTCCTTTTTACGGTTCCGGTCAATAAACATGTAATCGGACCGGCTGATTATTCATTTTTCTCATCGTCTTCGTCGAAGAATTCTTCTACTTCATCGATTTTTTCGTCTGCTTTTTCGGTAACATCTTCTACTACGGAAGAAAGCTCTTCAAAGGGGGCATCTTCTTTTTCTGCAGGTGCTTCTGCCTTGGGAGCTTCAGCAGCGGCTTCCTTTTCTTCAGCGGGGGCATCCGCAGGTGCCTCCTCTTTTACGGGAGCTTCTTCTTTATCTTCTGCGGGAGCATTCTCATGATTGAGAGCTACGTAAGAACGACTATTGTCTTCCTCATCGGACTCATCTCCGAAATCGTCGTAGTCATCATCTTCTTCACCATTGTATTCGGGAGAAAATTTTTCCTTGTTCAGATAATAATAGATACCGGCTCCGGCAGCGGCAACAGCAGTTGCAAATAATAAAACTTTACCAAATTTTTTAGCCATGAGGGTACTCCTTTCTTTTTATTCTTTCATTCTTAATGGAGACAGGAACAATATTTGTCCTTCTTAATAAACATTTTAATACTATTTTATGGAAAAAGGAAGAGATTATGTATAAATTTTTTATAAATTGCAGTACTTCATCCCCTATTTACAGATAGGCTGATTATTTTCTCTTTAGAGGGATTTCATTTTTTTCTAATATTTTGGACACAGAATGAACACAATTCCTTTGTATAGTATTCTTACAGATAGTTGATGAACTCACTATCTCCCCCCCTCATAAGAAAAGCGGAAAGCCCGGTTCTCCCCGGGCTTTTTGCTTTTTAAATTTTACATGGAAATTGAAAAGAAAGAATGATACAATAGGGCAAGGAAAAGAAAAGGAGACAGGCAGACATGATAGGACTGATTGTAGCATATACGAAGAACCGCGTTATCGGAAGTGAAGGCAGAATTCCCTGGAGGATTAAGGGGGAACAGCGCCGTTTTAAGGAGCTTACCACAGGCAATGTGGTAATTATGGGCAGGAAATCCTATGAGGAAATCGGACATCCCCTTCCCAACCGTTATACGGTGGTGGTATCTTCCACGGCAGACTATGAAGCGGAAAACTGCATTACGGTAAATTCCCTGCCGGCAGCCATAAAGAAGGCGGAAGAGCTGTGTCCGGGCAAAAATATTTACATATCCGGCGGTGCGGGCATTTATAAGGAAGGAATTGCCCTGGCGGAGAAGCTTTTTGTGACGGAAATCGATGCGGAGATAGAGGGAGATACCTATTTTCCGGAATTTGATGTGTCAGCCTATGAAAGGACGGTAGAAGAAATAGTGGATGGAGAAATCCCTTATTCTTATGTAACATACAGTAAAAAGAAAACAAAGATTTTTATCGACGGTAGCGAAGGAACGACGGGACTCCGCATCAACGAACGTTTTGCGGGAAGAGACGATTTGGAAATTTTACAGATTGACCCGGCGCTCAGAAAGGATACGGAGGAAAGAAAGAAGCTGATTAACGCCTCCGATATTACCATTCTCTGCTTGCCGGATGCTGCGGCAAAGGAAGCGGTTTCCTTAGTGGAAAACGAAAACGTGCGCATTCTGGATGCATCCACCGCACACCGTACGGAAGAAGGCTGGGCATACGGCTTTCCCGAACTGGCGCCGTCTTTCCGGGAAAAAATCAAAACCGGAAAAAGAGTGGCGGTGCCCGGTTGTTATGCCTCCGGCTTTATTGCCCTGATGTATCCGCTGGTAAAGGAGGGCATTCTTTCAGCCGATTACCCGGCATGTGCCTTTGCCATGTCCGGCTACAGCGGCGGCGGTAAAAAGATGATTGCGGAATACGAAGCGGAGGAACGTGCGGCGGAGCTTTCCGCACCCAGGGAATATGCCCTGAGCCAGCAGCATAAACATCTGAAAGAAATGAAGGCTGTTCCGGGACTTGCGAGGGAGCCTCTGTTTTCTCCCATTGTCTGTGATTACTACAGCGGCATGCTGGTTTCCCTCCCTATTCAGAAGGATTTTATGCAAAAAGCACTTGCACCGGAAGAATTACAGGCGTTTTTTGCAGGATATTATGCAAATGAACCGTTTATCAAGGTCAATGCCTTCGGTGCCGAAGCGGAAAGCCGGGGATTTTTATCCGCCAATGTCAGAAGCGGCTGGGACGGCATGGAAATTTTTGTGACCGGCAAGGAGGACAGAATGGTGGTCAGCTCCCGGTTTGATAATCTGGGAAAGGGTGCTTCCGGAGCTGCGGTACAGTGTCTGAATATCATGCTTGGCTGTACAGAGGATAAGGGACTTGTTTTGTAAAACAAAAACAATCTTTTGTTGCCAAAGAAACCACATGTGGTTTATAATAGGGAAGACGTAGTTATGAAAACTACGAAATATGTTCAGGAGGATTTACGTGATATGTCAGATTTTATCTTGAGTTGTTGTTCCACGGCAGACATGCCCAAGTCTTTTTTTGAAGAAAGAAACGTAGCTTATGTTTGTTTCCACTTTAATATGGATGGAAAAGATTACCCGGATGATTTAGGGGAAAGCATGCCATTTCCTGAATTTTACAAAAGAATTGAAGAGGGAGCGCAGCCTACCACTTCACAGGTAAATGTGGATGAGTTTACAAATTTCTTTGAACCGTTTTTAAAAGAAGGAAAGGATATCCTGCACGTCAGCCTTTCCTCCGGTCTGTCCGGTTCCTTTAATTCCGCCAGCATCGCCGCAAGGGATCTGATGGAAAAATATCCGGAGAGAACCATCAAGGTAGTGGACTCCTTAGGGGCTTCTTCCGGTTTCGGTGTGCTGATGACGTATCTTGCGGACCTCAGGGACGAAGGAAAGAGCCTTACGGAAGTGTATGACTGGGCTGAGAAAAATAAACTCCGCGTGCATCACTGGTTCTTCTCCACCGACCTTACCAGCTACAAGAGGGGCGGCCGTATCAGCGCCACTTCCGCTATGGTAGGTACCCTGCTTGGTATTTGTCCGCTGCTAAACATGGATAATGAGGGACATCTGATTCCCCGCAAGAAAATCCGTACTAAAAAGAAAGTCATTGAAGAACTGGTCAATATGATGAAAGAACATGTGGAAGACGGTCCGGATTACAAAGGCTATTGCTACATCAGCAATTCCGCCTGCGAAGAGGATGCCGAAAAGGTGCGTGATTTAGTAGAAGCTTACTGCCCGAACTTAAAAGGCAAGGTTCTTATTAACAGCATCGGTACGGTAATCGGTTCCCATACCGGTCCCGGCACGGTGGCACTGTTCTTCTTAGGTGATGAAAGAGTGGACTAAAGGATATTATGAATAAGAAAGAAATTGCAGAAATCAAAAAGCAGTTTACCCAGGAGCGGTGTGCCATCACCCGTATCTGCGGTTGTTATGTAGACGGAGAAAAAAATAAAAAAACCGAGCTGAAGGAAGCCTTCCTTTCCCTGCCGGAAGAAGAAATGTTTAAATATTTTGCCATTTTCAGCAAAGCTCTTTCCGGCACGGTGGGTAAAAATCTCCTCACTATGGAATTTCCCCTGGCATCGGAGGAAGCCGGGGGTACCCAGGACTTTCTGATGCAGCTCCGTGCCTCTTCCCTGAAGGATGAAAACCTGCTGGAAGAATTTTACGATAAAATCATAGAGAATTACTATTCTGTGGAGAATTATCTCATTTTGCTCATTCATGCCGTGTACGATATTCCCGGCAAATCCTCGGACGGAGAGGAAATGTTCGATGCTTCCGACGAAGTGTATGACCATATTCTCTGCTGTATCTGTCCGGTTACGTTAAGCAAGCCGGGGCTTTCCTACGATGAGGAGAGCAACGCATTCCATACCCGTATCTGCGACAGGGTGGTAAACATGCCGGATATCGGTTTCCTGTTCCCCGCCTTCCACGACAGAAGCACGGATGTTCACAGTCTGCTGTATTATGCGGCAAAGCCGGAAGAACTGCGGATGGAATTTGTAGAGCCGGTACTTGGCTGCAATCTGCCTCTTTCCGCAGGGGACCAGAAGGAAACCTTCCAGACCATCGTAGAAGAAACTCTTGGCGATGCCTGTGACTATGAGGTGGTTAAAAACATCCACGAAAAATTAAATGAGATGATTGAGGAAAAAAAGGATGAGCCGGACCCCGTGGTACTTGACCGGGCGGAAGTGAAAAGACTTCTGGAATACAGTGGCGTGGAGGAAGAAAAGCTCAGCTCCTTTGAAGAAAAGTACGAGGAAGCGGCGGGGACGGATACCTGCTTTGTGGCTTCCAATGTGGCAAATACCAGACAGTTTGAAATCAAAACCCCCGATGTGGTGGTAAAGGTAAGCCCCGACCGGATGGATCTGGTGGAAACAAAAGTCATCAACGGCAGGAAGTGTCTGGTCATCTCCTTAGACAACAGCGTGGAGGTAAACGGTATTACCGTACGTATGGGGCTTTCCGGGGAAGAGGAAGAAGAGGAATAGTTTATAAAAATTTTCTCTATGTTAAGAAATCTTAACGGCACGGAGGCATAAATCTGTTACAATAAAATAGACATGAAAACACGGGAACATTCCCACGATGAAGTACTGACAGGAGGAACTTGCTTGCATCAGAATGAATTACTGCGTGAGAAGGTTTACGAATCCGTAACCTCCGTGCTCCCTATTACGTTAATTGTACTTGTTTTAAGTATTTCCATAGCCCCGCTTACTCCGGGAACACTGACGTTGTTTTTGTTCGGCGCAGTGCTTCTGATAGTAGGCATGGGCTTTTTTACTTTGGGCGTGGATATGTCCATGATTCCCATGGGAGAAGGCATAGGTGTGGAGTTGTCCCGTACCAAGAAGGTCTGGATTACAATGTACGATGAAACTATACAAAAAATACCGATGCGAACTACCGAAAATAGGAAAAGGACGGTGTACGCCGATCATTAA
>ERZ1023633.716-NODE-716-length-12606-cov-65.120309_pt1 | contig 12606 bp, 8 predicted proteins | sample MGYA00380333_ERZ1023633 | MGnify/ENA primary metagenome ERZ1023633 (study PRJEB33179, sample SAMN07448972) | human gut metagenome | biome: Human-gut; feature: Human associated habitat; material: Faeces | host: Homo sapiens | place: India: Bhopal | collected...
TCGCTACCCTTCTGAAGAACTACAAGGAGCACGTTGATGCAAAATGGCTGCCTAAATTCTACAACATCATCGACACTCAGTTTGGAGGTGATTATACAAAATATGTAGATTTTCTCTGGGAGAAGTCACTCCTCATGAAGAAGGGTGCCAAGCTCTACTTCAACAAGAAGGGATATGAGAAAGACCCAGGTGTAAATTACAGTATGGATCTGAATGACATTTACGCCGACTTCGTGGAGCAAATCGGTGCCGTTGCCGACAGCATCGCCGAGCAGGAAAAATATCTCTGCGCAGCCAAGCTCCGTATGGAAGAAGACATGCCTCACTATAGCGACGCCAACTTCACCATGCGATTGAGCTACGGACAGGTGGGCGGTTTCGACCTCGGTGGCAAACCATCTGGTTATTACACCACCGCCGAAAGCATCGTGGAGAAGATGAAGCAGGGCGACAAGGTACTCGACTACTATGCTGAGCCTATCATGCACGAACTCCTCTCTGAGAAAGACTTCGGCAAATATCAGGACAAGAACACAGGCAAGATGCAGCTCTGCTTCCTCACCAACAACGACATTACTGGCGGTAACTCTGGTAGTCCTATGTTCAATGGCAAGGGCGAGTTAATTGGCCTTGCTTTCGATGGCAACTGGGATAGCCTCAGCTCTGACATCAACTTCGACAAGCGCCTGGCTCGCTGCATTGGTGTGGACATCCGCTATGTGCTCTACCTGATGGACAAGTGGGGACACGCAGACCGCCTCTTGAAGGAAATCAATGCGAAGTAAATTCTATCTCTGAATCAACAGAGAGGATATAAAGGTTTATCCTGGAATAAAGATTAGTCTTAGGATGATATAAAAAGAGCGGAAAATCAGCTGTTAACCTGTTAACTCCTGGCTTTCCGCTCTTGTTTTATTTAGTCTTTCTATTCTTGTTATCTTGCTGATTTTAGTTTATTTTATCTTAAAGATTCGCAACTTACAGAATTCCTATTAATACTGCGAGATATTATTCAGCTCCTTCAAAGAAACCTGACGAGGCTTTTCGGCGAGTTTCTTCTTCAATTCATCCACCGTTATTTCTGCAGATGGATTGAAATCGGCAGAGCGCATATAGTTCAGTACACTCTGATAGAAAGCCTTGCCTTCTGGATATTTCGAAGCCTTCTCCAAATCGCTCATGCAAACGAGCAACTTGCCCTTGCCTACTTTCCACTCCATTACAAGCCCCAACTTATGGTTGCGCTCGATGTTGTCGATGACTTGAACGATAGGCTTGTAATCCTTCGGGAAGTTGTCGAGCACCAAAGGATGCGACTCCTTGATGACCGGGAACCACTGCCAGTTAGTGTGCATCTCCGTAGGGAAATCTCGGAAGAGCGGATGCTCAGGACGAGTCAAGATACCCAATGTACCAGGAGAAACCTTTTTCTTGTTGTTCTCACAAATGGTCTTGAACATACGATAGTTCCAATAGTCGGTTTGGAAGAGACCGCCAACCGTATAAGGAGTGGCATTGCTGGCTTGCGAAAGAGTATCATCCGAAGCCACGAAATGATTCGATGTCGTAGGAAACCAAAGTATCTTTGCTCCCTTTTCTAGTTTCTTGACGACATCGGAAGTCAAATCCTTGGCAATAACGACCTGCTTTTTCAGATAGTCGATATTCTTTGGGGTCGTATAAACCCAAAGGTCGTAAGTATTGGAATATCTTGTCGCATCAAGTTCACCTTCATATATATACAAGGAGAGGGTCAGTTTGCGAGAACCCACATACACGTCCAAGCACTTACCATCCCCATCGTCAATTCCGTTGGCTTTCACTTTCATCTTATGAACGATCTCGCCAACATCTATCCATCCCTCCTCGTCGGTATGGATAGTTATCTCGCCTTGTGCCAAAGGAGAAGGCTGATTCAAATGAGTAAGAGTTTCGGCTACACTGGACACGTTTGGATAACGTTCGTCCTTGGCATAATCCAACTTCCATTCCACTTTCTTGCCCTTCAAAGACTCTCCCCCATAATTGGCGATTTGAATCTTCGCCTTCATCGTGTCATTCTCCTCATAGCAGAATCTGTCTGTCACCAACAAAGGCACCACTGGCGAACACCACTGAGACCATTCATCAGCCCGGACAAGTCCCTTGCTATCCATAAAAGCATCGAGGATTCCCACATAGGCACTACCCTGTCCAGGATAATCCTGAATGTCGAGCAGTTGGAAGCCCGCCATATTCTTGGTTCTCAAATCCATCTCTATATCGGCCTTATAGAGTTTCACGCTCCATAAGCCCGATGCCTTGTGGAAATCATCCGCTTGCGAGAGCATACCTGCAGCGGCGAGACGCTTGCGGAACACTTCCAGGTTATAAGGATAGAGCACACCTTTATACTTCTTGATTTCATTGAAATCAGGATAGGTCTGAAACTGGCCTGTTTCGTGAGAGATGATTGGGATTCCGGCCTTATCGCAAGCCTCATCAAAATTCATCGTAGAATTAGGATGGAAATGATTGATCATTCCTCCATCGTAGGCGTCGGCAAACGAGAAGGAACCACGGGTATGAGTATTGTATTTGCCCCATCCCTCGCCTCCGATGCGGCAAGTGGTGAAGTAATCCATTCCTTCTTTTATTCCCTGATAACCGAGATAGTAATTGCTTCCGAAGGTATAGTATTTATCTGGCGCAATCTTGCGGAAATCATCCACAAACTCCTTCATCTTGTCGATGTCGCCCCAGAGTTCATTACCCAGCGCCATCATTCTGAAAGAAGGATGATGACCGTATTCTCTGAGGATGTTCTCGCCTTCCTGATGCAGGAACGCCATCAGCCTTTCATCCTTCTTATCAAAAGACCCCCAGAAAGGAAGTTCCGGCTGGAGATAGATTCCCAGACTGTCCGCTGCCACGAAAGCCGCCTCCGGTGGGCACCAGGAATGAAAGCGCACATGATTGATTCCATATTCCTTGCAGGTTCCGAGATACTTCATCCAGCCTTCCACGCTCATCTCCACATGTCCCGTCAGCGGCCATACAGCCGCATCGTGCTTGCCACGGAGGAATATCCTATGACCATTGGCGTAAAAGTGAGCGCCCTCAATATGGAAATCCTTGGCGAAATCAGGCATCTGAAGGGCGGAAGGAGAAGCTACAGAACGGCTAGGGATTGCTCCAGTTAGAGTTTCTGCCGATTTGCTATCAGCAGAACCGACAAGCAGGAGTTCAATCCTTCCGATAATTCCATTCCAGTTGGTCTGCGTATCTTCCGTGTAAGCATGGCTGGAGCCGTAAACCTGATCAGGCACACCTCTTCCATTATCCACCACGATTTCCAGAAAATGCTTGCCCGGCTTCACCTTCTTTGGCAGAAGATAGCGCTGGGGAGTAGAGATGAAGTTGCAGGAATCCACCAGTTCTCCATCCACATACACCCATGTCGGTCGGGTACGCTCCAGGAAGAGTTCTACCGGCTTCTTCTTCCAGTCCTTCGGGATATTGATTGTTCTGGAATATCTTGCAGCTCCTTTATAGGCATAGAGTCTCGTAAGATGCGTTGTTTCCATCGTATCTTTCGGAGCGAATCCCAGATGGTTCGTATCGATGGTACCGGGAAGAATGGCACGCTTCACCTCACCCTGGAAGGCACGCTTACTCTTGGCAAAAGCACTACCGCTCTTTCCCAACTCTACATTCCATTCACCAGCGAGCGAAATGCTCTGTGCTTGCAAGCCCAGACTTACCAGTCCCAGACAAGCGATAAGAATAGATTTCTTCATTTACTTATTACAGAATATTTTTAGGGGTTAAAACTGCGTACAAAAAACATACAAATATTTTAGGCTTGATAAGACTGTCAGAAAGTTGCTTCAATAATTCCATATTTCTTGCCTTATTTGATATTTACGGCTGCAAATATACAAAAATTGCGGTAAAAACACCGCAATTTGCTAAAGAAATTGCTGTATTTTTACCGCAAATATGGATATTGCATCAAAACATCCCTTTGATGCAGACTTTCATCTTATTATAAATCGCTGCCTAAATTACTTCTTTTTAGGACGGCGGCGAGCCCAACCTTCTTCCTCGAAGTTTGGCTCCTCGCCCTTGAATTTCACATTATCATTGTTCTGGAAGAACTGACGCCAGTCGCCTGTTTCCTCTTCACGACGCGCTTTCTTTCCGCCACGGCTTCCACGACCTCCACGCTCAGAACGAGCATCATCAGAACCTCTGCGTCCACGGGAACCCTTCTCTGCAGAACGACCGCCACGCCCACTTCTGCCCTCAGCATCACGGCCACCGCCACGGGCTGCTCTGCCATGACCTTCCTCATCAGCATCATTACATCTCACGGTTCTGCCCTTGTACTCTGTACCGTTCAAAGCCTTCATCACGCGCTTCGCATCCTCCTCAGGCACCTCGATGTAGGCAAACTTACTCAGCAGGTCGATGTGACCAACCTCCTGGCGACCCTTCACGTGCTTGTTCAGATACTGCATGATTTCGCCTGGATAGAAACCATCCGCCTTACCCAGATTGATGAAGAGGCGCTTGAAACCAGCCTCAGTCTCATGCTTTCTGCGACCATTGGAAACCTTACCACGCTCGCCACGGCTTCCACGACCTTCTCCGCTACGTGAACCCTTGCCGCTCTCTGGCTTCACAATCTCTGGAGCATTCTTGTAGTAATCCAGGAACTTACCGAAGGTGATGGTCACCATTTTCTTGATGATGTCCTCCTTGTCGATGTACTCAAACTGGCGGTTGATTTCTGCCATGTATGGTTCAATCTGATCCTCATCCACATCGGTCTTCATGATGTCGTCCATCGTCTTGAAGAGCTGCTTCTTGCAGATTTCCTCTGGGGTTGGCAAAACGCCGTCCACGAAGTCCTTGCCAATCTGCTTCTCAATCTGGCGAACCTTGAACTTCTCTCTGGTATGGATGATAGAGATGGATGTTCCCTTCTTTCCGGCACGACCGGTACGGCCGCTTCGGTGGGTGTAACTTGCCACATCATCAGGCAAACCGTAGTTGATGACGTGAGTCAGATCATCTACGTCCAGACCACGGGCAGCCACATCGGTAGCCACCAGGAACTGAACGGTATGGTTGCGGAACTTCTGCATGGTGAGGTCACGCTGCTGCTGACTCAAGTCGCCGTGCAGCGCCTCTGCATTATAACCATCCTTGATGAGCTTATCTGCAATATCCTGAGTCTCCAGCTTGGTGCGGCAGAAGATAATTGCAAAGATGCGTGGATAGAAATCCACCACGCGCTTCAGGGCGAGATACTTGTCCTTGGCATTTACCAGATAGTAGATGTGGTTTACATGCTCAGCACCCTCGTTGCGCGAACCCACTACGATTTCCTTGTGGTCGTGCAGGTAGTTGAGGGCAATCTTCTCGATGTCCTTGCTCATGGTAGCCGAGAAGAGCAGGGTGTTTCTATCCTCAGGCACGTTCTCGAAGATGGCATTGATGCTCTCTGAGAAGCCCATGTTCAGCATCTCGTCAGCCTCATCAAGCACCACGTTGTTTACGTTCTCCAACTGAGCCACGCCACGATTAATCAAATCGAGCAATCGTCCAGGGGTAGCCACGATAATCTGCACACCATGCTTCAGGGTGCGAATCTGGCTTCCTATATCGGTACCACCATAAACTGCGGCAATATGCAAACCGTCGATGTACTTGGCAAAACTGTTCAAATCGTCTGCTATCTGGAGGCAGAGCTCACGTGTAGGACTGAGGATGATAGCCTGTGTCTGCTTGCTGCTGGCATCAGTCTTCTGGATAACCGGAATACCGTAAGATGCAGTCTTACCCGTACCGGTCTGCGCCAACGCAATCACGTCGTTCTTATTACCAAGCAAATATGGGATTACTTCTTCCTGAACTGGCATTGGATTCTCAAATCCAAGCTCTTCGATGGCACGGCGAATCTCTTCGCTCACGCCCAATTCTTCAAATGTCTTCAAATCTTTTTAACCTTAATTCATGTATAATCAAATAGAAGGCCGAATTCACCCTCCCAGCCATGAATTAGGGTGCAAAATCCTTCTAAAACGCTTGCGGCAACCATATAGTTTTATTAAGATTGCCTAAATTCGGGTGCAAAGTTACGAAAAAACTTTGAATTTCTTGCAGATTTCTCCATTATTTCATTACCTTTGCACGAAATAACAAACAATCGAATGATATGAAAAAAATAATTTTCACTCAAGAATGGATGGCAATGCATCCATACGAGAAACCTAATGAAGTGGATCAATATTATACGGAGTTATCCAATAAAATATACCACGCCCTCGATGATGCCTGCTTCACGCATCAGTTCAAAGACGTGGAAGATGCCAAGCAGCTCGCCCTCTGCATCGCCGGATATTTTGAGGACGTACTTTCCGGTACTTGTATCTGGAAGACTTTCACCGCTGAATGCAAGAAGCGATATGGTTCATACATCCCTTTCTATGAGAACGAAAAGGAGTTTGTCAAGAACTCTCTCAATGTAGATGATGCGCCATACGATCCGGACGAGATCAACATCTCCGACATCAAGTTCCTGTGCTGGCACCATTACCAGCAGAGTGCCTACATCCAGGAGGCCGTACCTTTCCTCTTCAGTACGATGGAACTGGCTGCCAAACTGGTGTATAATCTTCTCGACAAGGAGTATGAAACTGCACCGGAAAACGAGCGCCTGCGTGAATTTCTCTGCGAGTTGCCTACAGCAGAAGACAAGTTCCTGGAATACAGAGACGTGCTGGCATGGTTTCACTATAACTGCTTCTTCAACATCAACAATCTCAAGCGCCTGCAGTTCGACCTCGAAAAGCTCGCCCGCTCTCCACAGGGCTTCAATGAAATCATCGCCTACTCCATCCAGATAGAGCACACGATGAACAGTCGCCACAATCTTTTGGCTCTCACCTCTGCTGAATGGCTTGCCAAGATCAGCGAGCATCATCCTGCCCACAAACTCTGGACGGACATCGATTACAAGGGAACCAGAGCCTTCAGAATGATGAAAGAAGATGAGAAATTCTTCTATCTGAAGGATTTGTATGAGGAGGAAGATGATCCGGAGAAGACCTCAAAGGAGAATCCGGAGAAGGCAGAAGAAGGGAGCCTCATCAGAGTGCTCAAGGAATCTACCAATATTGGGGATGCTTCTTCCTTCCTCAGCGGCGAGAATGTGCTCGTATGCAATCTCTTCCGATTTGGTGGAGACTGGTGGCAAACCGGTGCTCTCCTCGATCCTACTTATGAAGACAACAAGGCTCAGATAGAGGCTGAAAGAAATGTCCAGAAACACAAGAAGAGCATCCACGACTACAACCTGCTCAAGCAGAATGGCTATGGAGACAAGTTTGTGTTCATCGAGGATGTCAAGACGATGAAGGAATTTCTGAAGAATATCGGTTTCGAACTGCCTTCCAACATCAGTTTCCCTCAGAAATACGAAAAGGGAATCATCGTGTACGGAAGTCCTTATACGGGCATCAACATCAGCTTCGGAACCGCCCATTGCATCGCTTCGCCTGAAAACCCATACTACAATGCCGAGCGTGCAGCAGAGGACAGTTTCAATATCATCTCCGGCAACGGTCTTCCTTTCCCTTACGAGATTGTTTGCAAGCTGATAGAAAAGGGAATGCTTCCTGATGCCAACATCTTCACCAGCCGATATGTGAAGGAAGAGGGTCTGAAGATTACTCAGGCCAATATCCAGTTCCTTGCCGATTACTATCTGATGGGTAGAAAGGACAAGAACTTGTCGCCTGAAGAATTGTGGTAAAGATTGATTTCGTATATTCAAAAAGTTCACTACGCTAACGGCATTTTTTAAGGGGGTTAGCGTAGTAGACTTTTGATCTTTAAGAGAAGAAAGAGCGGAAAAACAACTGTTAACTGTTGACACTGTTAACTTCAGTTGTTCTTCCGCTCCTTTTTTATTTAGTAATTTCTCGGTTAGTTATTCCAAAATCACTAATTTAAATTTTGCTTGCACTAAGGAAATACAATAGTCATAAAGCCCATGTTATTCTACTTTGAATAAATCATCCAGTACCACCTCGTTCTGAATGTTTTGCCAACCAGCATTATGCTCCACTCCATACGAAGTTATCATCGAAAGATGGAGAGTCTTCTTCGTACCTGTCGCTTGCTTAAACAATTCCCTGCGCTTGATCAACCAAGCCGCATAATCGGGAGTGATGGAATAAGGATGATTCACGAACTTCATCTCACAGAGATTGATGGTCTTGTCTCCCCTATCTATTATCAAATCTATCTGTGCTCCTGGTTGCTTATTGCCCTCTGCATCCGTAAAAGCACGGCACGACCACGTGCAGATATTCGACAGAATGCCACCAATTCCCAACTTCCTCTTGATTTGAGGAATATGATGCAGACAAACCTGCTCGAAAGCATAGCCCTCCCAACTGGAAATATCCATCTGCCGATGGCTCCAATAATGCTCGTCTTCACCATGATAGTTCTTCACATACTTCAGATAGAAGAGCGAATACAGGTCGGTCAATTGATACATAAAATCCCTATCCGTCTTTCCAAAAGCCGAATACTTGCGGATGAAATCGCAGTTGCATAAGTCGGAGAGCACGGTAGAAACATATCCAGAATCCTCCACCTTCAGCTCCTCTATCAACTCTGGGCGAGTCATTCCCTTCAGTTTCTTAGCCAAAGTCTCCACCACCCTTCTATAGAGCGTGGACTCCTTGAAGAGCGATTTAAAGAGGAAGCCATATTCGCTTCTCAAAGGGGCACTGGATGAGAAGAAGAGTTCATCGATATTCTGAGCCACGCTCAGCAAACGATTCAGCATATTGAGATAAAAAGGTGTTCCACCTATCGCCATATACAACTCGGCTATCTGGAAGCGCTCCATTGAGAATCCTCTTGAAACCAGGAACTCCTCCGTCTCTGCCAGATTGAAGGGACGGAGATAGATGGAGCGAGTCACACGATTGTGCAAACCGCCCTTATTGCCCAGCAAGGTATTCGTCATCCAGGTGGTTGCCGAACCACAAACTATCAGTTTCAGATTGTCCTGCTTCGAAGCCCACTCGTTCCAAAACAGTTCGAAAGCCTTGAGAAAGCGAGAATAGCGGGTGTCCAGCCAAGGCATTTCATCAAAGAACAAGAGCACTGACTTTTTCTCTTTTAATGTCTCCAGATACTTGCGAAGCATAAACAGAGCCTCCATCCAGTCTTTCGGAGTTTTCTGTTCCTTATGAGAATAAAATTCCAGCTGATGGGCAAAGTTTGCCAACTGCTCCTTACGGGTACCCTCATAGATACCCGTCATATAAAAGTCGTACTTATCGCCAAAGAACTTATCGATAAGATAGGTCTTACCGATACGTCTTCTGCCATAAACAGCCACGAACTCCGCCCTAGGAGATTCGTAAATCTCCTGCAACAGAGCCATCTCACGCTGTCTTCCTATAATTCCATTAATAGTAGCCATACTTGCAAACTTTATATTTTGTTGGGTGCAAATATACAACTTTTTCTCGTGGAACACAAGCAAAAACGCAAAAGTTTACTACGCTAACGGCATTTTTTAAGGGGTTAGCGTAGTAGACTTTTGATATTTTCCCTATTTCAGATTCTTATCCAGAAACTCCAGCATTTTCTCCTGCGCCTTCAGTCCGCAGGAATGAGGAATGTCCCAAAGCTCCGTATCCAGCAGATTATCAGCCCCCTGACTCTTCCAAACCTTGTGCATTTCGGCGAAAGCATCCTTTACGCCGGGCACTGGGAAAAGCTTGTCTTTTGTGCCATTGATGAAGAGCATCGGTTTCGGACAGGCGAGGGAAGCGATATGGGGATAGTCGAGATACTGGCGCAATCCAGGAAAGCAATTCGCAAAACCACCATTCTCCTTTCTGCCAAAACGCCTGGTAAGTTGAGCATCCGTGGTAATCATCCAGCAGATGGAAGCACCTACCCTGATTCTATCCGATAAGGCAGAGAGCATCCACGAGCGATAGGCTCCCATCGAACAGCCCACGCATCCGATACGCTTCGCATCCACCATCGGCAGCGAAGCCAAGAAATCGGTACTGGCCATATCGTCGTAAGTCATAAAGGCAGAGAGGTCACGCCCCAGCATCATCATATTGCCGGCAATGAGATCGTATTTATTTCTATCCACGCCCTCCTTTCGTCCTCGTTCGCCCCACATCGGAGCATCAATCGAGAGCACCACATAACCGTGCTTCGCCAGGTAATCGCCCACATACTGACCATCATAAAGCTGATTGACCCACGCATCTGCATCATCCAAAATCTCCTGACAGAGCGCCTGCTTCTTCCGTCTCTCGTTCTCTCCCTTTATATTTGCAGTTGATTCTTCCTTGTTTTCTTTCAGCTCTCCCTTCCTTTCTCCCAGCGCTTCTTTTCTTTCATTCTGCGCTTCCGTTTTTGCTTCAGAAATATCCTTGTTTTCTCCCCATTCTTCCTTTGTAAAGAAAGGGCGAATCATCTTCTCCTTTCCTATAAAGAGATGGGCACCATGGTCGTGGAGCGCCACTACGGCAGGAAATTTCCCCGCTTTCTTATTCTGGGCAGAAAGCTGCAATCCAACTTCTGCATTCGAGTTCTTCCCTGCTTCTGCATTCAAAATCTTCTCTGCTTCTCCATCCGGAATCAGGAGATAAGCCGTAATGCGGGAATAGGCGTTGATATTGAAGGCGATTTTCTGCGCCTTATATCCGTCTCTCTGTTCCTCGCCGAGCACTTCCATATCCCAAGCCGCAGCCGCCTTCGGAGGCGTCATCATGCATTCAAACACCTTCGCCCTTGCCGCCTTCTTCCACTTCTTGAAGTTTCTGATAGGACTGTTGCCCCAAGCCATCGGATAGGTCAGTTCCTTCTTCAGTTGCTCCACGTAGGTAGGAATTTCTCCCTCCCATTCATACTTCTCCCGCTTCTGAAGTTTTGGCTTCTGAGAGACCTGTGCAAACGCTACAGACGCCTGCAGTAATGCAATGATGCTATATGTGATAATCCTTTTCATTCTGTTATATCGTTTATAAGAAATCTTTTGTCCTGTTTTATAAGAAATCTATTTTTGTTTATCAGATTAGTTATTGTTTGCAAAATTAAGAAATTATCCGCAAAAACAGATGAATAATCTCGATATTTTTGCGTATCTTTGCCTAAACATCAATAAATAATGGATAAGACATCAATAAACAACAGATAAAACATCATAATCATAGAAGATAAAGACATGAAAATAGCAGTTTTTTGTTCAGCAAATAAGAATATCGACCCCGACTTCTTCACGATGACTGAAGAGATGGGAAAGTGGATGGCAGAGAACGGCCACGACCTGGTTTTCGGCGGCTGCAACTCCGGTCTGATGGATTGCATCGGCAAGGCAGTGAAGGCGAATGGCGGCAGAACCATCGGTGTGGTTCCTACGCTTGTAGAGCGAGGCGGCAGAACCTTCCCTGACCTCGACATCGAGATTCCGTGTGATAATCTCAGCGACCGCAAGGACCTGATGCTTGCCCAGAGCGACATCTTCGTAGCCCTTCCTGGCGGCGTCGGCACCCTGGATGAAATCTTCACCATCGCCGCCGCCCACACCATCGGCTACCATCACAAGATGGTGATTCTCTACAACATGAAGGGCTTCTGGAACTCCACCATCGCCCTGCTGGACGATTTGGCAGAGAAAAGCATGATTCGCGGCGATTGGCGAGATGTGATTGAAGTGGCGGATAACCTGGGAGAATTGACAAAGCTCTGCGAGGGATAAAAATCCTATATAAAATAGATGAAGAAAGAGCGGAAAAACAACTGTTAACTCTGTTAACCCCAGTTGTTCTTCCGCCCTTGACATTTTCTTCAAGACAATCTAGCTCTTCCCCAAGAGGAAATCGGAGAGGCTCATCATCAGAATGCCTTCTTCATTATAACCCGAATGATATCTATCCCCTACGATAATCAGTTTTCGGAAGCCATCGTTTACATTCAAAAGAGAAGCCTGCTCCTGATCTTCCTTCTCCTTATCAGGCAAGGCATAAGCTGACTGGATATAGAGGCGTTCATCATGACGGTTCACCACGAAATCTATCTCAAGATTCCTACGCTGCAATTTGCCATTCTCATCCCGCTTGAAACTCTCCACTGATCCCACATCCACAGTATGCCTTCTGCCGAGATGAGTTCTTTCAAGTATGCTTTACGTTCAAAATACATAGTTTATGACGTTTTTTTGTGTCAAGACACGATTTTCGGTCGCAAATATACGCTTTTTACTCGATAACGCCAAACTCTTTCATCGATTTAACTCTTTAGAAACATAAAAAAGGGCACGATTGCTCGTGCCCAATAGATGAAATCTTTCATTCTGAATTTATTCCGCCAGCAACTTCTCAGCCATTGCCTTACCCAGAGCCTCGCACTGCGCCTTGACCTCTGGAGTAATCGCCTGTTTCATATCCACTGGCTCGCCTACTGGCTCGTAGTGAAGCTTGGTTTCGTTCCACTTCTGAATCTTAGCCACTGCCTTGCTTGCCCAGCAATGAGAACCATACCAGCCAAGAAGGTGGTTCTTGACGT
>ERZ1023633.725-NODE-725-length-12463-cov-8.371857_pt1 | contig 12463 bp, 8 predicted proteins | sample MGYA00380333_ERZ1023633 | MGnify/ENA primary metagenome ERZ1023633 (study PRJEB33179, sample SAMN07448972) | human gut metagenome | biome: Human-gut; feature: Human associated habitat; material: Faeces | host: Homo sapiens | place: India: Bhopal | collected...
CCGCGAGCTGGTCACGCTGGAGACCAGCCCCGACTTCAAGTCGTGGACCAAAAGTTGCCCATACTATCTCCGCGGTGCCGACTACGGCTACGAGATGCACGACTTCCGCGACCCATTCGTGTTCCGTGGCGACGACAATCTCTACCATATGCTGGTGTCTTGCAAGAAAGGCGGCAAGGGCGTGTTGGCAGAGTGGACCTCGTCAGACCTCAAGGCGTGGGACCATAAGGGAGTGTTTATGAGCTGCATGTGGAATCGATTCTACGAGTGTCCCGACGTGTTTAAGATGGGCGACTGGTGGTATCTGGTCTACAGCGAGTTGCACAGCGCCGTTCGTAAGGTGCAGTACTTTAAGGGCCGCACCCTCGACGAGCTTAAGGCGTGTACCCAAAGCGACGCCGGACTGTGGCCCGACGCGCACGAGGGATACCTCGACTCGCGCGGACTCTACGCCGCAAAGACCGCTTCCGACGGCACCAACCGCTACATCTGGGGATGGTGTGCCACACGCAGTGGTAAAGACAACACCAAGGCTATAGACTGGGCTGGCAACCTTGTGGCACATAAGCTGATTCAGCACGACGACGGTACTCTGACGCTGGGTGAGGTGCCCGCCATCGCTGCCAAGTTTGCAAACGCTGCCGCTCCAGCCATTGCCGCCAAGAGCACAACCGAGGGTGGCAGCGTAGAGGGCGACGCTTCAAACCTCAAGCTCAGCGGCAACGCATGGGCGCTGTTCCCCCGTTTGGCTTACCAAAACCGCATAGAGTTCACCGTCAAGACCGCTGGCAATCGCGACAAGTTCGGCATTTCGCTCGTGCGTGGCACCGATGCCGGCGTGTTCTACTCGCTCATCGTCAACGACGAGAGCGACGACAACCGCAAGGTGAACTTCGAACAGCAGGGCGAGAATGGCTGCGGATTCCTTGCCGACAACGACGGTTACGTGTTCCAGCGTCCTGCCGACAATACCTACCACATTGTGATCACCACCGACAACAGCGTCTGCACGATGTACATCAACGACCAGGTGTGCTACACCAACCGCATCTACGGCATACAGCGCAACTGCTGGAGCATCAACTCTTACAGCGGCACCATAGAGGTGAGCGGCTTGAAGGTGGCAGGACTGTAATGCGCTGTAGTGCCACTATGACGGTGTCGTGACGTGAGGCACACAGCATGTGCCACAGCACGATTGCTGCAATATATAGAAAAAATGTTGTATAGAACGATATTTACAAGTTCATGCAACATTTTTTTTATCTGCAATCCTCTTATATAACTAAATTTGCAGCAGAAAACAGAGGCAGACAGTTGCCAAACAGAGGCTTGTATGCCATAGCATTGAAAACTAAAAACTGATACATTAAACAAAATAACAAAAAACCATACAACATGAAAAAAATTACACTCACAGCCCTTGCACTCATGGCATCGGCAGCATCATTTGCACAGACAACATTGTGGAACGGAGAAGACAAAGAACTTGGAACAACAGGCACAGGATTTTGGGACCGCTGCACACCGGAAGTAGTAGAAAACCCCACAAAAGACGCTGTAAACAGCTCGGACAAGTGTCTGAAGTTTACAATCACTGGCACAGATTGGGAACACGGCGACGTGGCGACGGGCATTGCTGGCGACCACCCGTTTGCAAGCAAGCGTCTGTCGCTTAAGATAAAGAAAGACGATAGATCAAACGTGAGGGTGGAGCTGACCTACAAGAATGGCGATGCCAACGCGTATAAGAAGGTGGCAGCATGGTATGACGGTGACGGAGAGTGGCGCACGCTATACTTCGACTTCTCTACAAACGGCGAATTTAGCAATCCTACCGAGATAGCTATATATCCCACAACCGACAATGTTGAAGGAGAGAAGGTGGTTTACATCGACGATGTGCAGATCGAAGACCTCCCCACTGTGGGTGGCGTGACACTCGACGACGTGGCAGACGGCTCGCTCAACGGCAACATCAAGCTCGCTGGCACATGGCTCAAGGGTGAATGTCAGAACGTGGACGGCGACTGGCAGAAGGTGGAATACAACGATTTTGGAAAAGTCAACGCCAAGTTGTCTGACGCAGTGACATCGGTCGACATGCGCGGCACGGTTACAAAGGATGTTGACGTAAATCAGTTCTTCAAAAACCCCAACACCATCGTTTATGCCGATAAGGCTTACGACCACGCCAATGTGGTGGTTGGCGGCAACGCAACAAATGTAGTACTGACCGACGCCAACGCCTTTGCCATTCCCGAAAACTTCACAGCTGCGTCTGTAACGTTGACACGCACACTGCGTGAGGGCATCAACAGTTTCGTATTGCCGTTCAGTGTAAAGCCCGACGAGCTGGGTGCAACAGAGCTCGCAACATACTACAACAAGTCGGAGGGCAACAAAGTGACCTTCGTAAAGAAAGACATGACAACAGGTGTTGAGGCTAATGTGCCGTTCATAACATGCGATGTGGCTCCCGGCAAGGCTGACGAAGCCATGGCCCTGAACTTTACCAACAAGGATTTTGTGGTTACTCCTGCCTCCTTTGACGACGCATTTAAGGGCGTTTACGCTCCGCAGAAGGCTAACGGACTGTATGGTATCGACAACAACGGCAATCTGCATAAGGGTGGTGAGACTGCCACCATCAATGCGTTCCACGCCTTCTACCAGCCTGCCGTCGGTCAGGAAGTTGCCGCTGCAATAGACTACTTCACAAGCGAGACAACAGGCATCAGCGCCGTGACAACAACCTCGTCTGCCGCTGCAACGGCTGTCTACGATCTCAGTGGACGCCGCGTGGCTGACAGCCTCGCTGCTGGCCGACTTGCCAAGGGCATCTATGTGGTTGGTGGCAAGAAGGTGGCTGTGAAGTAAACAGTCGCTCTGGCAAACAGCAAAACATAAGACACTGAACAAATAAAAACTGGCATTGAAAATGAAAAAGGAATATATAACGCCACAAACTCTCGTGATGTGCGTTGAGCCAATGGTTCCAATAGCTGCATCTGGCGACTCTGCATCTGGCGACTTCAATGTGACAATAATAGAGGATGAAGATGACTACAACGGAGTGTTCTACAGCCCGATTAAGCCCAACAGCCTGTGGGAAGACGACGAAGAGTAGTATCTGCAGAGTAGCAGACACGAAAAAGCATAATGAGTACAACTTAATGTTAGAGTAAAGCACGCCGGGCGGGGCACGCAACCGCAATAGGCCACTCCCTGCCCGGCTTCTTTCTCAACCCCCATCATCCCCACACCCCACAACCACCATGACCCCAACCCATACATCCCACAACGACACGACAACGTGCTTCAAATTTGACAATAAGCGAAAAACATATGGCGTAAGCCTAATCAATGCGTAGCACAAGTTGAAAATACTCGTAATGTAAACAATAAATACTCATAACATAAATGTACAACAAAACCATTCTACACACAGCTGCTGCACTATTGCTGCTCGTAGCGACAGCACCAGCAATGGCACAGAAAAAGGTGGAGGTTAAGAACATGAACTTCTTAAGCTCAAACCATTGCATCTACCGCATCAGCAAACCGTCTAACTACCTTCTCCTGCCTGTTCAGGAGAAAGCAGAGATGTGTAACGTCAAGGTCGTAGACAACAACAATCAGGTGAAGACTCTGAACGTAAGACTGGCGGTCAACCACATAGACTACTATGTACCGCTCTCCCTTAAGCCCTACAGCGGAAGCAAAGGGCTCGCGCTCGACATACATGTCAATGGCACATATCGCAACGACGGCGACCTGCCGGGATTTACTTGCTGGAAGAATATGCAGCTCGCTGACTCGTTCGACACCACAAACCGCGAGCAGTACCGACCCATCTATCACCACACTCCTACGTGGGGATGGATGAACGACCCCAACGGCATGTTCTATAAAGACGGTGTCTGGCACCTCTTCTTCCAACACAACCCCTACGGTTCGCAGTGGGAGAACATGACATGGGGACACTCCACGTCTACCGACCTTGTGAACTGGACTTTTGAAGGCGACCCCATCGAGTCTGATGTGTGGGGCACTGTGTTCAGCGGATCGGCTGTGGTAGACCATGACGGCACCGCAGGATTCGGAAAAGGGGCTGTAGTGGCAATGTACACGTCGGCTGGCGAAAACCAGACGCAGAGCATAGCATACAGCAACGACAACGGAAAGACATTCACAAAATATGCTGCCAACCCTGTGCTGACAAGCAATACACCTGACTTCCGCGACCCACACGTGTTCTGGAACGAAGACATCAAACGCTGGAACATGATTCTGGCAGAGGGACAACACATGAACATCTACTCGTCGGCAGACCTTAAAGACTGGAAGCTTGAGAGCCAGTTTGGTGCCGAATATGGCAACCACGGCGGCGTATGGGAGTGTCCTGACCTCATGAAGATGAAGGTTCGCGGCACCGATGAGTACAAATGGATGCTCATCTGCAACATAAACCCCGGCGGACCGTTCGGTGGCTCTGCAACACAGTACTTCGTTGGACAGTTCGACGGACACAAATTTACATGCGAGTCGGCACCCGAGGTGACAAAATGGATGGACTATGGCAAAGACCATTACGCCACAGTGACCTTCGACAACGCCCCCGACGGACGTCATGTCGCCATAGCGTGGATGAGCAACTGGCAGTATGCCAATCTGGTGCCTACCATGCAGTATCGCTCTGCCAACTCCGTGCCACGCGACCTCGACCTCTACGAGTATGAGGGACAGACCTACTGCGGTGTCACACCGTCGCCCGAGCTGGCGGCAGCGCGTCCTAAGAAGGCTGTGAAGACGCTCTCGGAGGCGTGTGAGATGGTTGTCACGCTCAAGGGCGGAGCCACCATCACGCTGTCAAACGACAAGGGGGAGCAGGTGGTGCTAACCTACGACGAGAAGAGTCGCACCTTTGCCATGGATCGCACGAAGAGTGGTCTGAAAGACTTTAGCGACGAGTTTGTTGCTCTCACTGTTGCTCCCGTCCACGGTAAGCTGTCGCAACTGCGCCTGTTTATCGACCGTTGCAGCATCGAGGCGTTTGCTTCCGACGGCACAATGGCAATGTCTAACCTCGTGTTCCCGACCAAACCTTACAACAGGGTTACGGTGAAGGGCAAAGCAAAATATGTGGTATATAATCTCAAGAAGTAAGTCTGGCGCTGAAAAACGTATGACTATAATTTCTAAAAACAATAAATCGAAAAGCTAAAATGAATAGTTCAAGCTCAAACATGAGTAGTTCAAACTCAAGCAAACTGACCCTAATTCCCGTGATGATTGCCTTCTTCACCATGGGCTTCGTCGACCTGGTCGGCGCCGTGTCGAACAACATGCAGGAAGACTTCGGGCTCTCCGACTCGGCTGCCAACTTCTTCCCGTCGCTCGTGTTCTTCTGGTTCCTCATCTTCTCCGTACCTACGGGTATGCTTATGAATAAGATAGGTAGAAAGAAGACCGTTCTGCTCTCAGTAGTAATCACAACATTGGCTGTGTTCCTGCCGCTCTTCGACAGTTTCATGCCTACAAAGGAGAGTCAGCTCTGGCTGATGTACATCTCGTTCTCGCTGCTCGGCATCGGCAACGCCATCATGCAGACTGGCATCAATCCGCTCGTGACGATGCTCGTTAAGGGCCATCTGGCTTCTACGCTCACCTTCGGACAGTTCGTAAAGGCCATCGCCTCGTTCATCGCTCCGCTCATCGCCGCTTGGGGCGCTACCACAACAGCTCCGATCCTCGGACTCAGCTGGCGCATCCTCTTCCTCCTCTTCTTCGTTATAGGTATGGTGGCTACGCTGTGGCTCGGCATGACACATATTGAGGAAGAACCCATCGAAGGCAAGGCTTCTGGCTTTGCCGACTGTCTGAAGATGCTCGGTTCGCCGATTATTCTGCTCTCGTTCATCGGCATCATGTGTCACGTGGGCATCGACGTAGGCACAAACGCTGTGGCTCCGAAGATTCTGCTTGAACGTCTTGGTGGCGCAGGCGACTCGCTCAGCCAGTTCGAATACGCTACGTCAATCTACTTCGCATTCCGTACGCTCGGCTGCTTCACCGGCTCAATCCTTATGCGCAAACTCAATATCCGCACCTTCTTCACCGTCATCGTGCTCATGATGGCGCTCGCTATGGTGGGCTTCGTGTTCGGCACCGAGAAGTGGGAGCTTTGGGCAGCCATCGCTCTCGTGGGCTACGGCAACTCAAACGTATTCTCTATCGTATTCTCGCAGGCTATGCTCTCTGCTCCTGAGAAGAAGAACGAGGTTTCGGGTCTTATGATCATGGGTCTGTTCGGCGGCACCGTGTTCCCGCTCCTCATGGGCTTCGCCAGCGACGCTGCAAAGGCTGCCGGTGCTCAGTATCCGCAGGTTTGGGCTGCTGCTGTGATGGCTATCGGCGTGCTCTATCTGCTCAGCTATATACCTAAAGTAAAGCAGAACTAATTTAAAAGTAAAAAAGTAAAAGAGTAAAAAAGTAAAAAGCCTCTTCCAACCCTAAAGCCCCTCTCAACCCTCCCCGTCGGGGAGGGCTTAGTTAGCCTAAAAATGCTTAGAAAGGCTTAGTTTTCCTTGGCTTAGGACGGCTTAAACGCTGCCTTAGGACGGCTTAAAAAGGCTTAGTTCGGCTTAAAATGCTCGGCTTATTCAAAAAAACAATAACTGAAGACAATAAAACTATGGAAAAGAAATATGTAGTAGGACTCGGCGAGGCACTCTGGGACGTGCTTCCTGAAGGTAAGAAACTTGGTGGTGCACCAGCTAACTTCGCGTTCCACGCCGGTCAGTTCGGCTTGAACTCAATCGCTGTCAGCGCTCTTGGCGAGGACAAGCTCGCTGACGAGACAGTGCAGCAGCTCGAGGAGAAGGGCTTGCAGTATTGCATGCCGCGCGTGCCTTATCCAACCGGCACCGTGCAGGTGAAGCTCGACGACGAGGGCATACCTACATACGACATAAAGGAGAATGTGGCGTGGGATAACATCCCGTTCACCGACGAGGTGAAGGCTATCGCCGAGAACACAAAGGCTGTGTGCTGGGGCTCGCTCGCCCAGCGCAACGTGGTGAGCCGCGAGACAATCTACAAGTTCCTCGACGCTACACCTGCCGACTGCATGAAGATATTCGACATCAACCTGCGCCAGGACTTCTACACAAAGGATGTTATCTGCGAGAGCATGAAGCGCTGCAACGTTCTTAAGATCAACGACGAGGAGCTTGTGCTCATCGGCAGAATGTTCGGCTATCCGGGCTTGGACATCGAGAACAAGTGCTGGCTCATCCTCGGCAAGTACGACCTCGATATGCTCGTGCTCACCTGCGGCGTAAACGGCTCGTACGTGTTCACACCAGGCGAGATGTCGTTCCAGCCCACACCGAAGGTTGAGGTGGCTGACACCGTTGGCGCAGGCGACTCGTTCACGGGTACTTTCTGTGCTTCTATACTCGCCGGAATGCCGGTGACTGAGGCTCACGAGCGCGCAGTGAGAGTGAGTGCATACGTCTGCACGCAGAACGGCGCAATGCCCGTACTGCCTGAGGAGGTGAAGTAAAGCTCCTCTCAAAATTTGTTGTTAGAGTTAGAAGCCGGAGGCATCGTTGCCTTCGGCTTTTTTCGGTTATATCATGCAAACGTTTTTCTGTTTCAGATTAAAGCAGTAACTTTGCGGCTAAATAGGAGGTATGGGCATCTTGCCCATACCACGCACCCACAAACACACCCACACGCACCCACAAACGCTTTTAAAAGTAAAAAAGTAAAAAGTATATGAAATCACTAAGCCGCATCCTTAAAGGCAACCCTACCGTGACAGAGAGCACGGTCTATTACGTGCTCGTCATCTGTTGCATATCTCACTTTCTGAACGACATGATACAGTCGATCATTCCGTCTATCTATCCTATCCTCAAGGACAAGTTCGACTTCTCGTTCGCGCAGATAGGTATCATAACGCTTGTCTTTCAGATGACATCCTCCATTCTGCAGCCCTTCACCGGACTGTCTGCCGACCGCCATCCGCGCCCCTATGCGCTCTCCGTTGGCATGTGCTTCACGCTCGCCGGACTGCTCATGCTTGCGTTCGCCGAGAACTATCTGCTCATACTGCTGGCTGTGAGCGTCGTGGGCTTTGGCTCGTCCATGTTCCACCCTACGGCGTCGCGCGTGGCGCAACTGGCGTCGGGCGGCAAGAAGAGTCTTGCGCAGTCTATCTTTCAGGTGGGCGGTAACGGCGGTTCGGCGCTCGGTCCGTTGCTCGCTGCACTCATCATCCTGCCCTTCGGACAGCATGCCATATCGTGGTTCGCCATAGCCGCCCTGCTCGCAGCACTCATCATGGTGCGCCTCGGAGCGTGGTATAAAGCCCGCCTGCAGTACGCCGTGAAGCATCCGCGCAAGGCGGAAGTGCTGAACACGCACATCTCCCGACGCGCAAAGTACGGCGCATTGCTCATACTCATCCTGCTCGTCTTCTCGAAATACTTCTACACATCCTGCATCACGAGCTACTTCACGTTCTACCTCATCGACAAGTTCGGCGTCTCGGTGCAGGCTTCGCAGATATGCCTCTTCGTGTTCCTCGCCGCCTTCGCCATCGGCACGCTCGCCGGCGGCGTGTTCGGCGACCGTTTCGGACGCAAGTACGTGATATGGTTCTCCATCCTTGGTGCTGCTCCGTTCGCCCTCGCCATGCCCTACGTCAGTCTGACGTGGACCATCGTGTTCACCTTCCTCTCTGGACTCATCATCGCCTCGGCGTTCTCCTCGATAGTGGTCTACGCCACCGACCTCATGCCCGACAAAGTAGGACTCATCGCCGGCATCTTCTTCGGCCTTATGTTCGGACTGGGCGGCATCGGTTCGGCGTTCTTCGGATGGCTCGCCGACAAGACCAGCGTCGAATACATCTTCAAGGTGAGCGCATTCCTGCCGCTGCTCGGCATAATCGCCGGACTGCTGCCCGATACGCAGAAGCGGTCATAGTGGGGAGGCGTTTTTGCAACCTCATTGCATTGTGTTTTTTATAATTTTGCATTCAAATTATAAAAAAATCAGTATGAAAAAGACAATACCAGTTATAGGTATGGCGTGCGTTGTCTGCGCCGCCAACGTAGAGAATACGCTCCGTAAGTTGCGGGGCGTCAACTCGGCTACAGTAACTCTGTCTACACGCACGGTGCTCGTCGACTATGACCCAGACGTGATTACGCTCGACGATATGAAGCGCGAGGTGAGCAACGCCGGCTACGACCTCGTGGTGGAGAACGACCGCAACGCCGAGGAGATTAACCGCCGTGAATACACGCTGTTGCGCCGCCGTACGCTGCTTTCGTGGCTGTTCGCCGCGCTCACGATGTACTTCGGCATGAGCGGCGACGGAGCGTTCAACAACCAGATTTGCCTCATACTCGCCCTCTTAAACATGTTCTACTGCGGCAGACGCTTCTATGTGTCGGCGGCAAAACAGATAACGCATCGCACGGCGAACATGGACTCGCTCGTGGCGCTGAGCACGCTCATAGCGTTCCTCTTCAGTACGTTCAACACGTTCTTCGGCGAGGCGGTTTGGGGCGCACGCGGCATAGAGTGGCACACCTACTTCGACGCTTCGGTGATGATAATCACGTTCGTGCTTACAGGTCGGTGTCTTGAGGAAAAAGCGAAGGACAGCACGGCGAGCAGCATACGCCAGCTCATGGGTATGCAGCCCAAGACGGCGCGCATCGTGACGCACGAGAAGATGGAAGGCACTGACGACTACCGCATGGAGGAGGTGCCTATCTCTACGATTCAGATAGGCGACACGATAGAGGTGCGCGCCGGAGAGAAGATTCCGGTGGACGGCGTGGTGTGTGCGGCTGAGAGTTTCATGACTGCCGATGCGGCGTATGTCGACGAGGCTATGATAAGCGGCGAACCTACACCGGCTATGAAGAAAGCAGGCGACACCGTGCTTGCCGGAACAATACCCAGTCAGGGCAAGCTGCGTATGCGTGCGCGTCAGATTGGCGAGAACACCGCCCTTGCTCACATCATACGCATGGTGCAGGAGGCGCAGGGCAGCAAGGCTCCCGTGCAGCGCATCGTAGACCGAGCCGCACGGGTGTTCGTGCCGACGGTGGCTGCCATCGCTCTGCTCACGTTCTGCGTGTGGTGGGCTGTAGGAGGCAACGCCGCACTGCCCCAGGCTATACTCTCGGCTGTGGCTGTGCTCGTCATAGCCTGCCCCTGCGCAATGGGATTGGCTACGCCGACGGCGCTCATGGTGGGCATCGGCAAGGCTGCGCAGAAGCAGATTCTCATAAAGGACGCGTCGGCGCTGGAGAACCTGCATAAGATTCAGGCACTCGTCGTCGACAAGACAGGCACGCTCACCATCCCCAACCCGAACATCGACTTCACACGCCCGACTGACATACCGCTCGAAGAGCGCGAAACGCTGAAGCCTAACGCCAAGGAGGCGATAGCGCAGCTGCAGTCGGCTGGCATTGAGGTGTACATGATGAGTGGCGACAAGGAGGAGGCAGCGCACTATTGGGCTGCTGAGGCTGGCATACGCAACTATCGCAGCAAGATGTTGCCGGGTGACAAGCAGGCGCTCGTGCAGCAACTTCAGAGCGAAGGCAAGCGCGTGGCTATGGTTGGCGACGGCATTAACGACACGCAGGCACTCGCCCTCGCCGACGTTGGCATAGCTATCGGTCGCGGCACAGATGTGGCGATGGACGTGGCGCAGATAACGCTGATGGGCGACGACCTCATGGCGCTGCCCGAAGCCGTAAAGCTCAGTAGACGTACCGTGCGCATGATATGGCAGAATCTCTTTTGGGCATTCGTCTACAACATCGTCTGCATCCCACTCGCCGCCGGTGCCCTACACATCTTTGGCGTCGACTTTCAGATAACGCCGATGTGGGCAAGCGCCCTGATGGCGTTCTCAAGCGTAAGTGTGGTGCTCAACTCGCTGCGCCTGCGCTACGCGTAGGTGTAGTGAGTTGTGTCTGCAGATGTAAATAGCGTGCATAGCAATGAAGTGTGTGAAAAAATCACCTCCCGTCAACTAATATTCTTTCATGTTTTCTTCTTTTATGTTGGTGATTTTATCTAAATTTGTAGTTAAATAATTAGAAATATATTTCATTGAACCCACGTTAATAAAAACCTATGCAATACCATCTTATATCAGAATACCTCGCTGCCATTCGTGATGCTCACGACAACCTTGATACACTGAGTCATCTAGTGCCCGTGCTTGACAATTATGGTGAGCCGTATCGTAGCAGCGGTGCGTTTGCCGTCGTATTCAAGATGAAGGACGAGCAGACGGGGAAGTGCTATGCGCTGAAATGCTTCACCGAGGAGCAGGAAGGACGTGCGGAAGCATACCGTAAAATTGCCGAGGAGTTGGAGTTTGTCGACTCGTCTTATATCACTTCCGTGAAATATATAGAGAAGGAACTTTTCGTTGACAGCAACTGTGAGGACGAAGAATTCCCTGTGTTGCTGATGGATTGGATTGAGGGCGAGACGATGGAGACATACATCGCCGCTCACTATACGGACAACCACGCTATGGCAATGCTCTGTTATCGTTTCTGCAAGATGGCGGCTTGGCTTCGCTCGCAGTCGTTTGCTCATGGCGACATAAAGCCCGACAATATCATGGTGCGCCCCGATGGTACGTTGACGCTCGTCGACTACGACGGCATGTTTGTGCCAGCGATGAAAGGTCAGAAGTCGCCGACTATCGGCACCAAGGACTTCTCGCACCCACTTCGCACCGTCGATGATTTCGACGAAACTATTGATGATTTCGCTTTGGTATCCATTGCCCTCTCGCTAAAAGCCATCTCTCTCAATCCGTCTCTGCTTAAGAGCTACGGAGCATCCGACCGTCTCCTCTTCTCTGCTGCCGATTATCTTGATTTAAGTAAGAGCAATACCTTCACCGCCTTGCAAGGCTTGTTGGCAGACGAGGAAGCGATAACCCTGATGTCTATGTTCCTGTTAGCCAGTGCCCAAAAGAACTTGTCCATGTGTTCCTTCAGATTGTTCGGTATGCAGAAGCCGAAGAATGAGGAATTTTGGAGCACGGAGGTTACTGACGAGGATCTCGAAAATGCCGTAGAGGATGAGTTTGGCGTAAAATATAGTAAGGATTGGAAGAGATTGCTAAAGGCTCCTAATTGTTTAAAAGGTGAGTATTCTATCAGAAAAGGAGTGAAGGTGATTGGGAATGAGGCTTTTTATTTTTGTAGATCACTCACCAATATCAATATTCCGAATAGTGTTACAAATATTGGGGATAGTGCTTTTGAGAAATGTGAATCACTCACAAGCATCAATATTCCTAATAGTGTGACAAATATTGGAGATAGCGCTTTGGGGAACTGTATTTAGAGCCTTATAACTAACCATAACTTACTATGACTAACTAACCATAAAG
>ERZ1023633.726-NODE-726-length-12441-cov-12.664379_pt1 | contig 12441 bp, 10 predicted proteins | sample MGYA00380333_ERZ1023633 | MGnify/ENA primary metagenome ERZ1023633 (study PRJEB33179, sample SAMN07448972) | human gut metagenome | biome: Human-gut; feature: Human associated habitat; material: Faeces | host: Homo sapiens | place: India: Bhopal | collected...
TCGTGAACTCTCGTGGCGACACCCTTTGCTGCCGTTACTATCTGCCACCTCATTTTGATGCTGCCAAGAAGTATCCGATGATAGTGAACTATTATGGCGGATGCAGTCCTACGAGCCGCATGTTCCAGAGCCGTTATCCTCATCATGTTTATGCGGCGATGGGCTATGTAGTGCTGGTTGTGAATCCTAGTGGAGCCACCGGATTCGGTCAGAAATTCTCTGCCCGCCATGTAGATACGGCAGGCGAGGGAGTGGCTGAAGACATCATCTCCAGCACCCAGGCTTTCTGCGATGAGCATGCTTTCGTAAACCGCAAGAAGATTGGCTGCATCGGCGCCAGCTACGGCGGATTCATGACTCAGTATCTTCAGACCAAGACCGACCTCTTTGCAGCTGCCATCTCGCATGCAGGCATCAGCGACCACACCAGCTATTGGGGTGAGGGCTATTGGGGCTACAGCTACAGCGAAGTTTCTATGGCGAACGAATATCCTTGGACCAACAAGCATCTCTTTGTAGATCAGAGTCCGCTCTATAATGCCGACAAGATTCATACTCCGCTGCTGTTTGTTCACGGCACGGCAGATAATAATGTGCCTGTGGGCGAGAGTATCCAGCTCTATACAGCGCTGAAACTCCTTGGCCGTCCTACGGCGATGGTATTGGTAGATGGCCAGGATCATCACATCATCGACTACGAGAAGCGACTGAAATGGCAGAACACCATCTTTGCCTGGTTTGCCAAGTGGTTGCAGGATGATGCTTCCTGGTGGACGGAAATGTATGGTGATGAAAAGATGTAGTTGAAGCTTCGGCAGAAATGCCAGCTTCAGTCTCTATTAAAATAAGAAAAGAGATTATGTTCCTGTAAGTCGGGAATATAATCTCTTTTCTTTTATATGTTTATTTCTTGCAGTTTAGCGTGATAAGCAGGGAAATCATGGCGAAGGCGATTCCTACGATGCAGACACCGAGCCAGTCGGCTTGCGTCCAGATGTAACCGGCACAGAAAGTGCCTAGCGAACCACCGATGAAATAGCTGGTCATGAAGATGGTGTTGGCGCGGTTGGAAGCCTGCGGAACCTCCTGCAGACAACCACTCTGATTGCTGAGCTGCTGACATTGCAGACCGATGTCAACCAGAATGATGGCTGCGATGAGTCCGGCGTAAGTATCGCCGAAAAGCAAGGCTATTGCCCAGGCGATGATCTGCATTCCTGCTCCGAACAGATTGAACTTTCGAATGCCAAACCTAGGAATCAGTTTTCCCACACCACTGGCAGCAACGGCTCCCATGATTCCGCAAAGTCCGAGCATTCCTACCATATCACTTCCTGCGCTGAAAGGTGGCTGCGCCAGATGGAACGCCAGACAAGACCATATTGCCATCATACTGCCGAACCCGAAGGCTGCACGGGTGGAATAGATGCGGATAGAAGAATGGAAAAAGAAAATTTCTGCTATCGTGGTCATCAGCCCTCTGTAGGTTCCTACATAGTTGCGCTTCATTTCAGGCATCATCAGCAGCATGATTCCCATGCAAAACACCATCACGAAAGCAGCTATGATAAACATCTCCCGCCATCCCAGCCATTCGCCTATGTAACCGCTGATTACTCGTGAGGCAAGAATGCCCGTCAGCAGTCCGGAGAGTACAATGCCCATATTCCTGCTCTTGTTCTTGGGTTCCGAAAACTGTCCGGCTATCGGAATGAAGAACTGCGGAATCACCGAACAGGCGCCAATCAGCAGTGAAGCTCCCCAGAGCATCCATACGTTTTGCGCTGCAGCCATCACAATTGCCATCAATGCAGCAATGGTCATATTGACAAGGATGAGTTTCTTGCGCGAAAGCATGTCGCCCAAGGGGATGAGGAAGAATAAGCCCAGCGCATAACCTATCTGGGTAATGACGGTGATGAGGTTAGCCTTCTGCTCGGTAATATCCAGGTCGTGGCGAATGAGTTCGAGAAGCGGCTGATTGTAGTAGCAGTTGGCTACGGTGAGTCCTGCGACGATAGCCATCATCAGGAGAATGCTGCGGGGAATGCCCTGATTTTCTTTTAGCTGTATCATTTTCTGTCTGTTTGTTTCTTTGTTTTGAGTGCAAAGTTACGAAAAAATTCCCGGCAATCAAAGTTTTTGGGGACGATTTCTTGGGAAAATCTTCTGTTCTTTCCCTCGCGCGCGTACCTTATTATATGTATATAGTGCTGCTCTGAAGAGGTGTTGGCGCGCACCCTTGTTACGCTAAAAAACACCGAAAAGTGTTAAAATTAGGCTGTTTCCGAGCACACCAAAAACTTTAACCTTTGTTAGCACTTTGTAAGTAGCTGATTTATAGTGATTTGTAATTTTGTTACAAAATCACCTAAAAAAAAATCGCAAAAAAAAGAACAACGTATCAAAAAAATGCTTACCTTTGCATCGTTCAAAAGAACAAATGATTGTTTTACAGATTTTAAAAAAGCAAAGAAAATGAAGAAATTAGTTTTTATGTTCGTAGCTATCGCAGCTATCTCTTTCGCATCATGTGGTAACAAAACAGCTCAGAACACAGCTTCTGCTGATTCTGACACAGCTCAGGTAGATACAACTGCTGCTGACACTGCTGCTGCTGATACAGCTGCTGCTGATTCTGCTAAGTAATTTGAAATTACTTGCGAACGAAAAAATGAGAGAAACAACCGCTGGACTTCGGTCTAGCGGCTTTTTCGTTTTATAGAGACTATGTTTCATTTTTTTTAGGTTACCTTTTAGAATTTTAGAAAAGATAATTTATGATAGATTCAAGTGCCTTCCAAGGTAAAAAGGCAGCTTACTATACGCTAGGCTGCAAACTCAACTTCTCTGAAACTTCCACTTTTGGCAAAATGCTCGAAGATATGGGCGTCATTACTGCTAAAAAGGGGGAGAAAGCTGATATTTGTCTGATTAACACCTGCTCGGTAACAGAAGTTGCCGATCATAAATGCCGTCAGGCTATCCACCGGATGGTGAGAAACAATCCGGGCGCATTCGTTATCGTGACGGGCTGTTATGCGCAGCTCGAATCTGAGAATGTCAGCAAGATAGAGGGTGTAGACCTCGTGTTGGGTGCTAACGAGAAGGCTCACTTGATTCAATATCTCAGCGATGCATGGGCGCAGAACAGCGATGCTGCGGCTCTTCATCAGCATTATAGCGTGAAGACGAAGGAAATCAAGACCTTCCAGCCTTCTTGCTCGCGTGGCAACCGTACCCGTTATTTCCTGAAGGTGCAGGACGGCTGCAATTATTATTGCACCTATTGCACCATTCCTTTTGCCCGTGGCAATTCGCGCAACCCGAGCATCCAGTCGCTTGTGGCTCAATGTGAGCAGGCGGCTGCTGAAGGCGGTAAGGAAATCGTCATTACCGGTGTGAATATCGGTGATTTTGGTCAGACTACCCACGAGCGATTCATCGACCTTGTCAAGGCGATGGATCAGGTAGAAGGAATCAAGCGTTACCGCATCTCGAGTCTGGAGCCTGATCTCTGTGATGATGATCTCATAGAGTATTGTGCCCAGAGCCGTGCTTTTATGCCTCATTTCCACATTCCTCTGCAGAGCGGAAGCGATGAGGTGCTCAAGCTGATGCACCGCCGTTACGACAAGGCGCTCTTTGCTCACAAGGTGAATCTTATCAAGGAGAAGATGCCTGATGCGTTTATCGGTGTCGATGTGATGGTGGGCTGTCGCGGTGAAACTCCGGAGTGTTTTGAAGAATGCTATGAGTTCCTGAAGAGTCTGCCTGTTACCCAGCTTCACGTCTTCCCTTATTCTGAGCGTCCGGGCACGGCTGCCTTGAAGATTCCGTATGTGGTTGACGAGAAGGAGAAGAAGAAACGCTCCAAGCGACTGTTGGAGTTGAGCGATCAGAAGACGCAGGAATTCTATGCCCAATACATCGGTACTGAGGCTGAGGTTCTCTTCGAAAAGGCGCCAAGAGGCAAGGCAATGCATGGATTCACCAAGAACTATATCCGCGTAGAACTTTCGCCGGCTCTCGCCAAGGAAGAATACGACAACCAGCTTATCAAGGTTCGCCTGGGTGATTTCAATCACGATAAGACGGCGCTGAAGGCAGAGCTTCTTTAGTTGATAGTTAATAGTTTATAGTTTATAGCAAAAAGGGCTAATCATAAAGTTCAATGTTCAAAGCTCAAAGTTCAAAGTCCAATGTATTACAACGATTTTGGAACATGGATTCGGAAGCAGTTTCCTGATTTCCGTGTTCAGAAGATTTCGATAGACGCGGGATTCTCCTGTCCTAACAGAGATGGGAGGATTTCGAGTGGCGGATGTACGTATTGCGACAACCGCACCTTCAATCCGAGCTATTGCGACCGGAAAAAGTCGATTACTGAACAGCTGGAGGAGGGAAAGGCTTTCTTCAGCAGGAAGTATCCTGATATGAAATATCTGGCTTATTTCCAGGCTTATACCAATACATACGCCAGGGTGGAGCAACTGAGGCAGATGTATGAAGAGGCTCTTGAGGTGGAAGATGTGGTGGGAATCGTTATCGGAACCCGTCCGGATTGTGTGAGCGATGAATTGCTCGATTATCTGGAAGAACTGAACCGCCGCACCTTCGTGCTGGTGGAATATGGCATTGAGAGTGCCAATGATGAAACCTTGAAACGCATCAACCGTGGACATGATTTTGCCTGTTGCCGTAGTGCCGTGGAGCGTACTCATGCCAGGGGAATCCTTACGGGCGGCCACATCATTATCGGTTTGCCGGGAGAAGATGCGGAAGAAAGTCTGCGTCAGGCTCCTCTCATCTCTTCCTTGCCGCTTGATATTCTCAAGATTCATCAGATGCAGATTATCAGGGGCACCCGGCTGGCACAGGAATATGCTGAGCACCCCTTCCATGTTTACACGGTAGAGGAGTATATTGATGTCATCGTGAAATACATCCGTCTGCTCAGAAAGGATTTGGTGCTGGAGCGCTTCGTCAGTCAGTCGCCCAAAGAACTGCTGATTGCTCCCAAATGGGGACTCAAGAACTATGAGTTTACCAATCTCCTGAATAACAGATTAAAGAGTTTACAATAAATATGGCAAAAGTAGCAATCGTTATATTAAACTGGAATGGACAGAAGATGCTGGCAAAGTATCTTCCGAATGTCATCGAATATTCCCGTCAGGATGCTGAAATCTGGGTGGCAGACAATTCTTCTTCTGATGGTTCGATGCACCTTCTGGAGACTCAGTTTCCTCAGGTGAAGACCATCGTGCTGGAGCAGAATTTCGGCTTTGCAGAAGGCTATAACCGTGCCTTGAAGCAGATTGATGCAGAATATTACGTGCTCCTGAATAGCGATGTGGAGGTTTCGCATCATTGGCTTACACCGCTCATCGAGTTTATGGATTCGCATCAGCAGGTGGCTGCCTGTCAGCCTAAGCTGCTTGCGGAATACGATAAGGACAGTTTTGAGTATGCTGGTGCTTGCGGCGGATTCCTCGACAAATACGGCTATCCGTTCTGTCGTGGCCGCATCTTTGATACGGTAGAGCGCGATAACGGGCAGTATGATTACCAGCAGGAAATCTTGTGGGCTACGGGTGCCTGTATGATGATCCGCTCAAAGGATTATTGGACTGCCGGCGGTTTAGACGGCCGCTTCTTTGCTCATAATGAAGAGATAGATCTTTGCTGGCGCTTGCGTCTGATGGGCAGAAAAATCTACTGCATTCCTGAGAGTGAGGTTTATCATGTGGGTGGTGGAACCCTGCCGAAAAGCAATCCGATGAAGACTTATCTGAATTTCAGAAATAATTTAACCATGCTTTATAAGAATCTGAGTGATACGGAGTTGGCTCATGTAATGCGTATGCGTAGATTCCTGGATTACCTTGCTGCTTTCGAGACATTGGTTCTGAATCGCAACTGGGGCGACTTCAAGGCTATCTTCAAGGCGCGCAGGGCTTTCAAGGCATGGAAACATGAGTTTGACGAAGATCGCAGAAAGATACAGGCGGGTAGGGTGAAGGAGGAGATTCCGCAGGTTTACAATCTCTCTATCATCTGGCAATATTACGCCAAGGGCAAGAAACTCTTCTCGCAGTTGTAGACAATAATAAACAAACTTAAAAATAAAAATCTATGAAGAAAAAACAAATGATGATGGCGCTGGTTTCGCTGATGGTTCTGTCAGCCCAGGCGCAGGCTAATTTCCAGGTGTCGGTTTCCAATCCTTCCAAGGTGGCAAGAACCGATGCTCCGGTGGTGGTAGATCTCAGCAAGTTGGGCGCTATCGGCGACATTCAGCGCGCTGTAGTAACCGTTGACGGTAAGGAGATTCCTTCACAGCTCGACGACACCAACCGCGATTGTACCAACGATGAACTCTGTTTCCTTGCCGATTTAGGCAAGAAAGAAACCAAGACCTATCAGGTGCAACTCTATCGTGAGGGCGAGCAGGCACAGTATCCGGCTCGTACCTTTGCCGAACTCTGTCTGCCAAGCAAAAACAGGAAGCTGGCTAAGAACAGGCAGGATATTTATCTGCGCAGCATCTCGTTTGATAAGAAGACCAAGGATCCTTATCACTACGTCCATTCTCATGGCATCTGTTTCGAAAGCGAACTGATTGCCATGCGTGTTTATTTCGACCATCGTCAGACCATCGACCTTTATGGCAAAATCAACAAGGGACTGGTGGTTCAGGATACGCAGTTCTATCCTTCAGAAGAGCAGATTCAGGCTGGTTCGGGCGATGATTGCCTCTGGGTAGGCAATACCTACGGACTGGGTGCGCTCCGTGGCTGGGACGGTAAAGACCAGGTGCTGTTCAACAACGTGAAATACCAGGAGCAGCGCGTCATTTCAGAAGGTCCGCTCCGTGCCATCGTCGAGGTAGTGGATAAGGGTTGGGTTCCGGCTCCGGGCTTGCAGCCTGTCAATGCCACCATCCGTTACACCATCTATGCCGGTCATCGCGATTTCGATGTAGATGTATTCTTCAACAAGGATGTTTCTGATTATCAGTTTGCTACAGGACTCATCAACGTAAAGGGTTCCAGCGAATTTGCTGATGGCAAGGGTTTGCGAGGCTGTTACGGCAGCGACTGGCCAACAGGCAAGGACGATGGAAAGCACAAGCTGGAGACCGTAGGCTTGGGTATTTATGTGCCACAGTCAGCCCTGGTAAGTCAGCAGCCAGCCAATAAGGATTGCTATACTCAGGTAGTGAAACCTGCAGGCAGCCAGCTCAGTTATAAGCTTGCTTATACCAGTGCCAACGAAACCTATGGTTTCAAGGGCGAGAAGGAGTGGTATGAGTGGTTGAAAGCCTGGAAGAAGCAGATAGAAGAGCCGGTTCAGGTTTCAGTTTCTGTCATCATCCGATAAGCAGTTTCTTTTATCATCTGATAAGCAGAAAAACTGCGCAAATAGCCAGTAATGAGCAAAAAAGCCTTACGTTTTGCTCATTGCTGGCTATTTTGCAAACAAATTTAAGAGAAAAACCCATTTTTTTTGCGAATACGTATGATTTTTTAGCAAAAAAGCTTGGTAATTTAAATAATTTTTAGTATTTTTGCAGACGTAACTCGAAGATTTGTAAATTATCGTGAAAAGGTTTTTTAATTATATAGTCATATTAGCAATCGTGCTTCTCAGTTCGGCCTGCGAGTTTAAGTTCAAGCCGAACGAGGAAGGAGAGGCTGTGCCTCTGTCGGTACAGCGTTACGACCGATTGGAAAGCAGATATCTTACTACCGGTGATTTCTCAGCCCTGCAGCAGATGAACACCGATTACCCGATAGAAACCCGTACGCTGATAGAGAAAATGCTCCAGCTTGGCACCATTACCGACGCCAATATCAGCAACCGTTTCCTCATGTTCTATCAGGATTCTACCCTGCAGTCACTTATTGCCGATGCTGAGGCAGAATTTGCCAATATGGAAGACATCAACGAGCAGCTGAAATCTGCCTTCTCACGTCTGAACAGTTGGATTCCGGAGCTCCAGCAGCCTTGTTTCTATGCCCAGATTGGCGCTCTCGACCAGAGCATCGTAGTAGGACAGCACTCAGTAGGAATTTCGCTCGATAAATACATGGGCGAAAACTATCCGCTCTACAAGAAATTCTATACACCGCAGCAGCGCAGCACCATGTCGCGCCAGTATATTGTGCCAGATTGCCTTACCTTCTATCTGCTGAGCATCTATCCGATGGATCAGTTCGACACCCGTCCGCAGCTCGACCGCGATCTGCACATGGGCAAGATCATGTGGGCTGTCAATAAGGCGATGGGCAAGGAGATTTTCAAGACCAAGTATGTGAAGACAATCTGCGCTTATGTAAAGCGCAACCCTAAAGTAACAGTAGAACAACTGCTCAAGGACGAAGATTATTCGCCTATTGAGGCATTACATAAAGATTAACACATGAAAAGATTTCCAGTTTTTATTGCAACTGTCATGATGGTTTCAGCAATGCAAGCTGCAGATAAACTCGACCTGAAGGCCATTACCTCCGGCGAGTTTGCTGCCTCTTATGTTACCGGTATTAACCCTATTGATGGCACCGATTTGTACGCTTCTATCAGCAATGATGGCAAGCAGGTTATCAGTTATTCGTTCAAGACGGGCAAGCAGATGAGCATCCTCTTCGATGTGAACGCAGTCAAGGCTCCCTTCGAACAGATTGAGGGTTATGTAATCAGTCCTGATGGCAAGAAATTGCTTATCATGACCCATCGCGAGGCTATCTACCGCCGCTCGTTCAAGGCAGAGTATTTCGTATACGATATTGCCAAGAAGAGTTTGAAGAAACTTTCCCAGGGCGTTAACCAGCAGGTGGCTACCTGGTCGCCTGATTCACGCCACATCGCCTTCGTTAAGGATAACAATCTCTTTGTTACCGATGGAGAAAAGGAAACCCAGATTACCCGCGACGGTAAGTTCAATGAGGTGATCAATGGTATTCCTGATTGGGTTTACGAAGAGGAGTTCAGCTTCAACCGCGCCTTTGCATGGAATGCGGATGGAACTGCCATCGGCTGGATACGTTTCGACGAATCGCACGTAAAGACTTATTCTCTGCAGATGTTCGAAGGTTCTCATCCTACCCATAGCGAGTATCACGACTATCCGGGAGAGTATTCCTATAAATATCCTAAGGCTGGACAGGACAACTCTAAGGTGAGCCTCTGGAGCTATGATATGAAGAACGGCAAGACCGTGGCGCTCGATGTGCCTGTAGATTCCGACGGCTATTATCCACGCATCAAGACATCGCCAGACGCCAACAGTCTGATTGTCTATACGATGAACCGCCATCAGGACGACATGCGCCTTTATGCAGTCAATCCTTTCACCGGCAAGAGCAGGATGCTCATCAAGGAGAGTGTGCCTAAGTTTGTAAAGGAAGAGGTGATTGAAAACAGCATCGTGGGCAAGAAGAACATCCTGCTGCCTAGCGACCGCGACGGCTTCATGCATCTCTATCTCTATGATATGAGCGGCAAGCTCCTGCGCCAGGTAGAGAAGGGCAACTATGATGTTACCTCTATCTACGGAATGGATGAGAAGACGGGCGATGTTTATTTCCAGGCTGCCAAGCTCAATGCGCACGACCGCCAGGTTTACGTGGCTCATAAGAACGGAAAGGTGGAACGCCTTACCGATGCGGCTGGTTCCAACTCGGCTTACTTCTCGGGCGATTACCGCTATTTCGTCAATACCTGGAGCAGCTACAGCCATCCTTATGTCTTCACCGTACGCAGCAACAAGGGCAAGCTTATCAAGACATTGGAAGACAACAAGCAGCTGCTCGAAAAGACCCGGAAGTATAATTGGGGCAAGCGCGAGACATTCTCTTTCACCACTTCCGAAGGTGTGAAACTGGACGGCTGGATGGTGAAGCCTGTAGATTTCGACGCCAGCAAGAAGTATCCTGTCATCCTCTTCCAGTATTCCGGTCCGGGCAACCAGCAGGTGCTCGATTCATGGAGCACGGGCAGTATGGGCAATGGCGGTGCTTTCGATTATTATCTTGCTCAGGAAGGTTTCATCATTGCCTGCGTAGATGGTCGTGGAACAGGCGGTAGAGGAGCTGAGTTTGAGAAGTCTACTTATCTCCGTCTGGGCGATTTAGAGTCGAAAGATCAGGTTGAGACAGCTCTCTACATGGGTTCTCTGCCTTATGTAGACAAGGATAATATCGGCATTTGGGGCTGGAGCTATGGTGGTTTCAATACGCTGATGAGTATGAGCGAGGGCCGTCCTGTGTTCAAGGCAGGTGTGGCTGTGGCTCCTCCTACCTGCTACCGCTTCTATGATTCGGTTTATACTGAGCGCTACATGCGCACTCCTAAGGAGAACGAAGAGGGTTACAAGGTGAACCCTATCGAGCGAGTAAAGCAGCAGCATGGTGCGTTGCTTATCTGTCACGGATTGGCAGATGACAATGTTCATCCGCAGAATACCTTCGAATATGCTGAGGCGTTGGTTCAGGCAGACAAGGACTTCAAGACCCTGTGGTACACGAACCGTAATCATGGCATTTCAGGTGGCAATACCCGCAACCATCTGCTTCGCCAGATAGCTAACTGGTTCAAGCAGAATCTGAAGTAGAAAATGATATGATATAAAAAAGTGAAGCCATTCCCGGCAGAAAACGGGAATGGCTTCTTAATTTAATGTTCTCCTCATTACTTTGCGAAGTAAGGAACGTTTGAATTCTTATTCAGTTTTAGCGCCTTTTCTGCGCTTTTCTTTCTTGGCTTTCTTAGCCTTCTTCACTTTTACCTCTTCAACCTCTTCATCGTTAGGCTGAACAGATGAAAAATGAAAATCTGTAGAGTTGATGGTCTTCACCTGATAAGGGCTAGGCGCATCGTTCATCTGCTGTCCGTTCTTTGCCTTCTTAGCCTTTGGCTTCTGAATGTATCTTGCATAGAGCTTGTTCCATTTCTTTTCAGCCTTCTTCTGGTTGAAGTCAAACATCACGATACACGTGCGGTTGCCGGCACCTTTCTGCTCCAGATAGTCGCGCAACTGGTATGAATAGTTCTCGCGGCTTACCAGAAACTTGTTCTTGCGGGTGAAATAGGCAGAATCAACCTTCTGAACGTCTGTGAAATAGACTGTAGAGTCATTAAACGACGAGGCAAATCCAAAGATGTATGCAGTCTTAACTTCGTTCTTGGCTGATGCAGAGAGCGAGCTGAAACATGCTAATGCAATAGATGCTAATGCAATTTTTGTAATTTTCATTTCTTTTTCTGTCTTATTTTGTTTTGTGCTGTCTGCCCCATCAGTCATGCAGGATCTTTCCTTATCCCAGATAGGACTTCAGCAGTTTATCTGTCGTTTTGTTCCGGAGTCGCCTGATTGTTTTTTCCTTGATCTGGCGTACTCTTTCCCTGGTGAGATGATACTTGGTTCCGATTTCTTCGAGCGTCAGTTCAGGTGTTCCTATGCCATAGAAGGCAGCAATGATTTTCTGGTCTTTGTCCGGCAGCGTGCCGAGCAGTCTTTCAATTTCTGCTCTCAGCGACTCTGCCAGCAGTTCATTGTCGGTCGGATCATCCGAATTGGCCATCAGGTCGAGCATGCTGCCATCTTCATCATCAGAAAAAGGCGCATCCACGCTCAGGTGGCGACTTGTCGATGTAGCCTTCATGGCGTCCTCTATCTTGTCTTCCGGCAAGTCTATGCGGTCAGCTATTTCGTCTACACTCGGTTTGCGTTCAAATTCCTGTTCGAACTTACTCATCTCTCTGTTAATCTTGTTAACGCTTCCCACCTGGTTGAGCGGAAGGCGCACAAGTCTGCTCTGCTCGGCTATGGCCTGCAGAATGCTCTGGCGAATCCACCATACGGCGTAAGAGATAAACTTAAAGCCTCGGGTTTCATCAAACTTCTGTGCGGCTTTGATAAGCCCCACATTTCCTTCGTTGATAAGATCAGGCAAACTGATCCCCTGGTTCTGGTACTGTTTTGCAACAGACACCACGAAACGGAGATTGGCTTTTGTTAATCTCTCCAATGCCCTACGGTCACCTTTTCTTATACGCTGAGCGAGCTCCACCTCTTCATCTGTAGAGAGCAGCTCCTCATGAGCAATATCTTGAAGATATTTTTCCAACGATGCGCTTGCGCGATTCGTAATTGACTGAGTAATTTTTAATTGTCTCATGCTGGCATCAAATTTTAAGTAGTTGCAAAAATACACTTTTTTGTTTAAATACCAAAAAAAATAGTAGATATTTTTCAGAAATACCTACTATTTTATTGATTTTTGTCTGTTTCTTGAGTTTTTTGGCAGCAAAAATGCCTTTTTCACTACTCAATCATGAGACGTTTCTCTTCAAACTCTTACCCTTAGTCTTTCTGCAGCGGAACAGCGAAGTAAGCCTTCTTGCCTGTAGGCCATACACCCTGGATGTAGAGCA
>ERZ1023633.732-NODE-732-length-12397-cov-7.771674_pt1 | contig 12397 bp, 9 predicted proteins | sample MGYA00380333_ERZ1023633 | MGnify/ENA primary metagenome ERZ1023633 (study PRJEB33179, sample SAMN07448972) | human gut metagenome | biome: Human-gut; feature: Human associated habitat; material: Faeces | host: Homo sapiens | place: India: Bhopal | collected...
TGATGGTTTTTTGTTTGATTAGGGGTGTAGAGATTTCTACACGGACGACTGGATCTGGGACACCTACCGCGCCGCACACCCCCTGCGCTGCCTGCTCTCACCCGAGGTGGAGGAGCCTATCATCGATTCGTACCTGCGTATGGCGGAGCAGATGGGCACACAGTGGATGCCTACGTTCCCCGAGATCACGGGCGACTCGCGCCGCATGAACTCAAACCACGGTGTGGCAATGGTGGCCGACGCGTTGTGGAAAGGACTGAAGGTGGATGCCAAGCGCGGCTTCGACTATTGCCGTAAGGGCATTGAGGAGAAAACACTCGCACCGTGGTGCGGCAACAAGGCGGGATGGATCGATGAGTTCTACTGGAAGAACGGCTTCATACCAGCCCTGCGTAACGGTGAAAAGGAGACCGATCCCAACGTGTCGGGCTTCGAGAAGCGTCAGCCTGTGGCCGTGAGCCTCGGCACCTCCTACGACCTGTGGTGCCTCTCGCGCATTGCCGCCTTCCGTGGTGACAAGAAGAACACGAAGCGCTATGCCGAGCTGTCGCACAACTATCGCACGCTGTTCAACCCGCAGACCGCGTTCTTCCATCCTAAGGACAAGGACGGAAAGTTTCTTGAGCCGTTCGACTATCGCTTCTCGGGTGGCATAGGCGCACGCGACACCTATGACGAGAACAACGGATGGACCTATCGCTGGGATGTGCAGCACAACATGGCGGACCTCATCAACCTGATGGGCGGACGAGACAAGTTTGTGGCAAACCTCGATGCCACCTTTGCAGAGCCTATGGGACGTGGCAAGCGCGAGTTTTATGAGCAGCTGCCCGACCAGACAGGCAACATAGGACAGTTTACCATGGCCAACGAGCCGTCGCTGCACATTCCTTATCTCTACAACTATGCCGGTGCGCCGTGGAAGACACAGAAGCGTGTGCGCCAGGTGCTCCGCACATGGTTCCGCAACGACGTGATGGGCATTCCGGGCGATGAGGACGGCGGCGGACTGACCTCGTTCGTGGTGTTCTCAAGCATTGGCTTCTACCCCGTGACGCCGGGCTTCCCTGCCTACAACATCGGCAGCCCGCTCTTCAACACCACCACGCTGTCGCTGCCTGGCGGCAAGACGTTTGTCGTTGAGGCTCAGAACAACTCGGAGGATAACAAGTATGTACAGAGCGCCACGCTCAACGGCAAGCCCTGGAACAAGCCTTGGTTCTCACACGACGACATTAAAAACGGTGGTCGCCTGGTGCTCGTCATGGGCAAACATCCTAACAAACAGTGGGGTGCCGACAAGCTGGTGGCACCGCCATCGGAGGATAAGGAAAAGTGAATTTTTTGAAGGGAGTTAATGGAAGTTAAGGGAAGTTAGAAGGGAGTTAATGGAAGTTAACGGACATATGTCTTACAGTTTGAGTTCTAAGGCTATTGTCCGTTATCTTCCTGAACGACCGAAGGGAGTGATAAATTCCTTCTAACTTCCGTTAACTCCTTTTTAATAAGTGAACGTGCTGCCCCCTAAAAACTCGCGAAGCAGCGAGGTGGGGGGCAGCTTGTCATAGTCGACGGCGTGGAAATAGCCGAGAAATTTTTTCAGACGATAAGCCTCGGCATACTCGTCACAGTTTTCAGGCACGGCCTCAAGTACGGGGTCGGCCTGTTTTTTTATTACAGCAAGCTCATAGATCATCGCCGTGTTGAACATCACGTCGGCATTCTCCTGATAGGGGAAGATCCACTTGTTCTCGCCGGCACGCACACTGGGCCAACGGCGTATGGTGTCTTCGGCCGAGCAGCCACGATACTTGTAGTCGCGTATGATGCGGCGCAGCAGACGGTTGTCGGTCGTGGGGATGTAGTTGTGGGTGTCGAGCAGTATGGTCGTGAGGGCAGAGGCATAGACGCGAAACTTCATGTCGTCAGGAATCTGTGCCGTGAGCTCTGGGTTGAGGGCGTGTATGCCTTCCACCACGAGCACATCGCCAGGCAGCATCTGAAGCTTCTGTCCGCTCTTCTCGCTCCGTCCTGTCTGGAAGTTGTAACGCGGCAGCTCCACCTCCTCGCCACGGAAGAGGGCGGCGAGCTGCCTGTTGAGCAACGGCAGGTTCAGGGCGTAGAGGCTCTCGTAGTCGTAGTCGCCGTTGGGCTGCAGCGGCGTGTTCTCACGGTCCACGAAATAGTCGTCGAGGGAGATGGGCACGGGTCTTATGCCGCAGGTGAGCAGTTGAATGCTCAGACGTTTGCAGGTGGTGGTCTTGCCGCTTGACGACGGGCCGGCGATCAGCACCATCTTGACACCCTTGCGGGCAGCGATCTGCTCTGCTATGGCAGCAATCTTCTTCTCTTGCAGCGCCTCGCTCACGTTCACGATGCTGTTGGCGAGCCCGTTCTCCACGGCGGCGTTGAACGCTCCCACGGTGCCCATGCCGAGGATGTCTTGCCAGCGGTGGTGCTCCTTGAAGATCTCGAACATCTTGTCCTGACGTGTCACCTCGCCCAGCACGGCAGCGTTCTGTGGCGACGGTATGCGCAGGAGCAGGCCGTCATAATATTTCTCCAGACCGAAGAGGTAGAGTTGTGAGGTGTTGGTGAGCAGCGTGCCGTAGAAATAGTCGAGATAGCCGCCTATGTCATAATAGGTCGTGTAGAGACGGCCAGAGGTGCGCAGCAGTTCCACCTTCGAGTGGGCGCCGAGGTCGGCAAACATCTTCATGACCTCCTCCGTCGGTGCCTCGTGGCGCGTTATGGGCAGCGCCTCACTGATGATCTGCTGCATGCGTGAGCGCAGGGCGTTGCAGATGTCGTCGTTCACCTTCTGTCCGATCTTGAGGTCACAATAGTAGCCGTTGCTCACGGGTATGTCTATCACCACCGATCCGTCGGGGTAGAGGTCGTGCACGGCCTTGCAGAGCACGAAGAAGAGCGTGCGAGTGTAAGCCCTTGAGCCAGACGCCGAATGCATGTCCAGAAACTCGATGTCTTTGTTGTGGTATAGGCGGAAATGCATGCCCTCAACCTTGTTGTTGACCTTCGCGCTTATCGGTCCGTAAGGCATGGAAATATTTAATTTGCGAAAAACGTCAGAAAGTGTGCTTCCGATTTCTACATTCAGAGTTTTTTTATTATTTTTGCAACGAATTTGTATCATCTGTTTCATTATGGTTACATGATTAAAGATTAGACATTTTTATTCGATTCAGATGTTAGCAAAGATACGGCATTTTTTCGACACGTTCCAACAAAATAAAACAAATTAAATAAAAATATGTCGATTTGGATAATTTTTAAGATTATTGGCTCACTCGCTCTGCTCATCTATGGCATGAAGGTGATGAGCGAAGCGTTGCAGAAGATGGCGGGCTCACAGCTTCGCCATATCCTCGGAGCCATGACTACCAACCGTTTCACCGGACTGCTGACCGGTATGTTTGTAACCGCATCCGTGCAGTCGTCCACGGCCACTACGGTGATGACCGTGTCGTTCGTGAATGCCGGACTGCTGACGCTTGCGCAAGCCATCTCCGTCATTATGGGCGCCAACATAGGCACCACGTTCACGGCATGGATCATGACGCTCGGCTTCTCTTTCAACATGGCCGATGTGGTGTTCCCCGCGTTCTTCATTGCCCTCTTGCTCATCTACAGCAAGAAACGCCGTTACATTGGCGACTTCCTCTTCGGTATAGCTTTTATGTTTTTCGCCATTTCAACCCTCGGTACTACGGGTAAGGAAATGGATCTCAGTCATAACCAGATGGTTATCGACTTTTTCTCTTCTTTCGACAAAGACAGCTATCTCACCGTCTTCGCATTTCTCGGCATAGGCACCATCCTCACCTTCTGCATGCAGTCGTCGGCGGCTCTCATGGCCATCACCATGGTGCTGTGCTCCAGCGGTGTGCTGCCCATCTACATGGGTATAGCCCTTGTGCTCGGTGAGAACATCGGCACGACCATCACCTCAAACATCGCTGCCATGGGTGCCAACACGCAGGCCCGTAGAGCGGCTTTTGCACACCTCACGTTCAACGTGTTTGGCGTGCTCTGGGTGCTCACAATCTTCTACCCCTTCATCGACATGGTGTGTGGCTTCGTGGGCGTTGACCCGCACGCTGACCACATCAACCCCGCGCGTCTGTCGGTGGTGCTCGCCGCCTTCCACACCACGTTCAACGTGTGCAACACCTCTATCCTTATATGGCTCATCCCGCAGATGGAACGCTTCGTCTGCTATGTCATCAAGCCGTCGGCAAAGAAGGACGAGGACGACTTCCGTCTGCGCTACATCGGTGGCAACTCTATCATGAAGACCCCAGAGCTCTCGGTGCTGGAGGCACAGAAGGAGATTCAGTCGTTTGCAGAGCGCATTCACCGCATGTTCGTCATGGTGCGCGAGCTCCTTGGCGTGAAAGACGACGCTCAGTTTACGAAGCTCTACTCGCGCATTGAGAAGTATGAGAGCATCTCCGACAACATGGAGATCGAGATCGCCAACTATCTCGACAACGTGAGCGACGCTCACCTCTCTGACGAAACGAAGGCAAAGATACGCGCCATGTTGCGTGAGATCAGCGAGATAGAGAGTATCGGCGACTCTTGCTACAACATCGCCCGCACGATGAACCGCAAGCTGAAGGGCAAGGAAGACTTCACCGAGCAACAGTATGAACACCTGCACCAGATGTTTGAGCTTACCGACGACTCGCTCACACAGATGAGCGTTCTGCTCCTTGGCCGCAAGGACAACTACGATGCCAACCGCTCGTTCAACATTGAGAACGAGATCAACAACTATCGCACGCAGCTGAAGAGCCAGAACATCAACGACGTTAATGATCACAAGTACACTTACGCCATCGGAACGATGTACATGGATATCGTCAGCGAGTGTGAGAAGCTCGGCGATTATGTCGTGAACGTTGTTGAGGCCCGCATGGGAACAAGAAAGACCGAGGCTTGATAGAGAGCTTATAAGGCTTATAGGTCTCATAGGTCTTATAGGTCTTATAAGTCTTATGGGTCTTATAAAATTTAAGGTTAAGATAACAAAAAAAGGTTATAGGGTCAACCCCTATAACCTTTTTGCCTTTAAAAGCGCCAGTCTTTTTTTTCCTATTCCCTTAAATAGCCTTGGCAATAGGATTTTTCCCTTTTCGTTTTTCCCTATTCCCTTTTCAAAGCGCCAGCCTTTTTTTACCTTTTTACCTTTTTACCTTTATTTAACGCAGTTCTTCCTCAAGAAATCCTCAAACTCGTTGCGGTAGCCGTTGAAGACGTTGATATCGACCTTGGGGGTGATGCCACCGACGCGGCCGTCGGGACAAAGCTGCCAGTAGACAAGGTGTACGTCGGGCTTGTATTCGCCGTAACGGGCAATCCAGATGTTATAGTTTTTCTTCAGGTCTGGGGCGTAAGAGAGGTAACGGTTCACGAACATCTGACTGATGTAGAGCACCGGTTTGGTGCCTGTGCGACGCTCCACAGCCTGCATCCATGCCCTTACCATGCGGAACATGGCGACGGGCCCTCCCATCATCTTCACCTGCTTTGGCGTTGGTTCAAGATCGAGCACAGGGGGCAGGTCACCACGGTTGAAACGCGAGTGGCGCAAGAAGAAGTCGGCTTGTACCGTGCCCGACGATTTTGGCGAAAAGAAATGGTATGCTCCCACAGGTATGCCGTGGCGACGGGCGGCGGCATAGTCGGCAGCATAATAGCGGTTTCGTATCGTCCTGCCCTCCGTCGATTTTATATACATGAACGACACGGGGTAGTCTACTTTTCCTTGAACCGTCTTCTTGCTGATCGTGCCGAGATGCGTTATGCGCAGACGGTCCCAACGGATGGGGTAGTGGCGGCGTCCCACGTCGTGCTGGAAGCGCGATATGTCGATGCCATATATGCGGTCGGCTGTGTAGTGGAGGCGCTCGCCGAGGTAACGGTCAGCTTTCCATTCGCCCACACGGATATGCTTCTTTGGCGTCAGGGCGAATCCCCATCCTGTGCGCTTGCCCTTACGCCACTGTCCGGCGTAGAAGGCACCTGTGCTGTCGCGTTGTGAGCCGTAGCCTTCGGCCATGAGCTGTCGGTTGAAATAGCCGCTGTAGACGGTGCGGGTGCTGTCGGTGCGTACGCCCTGCGCCAAGGTGTCGGCACGCCATGTGCCCACAATGCGTGTGCCTGTGCTGTCGGTCACCGTGCCTTTTCCTGCCCTTATGCCGTGGTTCCACTGTCCCTCGTAGAGCGTACTGTCGTCCTTGGTGAGCTGTCCGTAGCCGTGAGGCCGTCCCTGCGCGTCGGTGCAGCCGGCATAGACGGTGCCGTCCTTCAAGGTCTTCGTGCCGCCGTCGGTCTGTATCTTGGAGCAAGAGGCAAGGGCGGTCAGCAGCAGGGCTGCAACAAACAAATAAGACGTTTTCATTGCCATCCTCCTTTCATCATTAGCAAGGACACATTGCCGCGTCCTTCAACGTTTTGTCCCTCGGCAATGCCGGCAAACAGTCCGCGTGGGGTGAACAGCGGGCATCCGTCGGTCACGAGCACACGCGGGAAGTTGTGGCGTGCTCTCTTGCGGCGCCCGTTGATGAGTTGTGGCTTGGCAGCGGCTGACGCCATCTGCTCTATGCCTATGCCACCGAAGCCCACGGCTATGAGGCGGTGGTTGGTGGTGTTCCACGGCAGCAGATATTGCGCCTTCACACCGTCGGGCGTGGTCTCGTCGAGCGTCTGCAAGAGAGCCATACGGTGGCGCTTGTCGGTGTTCACCAGACGACATTGCGCCGTGGCGTTCTTGCCCTCGCCGTTGCGATAGTGGACGGTGAAGGTCGTCTTGTGCCTGAGCCCTAAGGGCAGGGCGGTGTTGGCGAGCAAGCTGTCAATGGCTGCCTTGGTTTGCTCCAGCTCCTTTACCTTGGCTTTCACCTTGGTGGCGACAGCGGCAATCTGCTGGTAGCCCATGTCTTGCACGCCATGCACGCGAAGGTAGTATTGCAGCTCCGAGTCTTCCGAATGTGCCCATTGCAACGAGTCGTTGATGTCGCATTGCGCCTTCTCCAAAAGGCCACGCACCTGTTGGCTCGTCCAGCTCGACTTCACGATGTTTGCTTGCGTCACATGTGGCAGCACCGTCACCACACGTCCCCGGCATGACGGCACGGCAGGCCAACGGTTCATCCAGCAGCCGCCAGCAAGGGTTACGCTCTCTGCATCGCGTTGCGAGGCTGAGATGTTGTGAAGGGTGGTGTCGCTGTCGGCTGTTGCTAACCACAGCTGTGCCTTGCTGCCGGCTGTTATCTCCCAACATGAGCGCCGTTCAACCACCACCGCGCTCCGCCTCATCTCGTCGCCCGACGACGGCAGCACCCTCATGGCAGCCCCTGCCACGATGGCTACAACGACGACCGTCACCACAAGACCTTTCTTGTGGCGACGCAAAAAAGAAAAACACTTATTCATCTTTTTCGCTATTTTTGTTCAACGTTATTTTTGTTCAACGCTTTTTTTTGTACAACGCTATTTTTGTACAACGCTATTCCTAAAAAAATGTATGCTTTCTACAAACGCGAAATTACAAATAATTTTCAGCAATGAGCAAAAAAGACGGCTTTTTTTTATATATTGAATTTCTGCAGAGATTAATAATTACATCGCGCTTTGCGCTCGTTGTTTTTTAAACATTAATTTCCATTAATGGCCCATTAATTATCATTAATACGCGCTTCGCGCGGAGAAGAATTAATGTTTCATACTCCGCGAAGCGCCTGAGCACCCACGGAGCGCAAGAATGTTCAATTAATGGAAATTAATGTTTAAAAAAATGCGCGAAGCGCAAAAAAAATATTGTTCTTTTATACACATGGTTAGCTGCTATCTAAGCTTGTAACTATCTGATGGAACACTTGCTGTTCATTTGTGAAAGTTTCGTTATTATCAAAAATCAGAGGGTTGTGCTGTTGGGGTTAAGGCTTGCTGACGCCTCACCCCTTTATTTCTCTCCGATGATATAATCGATGGCATCGATAAGAATCTTGTCCTTGTCTTGCTCCTCTTTTGTGAGGTCGTCGAATGGCACGATGTCGGCATGTAGGAACCGCTTCTTGTCGGTCTGTGGGGCGGGCGCAAAGCCCATGATAAGCTCCGACATCATCCAGCGGCGGTGCTCAGCCTCATAGATGGGTCGGCGGTCGCCGTTGAGGTCGAAGCACTGTCGGCGCAGGGGCATGGCGTTGGCACAGAAGATGCTCGAGTATTTGTCGGCCTCGCTGATGGTGAACCACGCCTCCTCTGCCGATGGCAGTTTTTTCTCGGCATAAGCACAATGGTAGATGTAGTTGACGCGCTGTCCGCGCAGCGAGCGGCGTGCGAAGAGCGGGTCGTCGATGGTGCCGTCTGTCTGTCCGAAGATCTCGATCTGTCCGAACATGCCGGTGGCGTTGGCCCTGTCGATGAGCTTGTTTTCATGCGTCATGCTCACCGCCACCTTTGCCAGCGTGTAGACCTTACGCGGCAGGTGGAGCACAGCGTTCACCGCGCGGTCGGCATTGTCGTGACACACAATGATGCGCGTTGCCTTGTCTGTCTGTTCCTCCATGATGCGTCGTGCCAGAGGTGCGTGCTCGTCGGCATCGACAAACTGCCACTCCACGTCCATGAAGTCGTCGCCTTGAGGTAGCGAGTCGGTCACCGTGCCGTCGTTGCTGACGAAGGTGGTGTGGGAGAGGGCGAAGAGAGCTGGCCGTGATGCCATGAGGTGGTCGCGCCATTGCTCCATGTCTTTGGCAATGAATGTTATGCGTGTGCGCGTGCCGCGCTCTGTGTAGTTGGCATAATGGCAGATGTGAGCTGCTGTGTAAGCCACGGCTTGAGCCATGGGTCCTGTGCCGATGATTATGAAATGGGCCTTGCTGCTGTCGCCTTGCTTTATGACGGGTGTGAAGGCGCGGTTGGTATCGACGAGCAATTGCTCCGCCATATACTCGTAGTCGTTTATGGTGTCGACAAGCAGCAGTCGGCCCATCGGTTTCGTCTTAAGATATTGGAACACCTCGGTAGAGGCATAGTCGCGTAACGTCAGGAAGCAGCGAATGTTGTGATTCGCCTGTTGCGATGCCTCCGTGAGGATGTCGAGACATTGCAGGCTGCGGTTGTCGTGGTCGCTCTCGTTTTCCTCACCTATTATATATATCGCTTTTGCGTGGTCCGGTCGTGCTGACAGCACGTCGGCTTCGGCGTCGCGCCGTCCCTTGTAGAAGATGAACGTCAGGTCGTCGCTCAGCTCAGGCTTCTCCGTTGCCATGACCACCGCCGTGTCGCCCTGTTCGTTTATCGCTCTCACGATGGCCTCCACCCGGCGGTCGGCACCGAACACGAGCACATGGTTCCTCAGTTTGTAGCGTCGCTCACCGTTTTGTGCCGCCTCGCGTATGTTTTCGAAGAGGTTGGAGAACACGCTCACGAGCAGAGCGGAGAAGAGGAAAATGCTCAGCAGGGCGATGATGAGGCGGAAGAAGTCGTGATGTCCCGTAACGCCGCCGAAGCAGCCCGGGTCGAGGAAGATCGCCACCACCGTCTGCCATTTTACCTCGGCATCGTCATAAACAAAATAGGCCATGATGAGAGCCACGCCAAGACACAGGGCAGACACGCCCATGAGCCACACCAGCTGCATGCCGTTGCTTTTTGCCAACAGTTGGTCTATCTTACGTTTTATTGTCATGATGCAAATGTTTTTGTGGATAATTGGTTTTTGTGCAAAAATAAGCAATAGATTTGGCATTTGCAACATTTATGCGGTCGTTCTTCACATTTACATCATGCATTCTTCTTTTTTCATCAAGCCTAAGCTCTCTCACGGCCAAAAATTGCGGTCGAGCACCTGGTTCCCGTTGTTCAAAGAGGTGGTGTCGACCTTTGTCGTGTTTGGTCTTAAGGTGTCGTGTGTTGCTGCATCGCTGCGGTTGAAGAGCGTTGAGCCGATGAACACCAGCAGCACGACGGCGGCAACAGACAGCAACGTCGTCAAGAGACGCCACGGCAGACGCGCCACCGACAAGAGCGCCCGCACCTGAGAGATGTTTGACGGGCGACTGTCGACGTCGGCACAGGCACAATCGGCTGCTATGCGTGCCAGCGTGCGGCTGTGTGTGGCGTTGGCCATGTCCTCGATCACCTTTCCTAACGAATAGATGTCGGAGCGGGCATCGGCTTTGCCTTCGTTCTTGAGCTGTTCAGGCGCAATGTAACCACATGTGCCGGCTGGCGCTTTGAGCACACAGAACGCGTCGCTGTCGGACAGACTGAAGTCGATGAGCCTCACGTCCTTGCCTTTGTGTGTGATCATGATGTTGGCGGGCTTCAGGTCGCGGTGTATAATCTGCTTGTCGTGCATATACTCTAACGCGTCGAGCAGCTGGTTCACAATCTTTATTGCCAGTTTGGCGGACAGAGCGCCGCGCTTGATGAGCGTGTATAAGGTGTCGCCATCGACATAATCCATAACGATGGTGTCGCCCAACCCCTTTACTTGCTCCATGCCTATGGTGCGGCAGATGAAAGGGTGGTCGAGCTGCAGACCTATCTCAAACTCCTTCTGCAAGGCTTGGCGGTAGATGGGGGTGAGAGCATAATCGGTCTTCAGACATTTCAGCATGAAGCGTTTGCCGTAGCGTATGGCTGTGAACAGGCGTGCCGGTCCCGAATTGGAGACATAACACTCTTGCAGGTTGCTGAACCCGTTGCCCATGCAAGCTGCTGCCGATGTCATCTCGCTACTTATGTCTTTGATGAATCCCGAAGAAGAGTTGTCTGATTCGTTCATAATGTTGTTGTTTTTTAGGCGATGCTTAAAAAAATAGGCAATGCTTAAATGCTGCTTCTGCCAATGCTTAAATGCTGCTTCTTCCAAAGCTCAAATGCTGCTTCTGCCAAAGCTCAAACGTAGAGTTTTCTCACAATGGTCAGTCCGCCGTTGCGACCTGCCACGAATGGCGGTGTGCGTTCCCCGTCGCGTTCAATGTAGGCGAGGTAAAGCGGCTGTCCGTGTATGAAACAGCCAGTTGTGAAGATGTCATCCACCTTAAGCTTGCTGTTCTGCGTCTCTATGACGCGGAAGATGCTGTTGCCGTTGTAGACAAGGCGCAGCAGACGGTTTGGCGCCCATCCTATCTCTACAACGTCGCCTGTTGTCAGATCGTTGCTCACCAGCTGGTTGGCATCGAAGAATGACGAGTTGTAACGTGTGCTCTTCTTCAGCCATACTACGAACGAGGCATAGTCTTTATGTCCCAAGTAGGAGGCAAGGGCGTTGAGCGTCACGACGCGTGGTTTATGACTGTCGCCCACATATCCGTAAAGGCGTTTGAGCGTTGATGACGACACGTTGATGTCGTTCTTTCGTTGCAGGAAGAGCGAGAACTCGTCGAAGTCGGTCGTTGTCGACAACTTCTTTCCATATTTTTCTTCTATGAGCTTTTTCAGCTCCTCAATCTCAGGCGTGTTCATAATTTGTTAGATTCAAAACCGTTGAGGTGTAAAACTAAACTTTTTGCAAAAGTAAGAAAAAAATATTATTATAGCAAGTTCATAATGGTTCACAAATGAAAATAAAAAAAGCTCCCCGCACCGTGCCTTGTTAGCATGTGCGGGGAGCTTGTGTGTGTTTATGCTGATTTTGAAATCTACAAATCAGAGTTGTTGTCAGCAAGCGTCAGGCTTAGTCCTCGTTGTGACGCTGCTCGCCGCGGGGACGACGGTCGCCACGGGGACGGCGCTCACCACGGTCGCCGCGCTCACCGCGCTCGCCACGGGGACGGCGCTCGCGCTCAACGTAACCCTCGGGCTTCTCAAGAAGCACGCGGTGTGAGAGCTTATACTTGCCTGTCTTCGGGTCAATCTCCATGAGCTTAACCTTGATCTTGTCGCCTTCCTTGATGCCGGCTTCCTCTACAGTCTCCAGACGCTTCCAGTCGATCTCAGAGATGTGGAGCAGACCGTCCTTGCCAGGCATGATCTCTACGAAGCAGCCGTAAGGCATGATTGAGCGAACGGTACCCTCGTACACCTCGCCCACCTCGGGAATGGCAACGATAGCCTTGATCTTGCCAAGGGCAGCGTCGATGGCGTCCTTGTTGGGAGCTGATACCTGCACCTTGCCCACGCCGTCGGTTTCGTCGATGGTGATGGTAGCGCCGGTTTCCTCCTGCATCTGCTGGATGATCTTTCCGCCAGGGCCACTGACAGCACCGATAAACTCCTTAGGAATCTCGATCTGAACGATGCGGGGAACCTGAGGCTTGAGCTCTGCACGAGGCTCAGCGATGGTGTCGGTGTTGCATTTGAGAATGTGGTCGCGTCGGGCCTTTGCCTGCATGAGAGCCTTCTCCAGGATCTCGGA
>ERZ1023633.739-NODE-739-length-12292-cov-10.347062_pt1 | contig 12292 bp, 8 predicted proteins | sample MGYA00380333_ERZ1023633 | MGnify/ENA primary metagenome ERZ1023633 (study PRJEB33179, sample SAMN07448972) | human gut metagenome | biome: Human-gut; feature: Human associated habitat; material: Faeces | host: Homo sapiens | place: India: Bhopal | collected...
ATAATAAAGTGCCATGATGGCGATAATTGCCTTTGAAAGAGGAAGTACAATCTTGAAGAAGATGCCCATTGGAGAACATCCGTCAATCTGTGCTGCCTCGAACAAACTTCCCGGAATACCCTCGAAGAAGTTTCTCATAAGTACGAGGTTATATACATTGATAGCCAGTGGGAAGATAACGGCACCAAGTGTATTGAGGAGGTGCAGGTTCTTCATAACGAGGTATGTAGGAATCATACCACCATTGAATATCATTGTGAACAGTAACATATTAGCGAAGAAGTTACGTCCAGGCATCTCGTACTGAATAAGTACGTAAGCACCAAGTGTTGCCAGTGTAAGACCAAGTAATGAACCTACTGCTGTAACGAATACAGAAATAAGGAATGGCTTGTAAAGCACGGCATTAGTAATAACTTCCTTATAGCCATTGATAGAGAATACCTGTGGCCAAAATAACATACCATAACCAGCGCGGGCATCGAAAGAGTCAACGATAACCTTCCACATAGGAACAAGTATGATTAAAGAAATAAGTATAAAGATAATTGCATTAACAATTGGGAATACTTTTACTTTCTTCTTTTTCTTCTTAACTACGATTTCACTCATTCTTCACACCCTCCTTACACAATACCGCGTCCGCGGACCTTCTTACTTGCATAGTTACAGATGATAACGAGAACACCACTGACAACAGAACGGAAGAGACCAACGGCTGTTGTATAACCGTAATCAGGACGTCCACCACCGAATGTCTTGTAGTATACGAATGTCTGTAATACGTTAGATACATCATATACAGCATCGTTCATAAGTACGAATACTGACTCGAACAGGTTCATAACCTTAGCAAGGTTAAGAATGAATACTGTAATAATTGTGTTAGTAAGTGCTGGCAGTGTTATATATCTCATCTTGTTGAAACGGTTAGCACCATCAATCTCAGCTGCTTCGTAAAGCTCAGGGCTGATACCTGACAGTGTAGCAAGGAAGAGGATTGTTCCCCAACCTGTATCCTTCCATACATTGATTACGAAATATGAGCCAACCCAGTATCTCGGATCTCCAAGGAAGAAGATACCATTGGATGGGTTACCACCAAACATACCAAATACTTCTGCAAGGAATGTGTTAACCATACCTGATGAACTTGGAGCAAGGATAAGACGGAACAGAGAAGCTGTAACAACCCATGACATAAAGTGAGGGAGGTAGATAATTGTCTGTACTGTCTTCTTAAATATAATGTTAGAAATCTCATGGAGCAGCAGAGAAATGATAACAGCTGCACCTGTGTTAAGGATGAGCTTTATAACACTCAGGTAAAGAGTATTCTTAAATGCTGTCCAGAAATAAATATCCGCTGTAGCCATCTCATGGAAATGAGTAATACCTATGTAATACGGATTAGTGATTTTATAACTTGTAAATGCGTAACGCAGACCAAGCATTGGCCAGTAGTTGAATAACAATACAAAGATCAGTGCCGGCAGGAACATAACATAGAACCATCTGTAGTAGTATACCATTGACCATACACTCTTGTTGATGGAGTTCGTCATGTACTTTGCGTCAACATTAATTTCCTTCTTAAAATACTTCAATAAATCGAAGAATACACCTATAATTGCGACTATCAGACCGATAATTACAACGAATGTACCCATACCAATACCGTTCTCTCCATTAGAAAGGAGATCACTAAGCATAACATTGTTATATTTGTTAATAACTGTACCGCCCTTGCCCTGCTGTCTTCCGGCATATTCAAGGAATGGTGATACGAAAAATGCTACTGCAAAAATTACGCCTGCAATTGCAGTTGTAATAATTGAAAGTTTTTCTTTCTTTGCTACGCAAAGAAGAATTGTTGCTACTAAAGCAATCATATACAGATACCAGAATACAGGCATCTGGATATTCATAAAGCTGTAGGCTTTTTCAACATCTCCAGTATTCTGAACAAAAGGCAGTAGCCCACCTATAAACGCAATTACAGCACCGGCTATAGCAATTACCTTAAGATTCTGAGGTCCCTTATCGCTGACCTTGGCGCCGCACTTTGGGCACACTTTAGCATGTTTAGGTAACTCTGTATTACAAGACTTACATTGCATCTTTTTACCTTCCTTCTTTCCTAAAAAATTTCGTAATTCATTCAAGCCTACTTAAGAAAAGCTGCTTTAGACAGAATCTGCTTTCAGGTGGCTGCCCACCTGAAAGCAAACCTATCATGAAAAAACTAATTAAAACTAATTACTTATTAAGTGACTTAAGAACTTCGTCAACCTTGTTGCCAACCTTGCTCTGGTATTCCTTGATACCATCAGCAGCTGACATCTCACCGTTAGCAACCTTACTTACGATGATGTTTCTCTGCTTATTGATATCAGAGATGTTATCAGCCATCTCTTCTGTGTAAGGAACAGCTACAGCAACTGTTGAATTGTTAGCGAAGAATTCACCATTTGTCTTAGCTACATCTGTCATAGCCTTAGCACCTGGATCTGTTCCGTTCTTGAATGTTGCAAGAGCGAGGATTGGATCGATATGATTCTTCTTCATAAGGCCTGTAGGCTTCTCAGGTGATGGAAGCATATGGAACTCGCCTTCCTTGTACTCTGTTGGCTTATCTTCCTTACCCTTAACTGTTACTGACTCAGCCTTTGTATCCCAGTGAGTACCCTTAGCGCCATACTCCCAAGCTGTCTGAACGTCGCCGCCATCAAGCATTGTGTCGATGAAGTACTTAAAGATTCCTTCTGGATTCTCAGCGTGAGTTGTAATACACCAAGCTGGTGCAATACGCTCTACATATGTACCAAGTTCCTTGATAGGATTGATAGCGATAAGCTCGCTGTCAAGGCCCTTAGCTTCAAGCTGTGTCTTAAGTGTGTCAGCCCATGTACCAGCCCAGTATGTGAATACGCCTGAGTTATCTGCATAGAACTTATCACGAGCGTTAGCTGTTGAGTTGTTAACTGATTCCTTATCAATTACGCCATCCTTAACAGCTGTCTGGATTCTTGTAAGAGCATCCTGCATCTCCTTCTGAGCGAATCCATCAACGTACTTACCATCAGCTGCCTTATAGAATGAGTACTGAGCCTTCTGATAGAACTCTGGAAGGTAGTTTGTATAAGGAGCCTCTGATCCGATGTAACCGGCTGAAGAAATAACTACGCTGTTCTTAGCCTGCTGCATATCCTTAAGGATCTTATAGTACTCGTCAAATGTAAGAGTCTTACCCTGGATATCTGATACCTGATGACCAGCAGCTTCAAGCCATGTCTTCTTAACATATGTACAGCATCCGTTACCACGATATGGTGAGAATCCGTACATTCTCTTCTGTCCGTCAAGACCTGCAACCTGAAGAGCGTTAAGTACGTTATCAGCTGTCTTGATAAGTCTGCCTGAGTTCTTTGTCTCAGAAGCATTCCAAGCATCTGTCATATCCCAAAGGTAACCTGATGATGCATACAGAGCATAGTAATCAGCTGAAAGCAGAACTACGTCTGGCATAGAATCTGTTGCGTTGAATGCATTACCTACTGCATCATAGTATCCTGAGTGATCTGGACGAATCCACTTAATATCGATTGTTCCGTCACCAAGAAGTGTCTTAAGGTATGCATAGAACTCCTTACCACCGTTTGTCTCAGCTACGACTGTGTTATCAACCATAACTGTGAATGACTTAGGCTGTGTTACTTCCTTAGCAGCTACTGATCCGTTAGCAGGACCCTCTGTTGTCTTGTTGCCACATGCTGCAAGGCTCATTACTGATGTAAGTGTTAAACCTACAGCAGCCAGTTTCTTAACTGTCTTCTTCATAAAAATGAAACCCTCCTTTTTGGTTTTGAAGCCGTACGGCTTCATCCCCGACATTAGATTAATTTAATCGGTAGATACATAATAACATTTTTGTGTAATTTTAACAAGACCATTTTTAACAATTTGGGTATTTTTTTTGAACAAACTGTTAAGTATTTGTGATAAATGCCTATTTATGGGCATTTGCCGTACTTATAAAAAATATATAAACTTCATGTTTATTTCACATAAATGTGTTTTCTGCATTTATGATGTCACGTATGCCAACGCACATCATATAGTAAAAATGTCTAATTATATCTTATCCGTATGCGCTTTAATTGTTGCATTTTAACATTCCGCATGACAAGTATCAGCAAAATGAGCCAATTTGTAATATTGCTTTATGATTTTTCACCAATCACATTACACACCGGCATTACATATGTAAAATCTCACCGGCATCTGCGTCCCTGTATATAAGCACGCCATCCTCCACATTCAGCTCTGCCTGTCCCGATGTATTGTCCGTAACCTGTGCAATGAACTCAGCTGCAGTATCCGGCACTGCCATTACACTTGCCGTTATTCTGTCAGTATAGCTGACTTCTTCAAGTTCAAGTCCAAGCTGTGCGGATATATGCTGTATCTTAGCAAGATTGCTGTAATCAAATGTGAGACTTATCTTTGAACCCGTCAGCTGTTCCTTTATCCCCGCATCTGACAAGCCTTCTATTGCTGCTGATGTATATGCGCGCACAAGCCCGCCTGTTCCAAGAAGGACACCTCCAAAATACCTTGTAACTATTATAAGACAGTTATGCAGCTGCCTTCCGTGAATAACCTCCAGTATCGGCTTACCTGCTGTTCCTGAAGGTTCTCCGTCGTCGCTGCATCTCTGCACCTCATCATGTGCGCCAATCACCATAGCATAACAGTTATGACGTGCATCCCAATATTTTTTGCGGGCCTTCTCTATATATAATGAAGCTTCTTCCTCGCTTTTAACAGGATAGACATTTGCTATAAATCTTGATTTTTTTTCAACTATCTCTCCACTGCCCGCTCTGCTTATTATGTAAAAATGTTTCATGATGTCCCATCCTTTAATCAAAATCCTCGTAAGCACTGTATTTATACAGCATAGCATACATTTGTGAATAAGTCATTTATATTTGTCAAAAATGAATGTGTGTGATATACTCACATCGTATATTATATTTTAAGGACAGGTGTTTTTATGAATTATGGCAGGAAAGGTGTACGCCAGAAGAAAAAGCAGCTAACGTCCACCGGAAGCAGGATAGGCGCCAAGCTTGGTGTCAATATCTGTAAGGTTCTTCTCGTATGTGCTGTCGCAGTGATTGTTGGCGGCGGATGTGTTGTTGCCGGTATGGTAAAAGGTGTCATTGACTCCGCTCCGGATATATCTACAATTGATGTGTCTCCTACAGGCTTTGCGACCAAGGTCTATGATAATGAAGGCAATGAGATTCAGTCTCTTGTCGCATCAGGTTCTAATCGTGTTGCCAAGAGCATTGATGAGATTCCGGTATACCTGCAACATGCTTTTGTTGTGCTTGAGGACGAACGTTTCTATGAGCACAGCGGTATTGATATACGCGGTATTGTACGTGCCGCTTCTGAAGTTATTAAGACACACTCTCTTTCACAGGGTGCCAGTACAATTACACAGCAGCTTCTGAAGAATAATGTATTTAACGCGTATAATGAGAGTACATCTGAAAAAATCAAACGTAAGATACAGGAGCAGTATCTTGCAGTAAAGCTTGAGACAACAATGAGCAAGGACAAGATTCTTGAGAATTATCTCAACACCATCAATCTCGGTAATGGCTATCTCGGTGTCCAGGCTGCTGCGAATGGCTATTTTGATAAGGATGTTTCTGAACTGACTATATCCGAATGTGCCGTAATTGCTTCAATTACCCAGAACCCAAGCGGATACAATCCGATTAATTATCCAGAAAAGAATCAGAGGCGACAGCGCGTATGTCTTGAGAATCTGCGTAATCAGGGATACATCTCTGAAGCACAGTATCAGGAAGCTATTGCTGATGACGTGTACGCAAGAATTCAGGATTTACATACTGAAGAATCGGCATCAACATATTCTTATTTTGTTGATGAGCTGATTGAGCAGCTTTCACAGGATCTGCAGGAGCAGAAAGGTTATACGGAGACACAGGCTCTTAACCTTATATATAAAGGCGGTCTGTCTGTATATTCCACCCAGGATTCCACAATGCAGGCAATTGCCGATTCAATAATTAATGACCCGGCAAACTGGCCCGCGAATACCTACATTTCGATATCATACGCTCTTACTGTTGATGATGCGAATGGCAAGCGCCACAATTATTCCCAGTTGTCTTTGCAGAAATATTTCCAGACAACCGGAGGACGTGCTAACTTCAGTCTGACCTTCAACAGTCAGGACGAAGCTCAGAAGTACGTTGACCAGTATCGTGAAGCTATACTTGCCCAGGGCAATACGCTTGTAGCTGAGAATCTTTCATTTACCATACAGCCTCAGATATCATTCTCTCTGATGGACCAGTACACCGGAGAGGTCAAGGTTATAGTCGGAGGGCGTGGCGATAAGAACGGCAACAGAACACTTAACCGTGCAACAAGAACCGCAAGACAGCCGGGTTCTTCAATTAAGCCGCTTGTAGCTTATGGTCCCGCTCTTGATGTCGGCGCCATAACGCTTGCTACAGCTATCGATGATGCACCTTACTATTATCAGGGTGACGAGGCTAAGCTTGTAACTAACTATGAGAAGAACTATCTGGGTCTTATAACTGTCCGTGAAGCTCTTAAGCGTTCACGTAACGTACCGGCCGTCAAGGTTCTTACTATGATAACTCCACAGGTTGGATTTACCTACCTGCAGAAGCTTGGATTTACCACACTGGTGTCTCCAAAGGATGCTGTTAACGGTGTACATGATGTTGTCCAGTCCCTTGCACTCGGTGGCATGACAAAGGGTGTTACGAACCTTGACATGACTGCAGCGTATTCTGCGATAGCTAATAACGGCACTTATACAAAACCTGTTTTTTATACCCAGGTATATGATCAGAATGGTAATCTTGTAATTGATAATTCACAGACTGAGACAAGACGTGTCTTCAAGGAGACTACGGCATGGCTGCTTACCAACGCAATGGAAGATGTAATCAAGTCAGGTACCGGTACTGCAGCTGCTATAGCTAACCAGCCTGTAGCCGGTAAGACAGGTACAACCAACGCTGACGGAGATATCTGGTTCTGCGGTTATACACCATACTACACAGCTTCAATCTGGATAGGTTTTGATGACAATACAACAATGAAAACAAGCAATTATAAGCACCGTGAGATCTGGTCCAAGATAATGACCCAGATACATCAGGGGCTTCAGACGAAGGATTTTCCTTCCGTTGACAATATTGTCCAGTTATCTGATGTCTGCTCGCAGTCAGGAAAGCTTGCCGTGGACGGTCTGTGTGACGCAGATCCGCGAGGCAGTCAGGTTATCTCTGAATACTTTGCGGAGGATAATCAGCCAAAAGATACTTGCGATACACACGTAAGTGTCAATGTATGTGATTTGTCCGGAATGGCAGCAAGCTCTTTCTGTCCCGCAACATCTTCACAGATATTTATAAGAAAGCCTTCATCAAGTATTCTTAATGAAGAGGATGCTGCTGAATACCCTGTAGGAGATGCTGAATATACAATAACAGATTCTTATCTGAGTAATCTCTGTACCATGCATAACAAGGCAGTTACAGTGATGCCCGGAGTTCCTCAGGGTACAACCGGCGTGACGTCACCTACGCAGTCTGCGGTATCAGGAAGCCGGCCCGGTGCAGCAACAGGTTCCTCCGGGAATTCAAAGAGTACTGTTGCCGCCGGAAGCACAGGCAGCGGCTCTTCCGGAAGCAATAGCAGTAATAACTCTCCGGTAAGCCGTACTAATCGTTAATCTGATTACTAATTTAAGCGGTGTTCACTCATAACGGACACCGCTTATTTCATAAAATACTAAAAAGGAAGGTACAGATATGATACGAACGTTACTGATAATCATTTTTCTTATTATATTTTTTATAATAAGCATTCCTCTTTTTCTCATTGAGTGGCTAATAGGAAAGTTTAATCCCCACGCTAAGGATATCAGCTCTTTAAGAATCGTGCAGACAGCTTTCAAAATAATACGTTTTATTGGCGGTATACACACAACCGTAATCGGATATGAGAACATTCCAAAAGACAAACCGGTACTTTTTATCGGTAACCATCGCGGATTTTTTGATACAATCATCTCATACTCCATGATGCCCGGAATTACAGGATTCGTTGCCAAAAAGGAGATTGAAAAGGTTCCTCTTCTCCGTGTATGGATGAGATATCTTCACTGCCTTTTCCTTGACCGTGCCCATATCAAAGAGGGACTTAAGACAATACTGAAAGGCATTGATGAAGTAAAAGCCGGTGTCTCCATGGTAATATTTCCTGAAGGTACACGCAATAAAGGTGACGGCATAATGCCGTTCAAAGAAGGAAGCTTTAAGATTGCCGAAAAATCCGGCTGCCTTATTATTCCAATGGTTCAGAATAATACCTCAGCTGCATTCGAAGATCACTTTCCATTCATCAGACGTACACACACCATTATTGAATTCGGCACACCAATAGACATCACCACTCTTTCAAAAGAAGACCGCAAGGCAATCGGTGCTTATACACATTCAATCATGCTCAAAATGTACGAGAAAAATCAGTCTCTTGTATAAAATGATACTTGTGTTACAGCCCGCAATGTAGTATAACTATTAAGTATGGTTATTCTTGATAAATTGGATAATCACGTTCAGAATTACGTATATGGAGGAATTTACACAATGGCAGTATGGAAGATTGTTTTAATTGTCGTCCTCGTTGTTCTCGCAGCACTTTTCATTGCCCTTCTTATCATCGGCAATAAGATGCGTAAAAGACAGGAAGAACAGCAGGCACAGATTGATGCAGCCAAGCAGGTTATGTCAATGCTCATAATTGACAAAAAGATAATGAAGATGTCGGAAGCAGGTCTTCCTAAGATTGTAATGGATCAGACCCCTAAGTACATGAGACGCACTAAGCTTCCTATTGTTAAGGCTAAGATTGGTCCTAAGGTAATGACTCTTATTGCTGATAATAAGGTATTCGATGAACTTCCTGTTAAAGCTGAGGTCAAGGCTGAAGTAAGCGGTATCTATATTGTTGGTCTCAAGTCAGTCCGTGGTGGCAAGGCTGCTCCTGCTCCTGCCAAGAAGAAAGGCTTTATGGCTAAGTTAAGAGACAAAGCCCAGAAGACTCTGGATGAAGATAAGGCAAGAAGAGCTGCTGAAGAAAAATCATCTAAGAAAAATAAAAAGAAGTAATATGGTTACAGATAATATTTGACACATATCGAAAATACCGGCATACAATTCGTAATAAAGAATTATTCATACTACGAATTGTATGCCGGTATTTTGTATTTTACAGAGATGGATTGAGAAAAGCAAAAGGCTTTTCCGGGTCAGAATTGACAAACTGCATAAGCATGTATGCACATCGTATCGAAAGCTCTTCTTCCTGCAATATTCTTAGTGCCTCCCTCTTATCTGCAAGCACCGGTTCTATTGCTTCAGACGCTTCAGGCTTCTTATCTGAAATCTCTCCTGACGCATATCCAAACGTCAAAGCGTTGCTTTCATCGCAAAGCCCCTGTGCCTGAAAGAAAGCTCTTCTAAAAGCTTCCAGGCCTCCCTCATATTCCCTGAATGTAAGACCTGTCTCTTCCTTAAGCTCTCTTGAGGCAGTCATTGCTATCGTCTCCCCAGGCTCTATAAGGCCCGCCGGCAGTTCGTATATGTATCTGTCCAGCGGATACCTGTATTGCTTTATAAGCACAATTCTGTCGCTTGGGCACTCTGTTACAGCATATATAACAGCACCATCGGGCGATGTGGAACTTGTCTGACAGGCCAGTTCCCCGTCATTCTTTCTGGTTGCAAAATAATATCCAAATGTCTTTCCATTCCTGTCAACTGCATCCATCTTATACATATTGAGAAATGGATTATCCGTCTGCTTTGTTATTGCAGTATATGCAGGTCTCATATAAATCCTCTTATAATGCTTGCATTCTAGTAGTACATTGTGTTAAATGCCGATGCCGCACTTAATCCGAAAGCAATATAAAACACCATAATTAACGCTATCATCACTACAGCAATTATAAGAGATGCAAGGCAGTAATTCTTGCGGCTCTTATTACCTGATCCAAATGCCCATACAAGCAGCATTATAAAGTTAACAACCGGAATCATGAGGACTATCATCGTTGCTATCCAGCCACCCACTGACAAAGGCTGGTCATTAGTATCCTGCCATGCTGTATTGGCAGTGCCATACTGAGGCTGATACATCTGCTGCATCGGCGGTACCTGCTGTTGCGGCTGGTACTGCTGCATCGGCGGCACCTGCTGTTGCGGCTGATACTGCTGCATCGGCGGTACCTGCTGTGCCTGCCCCAGATTCATCCTGTTATATGCAAATGGATCATTAGCTATGTTCTGAGCCGCCTCATCCGTTGTCACAGTATCGTCAGAACTGTTCTCAGCCTGATTATCATTGACTGAAGTGTCCTGTGCTGTGGCTGCGCCCTGCTCATCCCCCTGATTGCGTGTTCCACAGTACGGACAGAATAATGCATCGTCTTTAATCTCCTGTCCGCAGGTTATACATTTTTTCATAAACCTTCCCTCCATATCCTATTGTCTGTATGTATGTTCATATACATTCTAATTAATTATATAAGATAGCACCAGATTTTTCAATAAACATATCTGCCTATTATTCTTCATCTGCATGTAAAAAAGCTGCCATTGCGGAACTGTTATTCCGAAATGGCAGCTTTGTAATTATTCTTCTGTACTATTATCAGCTGCAACTGTTGCTGCATCTGCTTCTGTATCCTCTGTATCCTCTGAAAGATTGAGTTCATAATCACCGTCATAGTTCTCAATCTCATTGTATACACGACCTGTATCAATCTTAACATTGCGGTAACGGCGAAGTCCTGTACCGGCAGGAATAAGCTTACCGATGATGACATTCTCCTTAAGACCGATAAGTGGATCGACCTTACCATTAATTGCTGCTTCAGTAAGAACCTTAGTTGTTTCCTGGAATGAAGCTGCTGAAAGGAATGAGTTAGTCGCAAGAGATGCCTTAGTAATACCAAGCATAATAGGTGTTCCTACTGCCTGCTCCTTGCCCTCTTCTTCAAGTCTCTCATTAGTCTCATTAAAGTCAAGAACATCAACTGTTGTTCCAGGAAGGTATTCTGAATCACCTGCTGATTCAATTCTTATCTTCTTGAGCATCTGACGTACAATAAGCTCGATATGCTTATCGTTAATCTCAACACCCTGAAGTCGGTAAACCTTCTGTACCTCACGGATCATGTAATCCTGAACTGCACGTACACCCTTAATCTTAAGAAGATCATGTGGGTTAACGCTACCTTCTGTAAGCTCATCACCGGCTTCAAGAACAGCACCGTCAAGAATCTTGATTCTTGAACCGTAAGGAATAAGATATGTCTTTGACTGTCCGCTCTCGTTATCTGTAATGATAATCTCACGTTTCTTCTTTGTATCCTTAATTGTGGCAACACCACCGAACTCAGCAATAATTGCAAGTCCCTTTGGCTTTCTTGCCTCAAAAAGTTCTTCTACTCTAGGAAGACCCTGTGTAATATCATCACCTGCAACACCGCCGGTATGGAAAGTACGCATAGTAAGCTGTGTACCAGGCTCACCGATTGACTGTGCAGCGATAATACCAACTGCCTCACCTACCTGTACAGCCTGGCCTGTTGCCATGTTGGCACCATAACACTTGGCACATACACCGATATGTGAACGGCATGTAAGGATTGTTCTGATCTTAATCTTCTGAATACCTGTCTTCAAGATAGCTTCAGCTCTCTTAGGTGTAACCATATGGTTAGCAGCAACAATTACTTCACCTGTTGCAGGATCCTTAATATCCTCAGCAAGATATCTTCCTGTGATACGATCCTTAAGAGACTCAATCATCTCCTTGCCTTCCGTGAACTCTGTTACATACATGCCAGGAATCTCCTTGCGGTTCTCAGCACAGTCTGTCTCACGGATAATCTGTTCCTGGGAAACGTCAACAAGACGTCTTGTAAGGTAACCTGAATCGGCTGTACGAAGAGCCGTATCAGAAAGTCCCTTTCTGGCACCATGGGCTGAGATGAAGTATTCCAGTACATCAAGTCCTTCACGGAAGTTCGACTTGATAGGAAGTTCGATTGTACGACCTGATGTATCAGCCATAAGTCCTCGCATACCTGCAAGCTGCTTAATCTGCTGATTAGAACCACGGGCACCTGAATCAG
>ERZ1023633.749-NODE-749-length-12156-cov-39.363358_pt1 | contig 12156 bp, 17 predicted proteins | sample MGYA00380333_ERZ1023633 | MGnify/ENA primary metagenome ERZ1023633 (study PRJEB33179, sample SAMN07448972) | human gut metagenome | biome: Human-gut; feature: Human associated habitat; material: Faeces | host: Homo sapiens | place: India: Bhopal | collected...
GGTCGCGCAATGAAAGCAGGTCATTGCGGCTCCATACTTCTCCGAAGAGGATGTCGTCGTTGAGGTGGGCGAACTCTGGGGCAAACTCACCCAGTTGGGTGCGCCCTGCTGTCTGTACTATTTTCTGTTGTGCCATTATATTGAGTGAAATAGTTGTTAATATAATAAATGTTGCAATTTTTTTCATAAGAATCAATAGTTGAGTCTCTATCCCTTGACTGATTTACCTAACTCGTATGCTTCCTGCAATTTCTTGTTGCCCTCAATGGTACGTGGAGCGACAACACCACCGCAGAACAGAGTGCCGGCAAGATGGCTCTCAGGATAGCAGTCTATCCAGCCTGTCAGTCCGGCTTCTGCACGTTTCGGCACTTCCGGTTCGTCCTCAGCAGCTGTAGAGAGCATGTAAACATCACGGAACTTGTAGTCAAGCGAGAACATGGCGTTCATGCGGTCGATGAGGGTCTTCATCTGTCCGCTCATCTCATAATAATATATAGGTGTTGCCCAGCAAACCACATCGGCATTCAGCACTTTCTGCATGATGTCGTTCACATCATCCTTGATGACACACTTGCCCAATTTCTGACAGGCCAGACAGCCTTTGCAGAACTTGATGTCCTTTCCTGCAAGCGAAATCTTTTCCACTTCATGACCTGCAGCCTTAGCACCTTCGATAAACTGATCAGCGAGCATGTCGCTGTTTGAACCAGTACGCAGACTGGTAGAAATTACGATTATTTTCTTCATTCTATCTTAATATTTATCTTATATTTTAAATCTGGTGCAAAGGTATGCAGATTTCCTTAATGTTCTTATACCTGATTTTCGGAAGATATTACCTTTTTCGGAGTTTATTCCATTCTGCCATATTTCATCTCCACGCCTTCCTTATCATACTGCTTGCGTTTGCCGGTTGGCGGTTCAGTAAGCGTGATGCGAACAACAGCCGTGCGTGATAGGGAACGGGCGATGCTCGGGTCGAAAGCATCCATGTGCTGAGGAAGGAAACGTTCACTGATCAGTCGGAGACCATGAATCTTCTCTGCATCCTCGGTCACGATTTCTGCCTTGCCGAATGCGATGGCTGATTTGTATTGCAGGGTGAAACTGCCGTCCTTCGGACCAACCGTAGGCGTACAACGGGTTACGGCTGAAAGGCAGACCTCGGGATGAGCCTTGATTGCCTCCAGTTTCTTGCCTTCCAGGGCACCATGAAAATACCAGTTCACATCATCATCTGATGCGAGCGAAAGAGGTAAGCCGTAAGGCTTGCCGTCTTCGTCAATGAAACTTACAGTCATGTACGGAGCCTTGTGCATTACTTCCAATGCCCATTGGCTATCCATTGCTCTTGATTCCTTTCTCATTTTATCCTAATTAATTTGATTATTTTTATCCTAATTAAGCAGCGACCAACCCCAACCATACCATCCATGCCCCGCAAAACAACTACTCTTCGTCAATACGCTCAATTTTGAATATAACGGGGCGCGTTCCGTCAGAACAACAGCAAATCATTTCGTTTTCACGCTTCATCCACCCCTTCATGATTGAACCACCTTGCAGTCCGGTGTATATATATCGTGAAATAGCGTCCCATGCCTCAGAGCAATGTGGCATTTTCGGACCTCCAGCTACTGTGTTCGGGTCAGCGGATGTTTTGACGAGCGTATTCAAGCCTCCATGCCAGAAATGGTCGTTCTCTTCGTCACGCTCAAAGATAAACTCATCGCCAACATTGTAGCATGGACACATTCCTGCTTTAGGGTCGGCGCAATACTTCTCCTGTAGTTCCGGATAGATTTTCTTGTCTATTACGGTCACTTTTACTTTATGCTTCATATTCTTTTTTATTTATTTATATCCTTTGTACTTAAACACTTTAACCATATCCTTGTCGCCACCCACAAGCTGGCTGCATCTGTTCAGCATTCCGGTGTCTGAAAAACCGCATTTCTCCATAACTCTTCCCGAAGCTGGATTCCCGGTAAAATGGTCTGCCCAGATGTTTTCGAAATGCTTTTCATTGATGCAGTAGTCGAGCATCAGCTTCAAGGCTTCGGTGCAGATTCCCTTGTTCCAATAAGGTTTTCCTACCCAGTAGCCCACCTCGCAGTCGTTTTCTCCGATAGGGATGTTGCTGGTTTCATGGGTGTAGTAGCCGATGCAGCCGATAGCCTCGCCAGTCTCTTTCAACACAATCGCCCATGTCGTTTCATTATGGAAGAATGTCCGGATTATCTCCCGACTTTCCTCTACTGACTTATGTGCTGGCCATCCTGCACGTGGTCCTACGTCAGGGTCTGAGGCGTACTTGAATAGTGCCTCTGCATCAGATTCCAGCCAATGGCGGAGTAAAATTCTTTCTGTTTCCATCAGATTATATCAATGTTTTGCTGTCTATTTACTTTGTGTGCTTACCCAAGCCAGTCGGTGAAGATAAGTATACATTCGTGCACCTTCTCAAAGAATCTCCCTATCCGGCGCTTGATGCCCTTCCAATAAATCCCATTCTTTTTAATGCTCATATACTTAGTTTTTTATTTTGTTATTAATTCATGTGCAAATACGCCATCAGCGCAATATATCTGCAAAAATACAGAAAAATATTCAGAAAAGTGATTTTATGGATGGATTTTGGTTGCAGGGCGAACTTGATTTAACCTTATTTTATAAGACAGAGGGATATTTTGATAATCTGAAATTCTTAATGACCGGATTTATGAATACATGTACACATATACACCAAGGGGAGTTTGCTCGTGATGAGTAAACTCCCTAATTTTGTTTTAGGGAGATACTGAATTATGTAGGATGTCATCAGAATAGCCGCCCAGCGCAAGTCCATAGGAGGTGATCATTGTGATGAGTACCGTTTTCTCGGTGCCTGTTTCCCTAATGAAGGGGTCTCCCTTCGGTTGTCCTCTTCTTTTGTAATAACGTAAGGGGCACGGGATTATTGCATCGTCTTGATAAGTGATAAAATCAATATATTCTGACATGTTTCTTTCTTTTTGCATAAATAACATTAAAAATCATACTTCTTATAAATGATTAGGGGCGATTTTCATCTTTTTTTTTGTATTTTTGCTATTCAATGTTGTAGAACGTCAATACAAAAGAAACGGAAAAGATATGGATGAAAATAATGTGCCTGACATGCGTCCGACATTCGAAGAAATTCGGAAAGTGGATGATAACGGAAAAGAATACTGGAGTTCACGCGAACTTTGTAATGCGATGGGCTATTCGGGATATTGGAAATTCCAGAATGTAATAGACAAAGCAATCAAAGTTGCCAGTGAAAAAAGTATGGATATAGATGACCATTTCAACCATGTGGTTGAAATGGTTAAGCTGGGTAGTGGATCGTTTCGTAAGGTCGAAGCCTTCCATCTATCCCGTATGGCTTGTATGATCATTTCTGAGAATGCTGATTCAAGGAAGCTGTTAGTGAAGCAGGCAAGAGCCTATTTTTCTCAATCCGTATCTACTACAGAACTTATGCAGAACTCGCTGGAATCCAATATCTTACTGTATAAGACTGCACAGGGTGAGACTCGCATTGAAGTAATTTTCAACAACGAAACTTTTTGGATGTCACAGAAAAGGATGGCTGCTTTGTTTGGTGTTGATAGAGCAACTATCACTTATCATATATCTCAGATTTATGAGTCTGGTGAATTGCAAAGAGAGGCAACTTGTAGAAAAATTCAACAAGTTCAACTGGAGGGAGAGCGTGATGTTGAGCGTGCTCCATTGTTCTACAATCTTGATGTTATCATCGCTGTTGGTTATCGAGTGAACAGCTATCAGGCAACCCAATTCCGTATATGGGCAAATGTAATCGTTATGATTATATTCTGGCGTTGTGCTCTAAATAAATGTAAATAAACCTTGCTGATAAAAAGGGTTAGATTGCTAGTTAAAAAAGGATAAATATAGACGAGCATTTCAACCACGTGGTTGAAATGCTCAATTTTGTATTCTGTTGTGATACTTTGAGTTATGACTTTAGAAAATTGCCAAAATGGGCAACTTGTAGAAAAATTTGGATAGTTCCAACTGGAGGAAGCTATAGTATTAAATATGCCTCGTTGTTTAATAATTTCGATTTTAATATCGATATGGATCTTACTTCATCTCTTTGGTTCTGCATTTCCATAAAGCCATAGGGTGACTTGTTATTCGTTCAACGATTGATCTTTCATTAAATAGTAGAATATGTGTCAAGGTTTAACCAAGTTCAATGTAAAATGGCCACGATTCAAACACTTATGGTATTCTGATGTGACATTTTTTCTTTTTTATAAAAGAAAACGCTGTAAAAAGTTGGTGGTTTCGAAATATTTCATTATATTTGTAATTAAAAACTTTTAAGGAAGTAATTTGAAATTCAGAGAATATGGCAATCAAGGAAAAGAATGGAAATACGTTCCCTCATGAGCTATTCAAGGTTGGTGACTTAGTCACATTTCAATGGGATGATACGTTGAAGGAAGGCATTGTCTTAGTTGTAGATGCTTATGGGACATTTGAATCTCCCAATATTCCTTCTTATGATATTATGGTAGAGAATGAGAATATGTTGTATAAGCATGTAAAATGCGATTTGGTAAAATCGAAAATCTAAAGACAATGTGTCGATAAGTCGTGGAAATCTATTGAATTCTGATAGATTTCCACGACTTATCGGTATGTATTGCTGGAGTTGGTTATTAGTATGCAATATTTCTAAAGGCAAAAATAACCAATAAAAGATAAGTGGAAGATTAAGGTTCTAGCACCCATCTTGATTCTTTTCCATATGGACCTATTGCCGATTCGTTAGTAATATAGGTCATGCCAAATTTTACTTTTGTAGCCATAGCTTTACGAATAGACATCATTATCTGATCCTTTGTAAAACCGCATTCTGAATAATTTTGAAGGGCTAATTCTACCGCACATTTTTGAGCTATACCTGCATTTCCCTTGGTATAGTAATCCACTACCTGATCGTCTGTAAGTTCGTCCACGGACTTGACAGAACATTGTTTAAGATATTCTTGTATATTCATATTGATAATTTCTTTTTCTCAATTACACAATCCTCTGGTACATAAAGTTTCCATCGACATAAATACGTGTCAGAATCGCCTGTGGAGGTTAGACGCTTGGTGTGCAAGGCACCTTTCGAGCGGCACATTTCTATGAATGAGTCGCTTATGTGATGATGCTCTTTGCTATGCTCCAGGATGAATCCTACCTTTTGATAGAGGAATGCTTTGTTGTATAGTGCCAGATACTTTTCGAGTTTTGGCTCATCAAGTAGTGAAATACCTTCCATGCAATGAAGCAATTCCTCAATGCCTCCAGCACGTTCTATACGGTCGCAGCAGTCTATGACTGTTCGTTCCAAATCAGTTATACGTACATAAGGATTTCCCTTGGGAGTTATAACGCCATTTTCCGCAGTTGGTTCAAAAGGGGCTGCACAATACACAAAGTCTATTCCTTCAAAAGCAAAATCTTTGAAGCGGCTTTTGCTTCCAACATAGGCGTTGTAGAAAGGTTGGTGGGCAACTCCATGTAATTCAAGGGCTGTGTGCCAACCAACATATGAAGATTCTGAAATCTTGGAACTCAACTCGAACTTGTCACACATGGGAGCATCTGTCGATGGATCAATAGTGACGTACATGTTTCGTCTAATGGGCTTCAGAACCTTCTGCGATTGCCATCGGGATATGGCCGTGGATGTTCCTGCATGAGATAATTTCATTTCACGCATCACATCTTCAAAGTTGAAGATCCTCATCTTGTATAAAGCCGTAAAAGTTGCCATTTTTGCATCGAAGTATTTATATATGAATAACTTTGTGCAAAAATAGCAACTTTTCTTCAGATATCCAAATGTTTAAGCAAGAAAAACGAATAATTATACTATTTTTAGAATAGACCAACGAATGTTGTCAACCTTGCTCCATTTGGTATAACTATTCTTGCATTTCAGCAAGGAAAAATAGATTCAACCAAAATCCTTGACTATATGTTAATAAACAAGTTTATTTCGGCATATATACATATATGGTTTTCTTAAACTTGTAAACTTCCAGGTTTGAGTGGTTAAAAAACGGTAGAGGTTTACTATTTGAGTTTGAAAGAACATGTATATACATGGGTAAACTTAAACCTTAAACTTGTATGCGCCGTAAGCTTTGCCTTGGCAGATGCTCTTTAGCTGGTTCAAGGCTTTACCTTCTTCTCCTTGCTGAAATTTCGACGTTCTTCTCTTCAACTTCGCTTGTTGCCAGGAGATTTGGTTGAACTTGCCTCTTGTCTCAGGCATCATGCTTCTCTGCTCAGCTTCCTTCTACATGCCGATGCTTACCCTTGGCAGTCATAGGCTTGATTGTTCTGTCCTTGGCTTAACCTTATTCATGTTCATGATGAAGTTTGAGTTTTCCTGCCAATCTCTTGAACTTATAAGCCATCTTGCGCAACCAGTTTGCTTGAACAACATCGAGGAGGATGCAGCTTTCCTTTACCCAACCAACTGCAGATATTTTCTACTCATCCTTTTCATTCATATTTTTGGACGAAGCATCCACACTTACTTTTTCCGCTGCAAAGTTAGTGCAAGCCACATTTCTGCAAGTACCAGGTGCCTTATTCTCTGAATTTTTTCAAAAACTTTTCCGTCTGCTGCTCATCCAAAAAACTTTTCATGCCCAAGGGTGAAATAATTCGATAATTCCTTGCTTCCTATGTTTCCCTTGCCAACTCTGATAGCACCGTAAAAAATAAATGTTTCACTTCTAAAAATATTGAATTATGAAAAAGATGGAAAATTCTTTCGCAGTAACTGGTTTCGTAGGTAAGGATGCAAGCATCCATCAGTTTACAACCGCAAGCGTAGCTCGCTTCTCACTGGCCATCAGCCGCAATGAGAAGAATGGCGATGAAAACTCTCGCACTTCTGCCTTCATGAATGTAGAGGCTTGGCGCAAGAACGAGAACACCTCTTCATTCGACCGCCTGGTCAAGGGAGCACTCCTCACTGTAGAGGGCTACTTCAAGCCAGAGGAATGGCAGGATGCCGAGGGTGTCAAGCACAACCGAGTGATTCTCGTTGCCACCAAGTTCTACGAAGCTGTAGAAAAGGAGAACGCTCCTGATTCTAAGCAAGGCAAGACCCAGAAGGATAAGTAAATCCTTCTCTTCCCATAAAAGAGCGGCCTTCGGGTCGCTTTTTTATGCTTATACTTTTCCTTGCTGAAAGGGAAAAACTATTATAAGGAGATTCTTGCAGGATTGATAATCCCTTAGCATCTTGTCATTCACTCTTTTATTTTGTTATTTGATCCATATACCAAACCTTATCTCCCCATCCTTCGCCAAAGAGAGCAGGAGAGAGGGATGCTATAAAATACTGAGCCTTGTTGTTGAGATGAGTGAGCATAGTGACCAGCTTGAATTGCCATTCAATATCAAGTGAGTACGTAGGCTCATCTATCATTACGATGGCTTCGTTTCCATTTAGCAGGAACACTCTCAGCAAAATCAATAGAATTTGCTTTTCGCCAGAAGATAGTGCTTCTACAGGTAATACTCCATTGTCTGCAAGGACAGTGAACTTGCAGCCTTCTATTTCGATGCGTTTGCCAGTCATGGCAAAGAAATCGTTTATGACCTTCTGAAAATCAGCTATCTTGGCTTTCATTTCAATTCTTTTCTCCTCTGAACTATCTAGTATAGACATGCGGAGGCTCATGAGTGAAGGTCCGGTCTTCATGTCATATATATAGTAATCCAACTCCTGCGATAGGACATTGCTTGTCTTACGCTTGTCTCTCAATGCAATGTTGTCAATGGAGGGAAGATAGATTATATGATCTTTGCTTTCTTTGTCTTCTGCTAAAGATTGATATAGATTTCTCAGGAATGTGGTCTTGCCACTTCCATTGCTGCCCATAATGATATTAACATCAGAATGTGGCTGAAACTGAACGTGTAGATTATTCCTGATTTCAACATCTATATGATTCAATATTATCTGTTTCATACTTCAATATATTTTCCTGGATTGAATGATTCATGTTCCCCATGAAATACATATCCCAGCTGATTTGACACACAGTTGGTATTGCCTATCTTCACATCCACGTTGTAGTGAGAGTGACCGAATAGCCAGTAATCTATGCCGCTATTCTTTATGTACTCTTCCAATTCCACCGTGAAGGCACCGTTGGCTTGACTGTCTGCGAATTTGGGACATTGCATCTGAAAAGACGGAACATGATGCGTGACAACTATCTTTCTTCTGGCCTTGCTGCATGACACAGCATCTTTCAAGAAAGACAGGCATCTTTCATGTTCACGGTTGAAGTCTGCAAACGTTAGAAGATCTCCATTGAAGATGATGCGTCGGAAGTCGCTTATGACTTGTTCTGTATAATATGCCTCCTTCAGTGGAATTTTAGACCACAATGTTGTTATGAAGAGGTCGATGTCTCCAATGTGAACAACATCATTATAATAGCTGTGAACATTTGGACGTATTTCAAGACAATAGCCATCGTTAAGCTTGGCAATGTCATAGTATTTGTAGAACTCATGGTTGCCCATGCAGGCTATGACTTGCTGATAGTTCTCAGAAGCCCAGTCCCAGAAGGGATGTTTGGAATAGTTCTCGTCTCCCAGGTAGCCAATGTCTCCAGCCAGAACGAGAATATCTCCTGTTACTTGCAGGGGATTCTCCTTCAGGAATCTCCAGTTGTCTGCAAACTCCAGGTGGAGGTCTGATGCATATTGTATTTTCATAATTGTTCAGTTGTAAATAATTCGTCTAATTGTTCCAATAAAGCCTCGATGAATGATGAATTCTGATCAAGAGCTCTGGCAAGAGGTTCAGACAGTTTGTCCCAATCGTTTCTGATTGAGGAGACAAATTCTTTTATACAAGCAACAATCGGTTCTGGAGCAGTAATCTCGCTGTTTTCCATGATGACCACATTCTTCAGAACATCAGACCGGTGCTTCTTGATGTCTTTACTGTTGACATGCTTTCCGTTAGCTTTGTCTTGTAACAGATTGAGATAAGCACGTGCTTTCAGAGCTATGAGTGCAGCAGAATCCGCATGGCGAATCCCATTGGTCAGTTTGCTGTGCTGGATGGTGAAGTGATAGAAATCATCATCCATGATGATTGCACTGAGACTTGATGTTTCCTCATCAATCGGAAGTGGTTCTATAGTCAGTCCCTTTGGCTCACCAAGAATGTCAGGATGCCGTGAGAGCAGTTCTATCATTTCTGGATAGTCTGGTTTGCCATTGACAAAACGATACAGTTCGTATTTTGGTGTTTCACCTTCTTCCTGCTTGCGTCTTTCCGGACGATAACCGCCTTCCCGTACGAATTGCCAAAAATGCTCAGCAAAATCAGCAGTCATCTTTTCCACAACAACTATCATATCAATATCGTGGGTTGCACGCGGACGTACTGTTGTTCCAGTCATGGTGATGTCACAGGCAGTTCCACCGATGATGACGTAGTTATCTGAATAGGCTTCAAAAGCCTCACGAAATTTTTCTAATCCTTCCATTCTATTTCATTAATTAAACGTTCAACTTCGCCTTCCACTCGTGGGTCTTCATCTTCACTCAGTGAAATGGCTAATGATAATCTGTCCACCCATTCGGCTTTGGTACCAATGGCGGTGACAGGTGGGTATTTCCATGCCTCAATGATGATGTTGCCATCAAATTCGTTAGGTCGCACCAAAGCTCCTGATGATTTGAATTCCCGGAGTTGTTTGACTGGCATCATAATCATCCTTTCTGAATCTGGATTCAGCCATGTATAATGTGCAAGTGCATTGATTCCGCATCCAGGGAAATGATCGTCTGAAAGCAGGTCGTCACAGAAAATGCGTTCTTCTACAGGATTGAGGAGGAACGGTTGAGCCTGCTCCCACAGTTCCTTTCCATTCTTGTCGAAGTGGACGACCTTTCGCTTAGATCCATCAGATACTTTCTGGCAAAGCCCCAAGTCTTCAAGGCAAGTTATTCCAAGCGTAATGCTTGCGTATGAATAAGGTATTTTATCTTCTATGTCACGTGCAGCCAATCCTTCTATACTCTCTATCTGCAGATGATAGAGTAGCAGGTATTGGGCTACTGGTGACAGAGCCTTAGCCTGCTTGGTCTTGCGAAAGCGCTCATTAGCCAGAAGCATAGGTAAATGAACGTATTTGTCCGAGACTATGAAATAAACATCTTTGTCTATGAGTCTCTGCCTTTCATAAGCTGGACAGTTTGGCAGCAGGAATACGACAGGAAGTTTGAACAGTGAAGCGAGATTGCTTGCTGTAATGGCCAAACTTCGTGGTGGAGCTACCTTTCCTTTAGGTTCGGCGAAAAGTAAGGACATACCGTGGTATTCGCCATCGAAGAACTTGTATGCAAGTGAATCTCCAATGGTGACACCTTTCATCTGCGCCTTCTTCCGTTCTTGCAGCTGTATAGGTCTTCCTAATATGATGACATCATTTCTCATTTTAATCATTCTGCTTCATTTTAATACCCTATTAAAACGATGCAAATATATTAAAATAAACTGGTAAAGCCAAAGTTTTTTGCATTTTTTATGCAGAAAGGTTAAAATGTATGCAAAAACAAGTTTTTCTTTGAGATAAAGATGATTATTTCCAAATAAAATAGTATTTTTGCACTTTACATAAATATACGTAAAATATAAGAAAAAGCCCTAATGTGAGCTTAGCAATATAGTAACAATGAAATATATTTGGTTGATTATCTTTCTGATATTGCCGATAGTCGGTGTTCTTTATACCGCTTGGCGAATGTGGCATTTACTGCCTTTTTCCATTGCCATGAAATGGGTGGCAGTGGGAGTTTTAGTTGTATGGTTCAGTACCATATTCATCGCCTTTTCGGGAGCGTTAGAGAAAATGCCACTTTTTGCGGCAACTGCAGTTTATGAAGTGGGCTTTTCCTTTATCTTCATCCTGCTGTATCTGGTGATGCTGTTCCTCGTGCTCGATATTGGCCGCCTTGTTCATATAGTGCCAAAAGCATGGCTTTTCGACAATGGTTATACATCCATCGGCATTTTTGCCGTCATGCTGCTGCTTTTCGGCTATGGCAACATACACTATAATAATAAGGTGAGAGAACAGATCGATATCAAGACTGATAAGGCTATCAGCTCAGATAAGAAGCGTACTAAGATTGTACTCCTTAGCGATCTTCATCTCGGTTATCACAACCGCCGTTCAGACTTCAGGAAATGGGTGGACATGATCAATGCTGAGCAGCCCGACCTCATATTGATAGCTGGAGACATCATAGACAACAGCGTCCGTCCTTTGATGGAAGAGAACGTAGCTGAAGAGTTTCATCGTCTGAAAGCCCCTGTCTATGCTTGTCTTGGCAACCATGAGTATTACTGCAACCAACCAAAGGCCAGGCGATTTTATCGTGAAGCAGGCATTACGTTGCTGCAGGATAGCGTGGCAAAGATAGGCAATCTGTGCATCATCGGCAGGGACGACCGCACGAATATGCAGCGCAAATCCCTGGCGATGATTATGGAAGAGCCCAGAAAGAAGGGCTTCATTTCTGACTTGCATCATGGAAAATATTCGAATGAGTTTCTCATTCTTCTCGACCACCAGCCTTATCATTTGGAAGAAGCTGAACAAAACGGCATAGACTTCCAGTTTAGTGGACACACCCACCACGGACAGGTTTGGCCAGTCTCCTGGATTTCCGATGCATTATACGAGAAAGCCTATGGCGCACTTCAAAAAGGCAATACCCGATACTACATCAGTTCTGGCATGGGAATCTGGGGTGGAAAATTTCGCATAGGCACTCAGTCGGAGTATGTAGTGCTGACAATTGAACATAAGTAGAATATAAGATTTGTATATTTATTAAGAGCGGCCTTCGGGTCGCTTTTTTTATGCCTGTACTTTTCCTTGCTGAAAGGATTGTCCTGTTATAGGAGGATTTCATTCATCGACTTCTGGGAATTGGTTATAATTCTGTTGCGAAGGTAATGGTTCTGTCTTATCTTTACAAGGTCAGGGCGCTGCTTTGCTGAAAAATCTCCACACCATTCGGGTAGTATTTTGCAGACAAAAC
>ERZ1023633.753-NODE-753-length-12135-cov-9.604056_pt1 | contig 12135 bp, 9 predicted proteins | sample MGYA00380333_ERZ1023633 | MGnify/ENA primary metagenome ERZ1023633 (study PRJEB33179, sample SAMN07448972) | human gut metagenome | biome: Human-gut; feature: Human associated habitat; material: Faeces | host: Homo sapiens | place: India: Bhopal | collected...
CCATCGGACTCCGTACGCCGCCCAATCGGATTCCGTTCGCCACCCGATCGGATTCCGTACGCCGCCCGATCAGATTCCGTTCGCTACACGATGACATTTCATGAACAGAAGGATGACATTTCGTGAACAGAAGAATGACATTTCGTGAGCAGAAAGACGAGACGGTTTGTGAATCAGACCGACTCATCGAGGTCGTATAGCACGAGCGAGCCGAGCACAACCAGTGCTATCGCTATCATGAGCGAAGTATGGAACAGCGTTGTCCACTCGGCTGACGGGGGGAAGGAGACGGAAGCGGGAAGCGAGAGCGAGAGCGAGCCCACCCTATCCTGTATGGCGTGAACCACATCGCCGAGGAAACCGCCAACCGCGCCACACACGCGCAGCTTGAGCAGCTCGAAGCCGTTGACGAAGAAGAAGACGGCAACGCAGACCGCTGCCATCGCTGCCGTCCACAAGCGGTAGAGACGGTAGCAGCGGGTATCCACCTCCTCGGGCAGACGGCGCATGAGGCGATCGGTGAATCCTTCGTCAGCGATATCCATACGAGTGCTGTCGGCGAAGAACCGCTGAAGAAGCGCCTCGTCGACAGTCTCGTCATAACTTATTTTATTCTTTACATCAGTCATAGCATGATTGAATTTTTACGATGTCTTTTATTTTCCACCTACATTTAAGGCCTAAGAATATCCGTTCTGCCGCAGGAATGCGGTAAGTTTCTGCTTTCCGCGGAAGAGATGCGACTTCACCGTGCCCTCCGCCATGCCCGTTATTGCGGCGATGCGTTCGATGGGATAGCCGTCGACGAGCTGTAGCGTGACGCATGTGCGCTCGGCGTCGGGCAGACGGGCAAGTGCGCCGTAGACATCCATCCCGAGCGACCGGTCGGTGCCGGCTGCGGCAGGGCGCGCTGCGTCGAGGTCGTCGGCAGACGGGCGCAGCCTGTGCCGATAGTCGTAGAACACGTTGTAGGCTATACGGAAGAGCCATGTGGAGAACGCCGCCGAGCCGCGAAACGTCCCGATGCTGGTATAAGCCCTTATGAAGGTGTCCTGCGCGAGGTCGTCGCTCAGCTGCGCGTCTCCCAGCGTCTGGTGGAGGAAGAAGCGCCTTATAGGCGACTGATACTTCCTGACAAGATGGTCGAAAGCCGTCTTGTCGTGAAGCTCAGCCACCTGCTGTATAAGAGAGAGATCGTCGTTAGTATCCTTCATATCGTTCTGTCTTTAAAAGAATGGGGTCAATGGTCGGTTTCGTCCTCGTCGTCGCGCTTCTGCCACGGCATCTTACTGTCGTAGTTGTACTTCACCATGAACATCTGTCCGAGTCCGATGCACGCCACAAGAGCGCCTATGCCCATGAGCGACTGCATACCGAAGAACCAAAAGAAAATCATGAGTCCGGCACCAATCGACGTGTTGCGCACTCCGCGGCGCCACATATACTCGGGCGACTTCTTGCTGAGCGGTTTCAGTTCGTCGTTGAACGGTTCGCCCTTCTCCATAGCCATCTCAGCCAGTCGCACGCGGTCTTTGTGGCGGCGCATGAAGTAGCGTATGACGAGCAGAACGACAATGATAGGCGCAAGGAAGCACAGCAGCATCGGCACGAAAACGCACAATATAAGGAAGAGCTTTACGATCCATCCGGGCAAACTGTTGTAGAACTCGAGCAGTTCGTCGCGACTGACGGGGGCATCGTTGTCGAACGTGGCTCCGCCGTTAGCGGCAGACGCCGTGTCGGCAGTTACAGTATCCGAGTAAGCCACTATGCCCTCCTCCTCGTCGGTAGCGTCCTTGTCCTTCTTGTCCACCATCTGCGTGTGCGGACGGTTGCGGTGAGACTGCTGTGTGGCGGAAGCCATAGGAGCCGCTGCACTGAGCGTGAGCAGCATTGCCATTAAAAAGATTGTCTTTTTCATATCTATTCGTATTTTTAGTTGTTTCTATATGTTTGACTGATAATGAAAGCGATAAGTTGCAAAGCTACAAAAAAATTCTTCGGAATATGGAGCGCGTTAGCTACATTTTTTGTATCTTTGTATCTGCTTCTATGTCATACATTATAAACTACACATTATTATATAGTATAATATCACGGGTAAAACAGGATTAGAACCCACGAAGCAGAACAGAACTTTAGAAAAAACGAAACTTACAGATATGAACGACTTTAGAAAATTCGCAACAAGTAGACTCGGCATTAACGGCATGATGCTCGACGACGTGATGAAGGCTCAGGCGCAGTACCTCAACCCGTACATCCTTGAGGAGCGCCAGCTGAACGTGACACAGATGGACGTGTTCTCGCGCTTGATGATGGACCGCATCATCTTCCTCGGCACCGAAATCAACGACTATACAGCTAACACACTCTCGGCTCAGCTGCTCTACCTCGACTCAGTAGACCCAGGCAAGGACATCTCTATATACATCAACTCGCCTGGCGGTAGCGTGACAGCAGGCCTCGGTATCTACGACACCATGCAGTTCATCACCTCCGACGTGGCTACGATGTGTACAGGCATGGCGGCTTCGATGGCAGCAGTGCTGCTCGTGGCAGGTCAGGAGGGCAAGCGCTCGGCACTGAAGCACAGCCGCGTGATGATTCACCAGCCGCTCGGCGGCGTGCAGGGTCAGGCTTCGGACATCGAGATCGAAGCACGCGAGATACAGAAGTTCAAGAAAGAACTCTACACCATCATCTCCGAACACTCGCATACACCGTTCGACAAGGTGTGGGCTGACTCCGACCGCAACTACTGGATGACAGCCGAGGAGGCGAAGGAGTACGGAATGATTGACCAGGTAATGATACGCAAGAAGTAAAAGAGAAGAGAAAAACGAAAATGCCAAAGAAAGTATGTAGCTTCTGCGGAAGAAGCGAGAAGGACGTAAACTTCCTCATAACCGGAATGAACGGCTTCATCTGCGACTCGTGTGCGCAGCAGGCCTACCAGATAGTGCTCGAAGCCGGCTTCGGACCGGAGGGAACACGTAAGAACTCGGGCGCGTTCGACGTGTCGCTCAACGACGTGCCGAAGCCGACAGAGATAAAAGAATATCTCGACGAATACATCATCGGTCAGGACGATGCAAAGAAGTATCTGTCCGTAGCCGTCTACAACCACTACAAACGTCTGCAGCAGCACACCAATGACGCTGAGGACGACGGCGTGGAGATAGAGAAGAGCAACATCATCATGGTCGGTTCGACCGGCACGGGCAAGACTCTCCTTGCACGCACCATAGCAAAGCTGCTGAAGGTGCCGTTCACCATCGTCGACGCTACGGTGTTCACCGAGGCGGGATACGTGGGCGAGGACGTGGAGAGCATACTCTCGCGCCTGCTGCAGGTGGCTGACTACAACGTGGAGGCAGCGCAGCGAGGCATCGTCTTCATCGACGAGATAGACAAGATAGCGCGCAAAGCAGACAACCCGAGCATCACACGCGACGTGAGCGGTGAGGGTGTGCAGCAAGGACTGCTCAAACTGCTCGAGGGAACAATGGTGAACGTGCCGCCAAAGGGTGGACGCAAGCACCCCGACCAGGACTATATACACGTCGACACACGCAACATACTGTTCATCTGCGGTGGTGCATTCGACGGCATCGAGCGCAAGATAGCACAGCGTCTGAACACTCACGTGGTGGGTTTCAACTCGGTGCAGAACGTGCGCAGCATCGACAAGGGCAACCTCATGAAGTATATCCTGCCGCAAGACTTGAAGTCGTTCGGCTTGATACCCGAGATTATCGGACGCCTGCCGGTGCTCACCTACCTCAATCCGCTCGACCGCGAAGCACTGCGACGCATCCTCGTAGAGCCGAAGAACTCCATCATAAAGCAGTACACCAAGCTCTTCGAGATGGACGGCATCAAACTGGAGTTCACACCAGACACATTCGACTTCATCGTGGACAAAGCCGTTGAGTACAAACTCGGTGCACGCGGACTGCGCTCTATCGTGGAGTCAATCGTGATGGATGCCATGTTCGAGGCCCCAACAAAGAACATCGACAACTTCACCGTAACGCTGGAGTACGCAAAGGCGCAACTGGAGAAGTCAAATCTACAATAGTATCCGAAAGGATATTAAGAACTTTATATTACTATGACTGCTACAATTAACCTCAACGAACAGCTAAAACACCACTTCGGGTTCGACTCGTTCAAGGGCGATCAAGAAGCTATTATACGCAATCTGCTTGAAGGCAATGACACATTCGTGCTCATGCCTACAGGCGGAGGCAAGAGTTTGTGCTATCAGCTGCCGTCACTAATCATGGAAGGCACCGCAATCGTGGTGTCGCCACTCATCGCGCTGATGAAAAATCAAGTGGATGTAGTGAACGGACTCAGCGAGGAAAGTGGCGTGGCTCACTATCTGAACTCGTCACTCAACCGCGCTGCCATCAATCAAGTGTACAAAGACGTACACGAAGGACGCACTAAACTGCTCTATGTGGCACCGGAGTCACTCAACAAAGAGGACAACTTAGAGTTCTTCCGTTCGTTTAAGATTTCGTTCTACGCCATCGACGAGGCGCATTGTATATCGGAGTGGGGACACGACTTCCGCCCCGAGTATCGCAACATACGCCCCACAATCAACAAGATTGGCGCAGCACCAGTCATAGCACTCACAGCCACTGCCACCGACAAGGTGCGCATGGACATAAAGAAGAGTCTCGGCATCACCGACGCAAAGGAGTTCAAGAGCTCGTTCAACCGCGCCAACCTCTACTACGAGGTGCGCCAGAAGACGAACGACATCGACAAACAGATAATAAAATTCATAAAACAACACCCTGGCAAGAGCGGTATCATCTACTGCATCTCGCGCAAGAAGGTGGAAGAATTGGCTGCCGTGCTGAAAGCCAACGACATAAAAGCCGCTGCCTACCACGCCGGACTCGACTCGGCAACACGCTCGCAGACGCAAGACGACTTCCTCATGGAGCGCATCGACGTAATCGTGGCTACCATAGCCTTCGGCATGGGCATCGACAAACCCGATGTGCGCTTCGTGATACACTACGACATACCTAAGAGTCTTGAGGGCTACTACCAAGAGACGGGACGCGCAGGACGCGACGGAGGCGAAGGTATATGCATCGCTTTCTACGCCTACAAAGACCTGCAGAAACTGGAGAAATTCATGGAGGGCAAGCCCGTGGCAGAACAGGACATCGGCAAGCAACTGCTGCAGGAGACTGCCGCATACGCCGAGACATCGGTATGCCGACGCAAGGTGTTGCTCCACTACTTCGGCGAGGAATACACAAAGGAAAACTGCGGCAACTGCGACAACTGTCTACACCCGAAGGTGCAGCGCGACGGTCAGGAGGCTCTGCTCATCGTTCTGAAAGCTATCATCGCCGTGAAGGAGGCTTTCCGCCAAGACTATATCGTCGACTTCGTGAAAGGACGCGCCACAGACGACATCGTGAGTCACCACCACGAACAACTCGAAGAGTTCGGTGCTGGCGAGGATATGCCCGTGAAGATATGGAACCCTGTGATACGCCAAGGCATGATAGCAGGCTACATACACAAGGACATCGAAAGCTACGGACTTCTGAAGATGACAGCCGCAGGCAAACGCTACGTGAAGAACCCTACACCATTCACATACGTAGAGGACACCGACTTCTCGGAAACCGAGGAAGAAGCAAGCGAAGCAACAGCTTCTGCGCTCGACCCAACACTCTACAACATGCTCCTCGACCTCAGAAAGAAGACCGCACGCAAGCAGAACCTGCCGGCATACGTCATCTTCCAAGACGTATCGCTCGAACAGATGGCAACGATGTACCCCGTAACGCTCGAAGAGCTGCGCAACATTCAGGGCATCGGCGTGGGCAAGGCAAACCGCTATGGCAAGCCGTTCTGCGAACTGATTAGCCAGTACTGCAAGGATAACGAGATAGAACGCCCCGAAGAGCTCTTCGTGCGCACCGTAGCGAAGGACTCAATGAAGAAGGTGAAGATAATACAGTATCTCGATCGACGTATGCCACTCGACGATATTGCCTCAGCACTTGGACTCGACTTCGAGGACTTGCTCAACGACCTCGATGCCATCGTCTACAGCGGAACGAAGCTGAACATAGACTACTTCCTTGAGGACGTGATGGACGAAGACCAAATAGACGATATCTACGAGTACTTCCGCGAGTCGGACACCGACGACATCGACACCGCACTCGACGAACTCGGCGACTACGAAGAGAACGAAATACGCCTCGTGCGCATAAAGTTCCTCTCCGAACAAGCCAACTAACACAGCCAGGGGGTGCACTTGTCTCAAGTGCACCAAATATATTTAACAGTGCACCTATTGTGTTGGTGCAGTTGAGACAACTGCACCCCCTTAGGAGACAACTGCACCCCCTGACTGACCCAAGCTTCCACAAAATCCGTTAATTAGCATTAACGCCACAAATAAATCGACTTTTATTTTTCGCGTATGGATTTTTATTGCTAAATTTGCACGCAATAAATTTTTAAGTTATATGTCATCATTTGTTGCTGATAAAATTGTAATGGACGGTCTCACATACGATGACGTCCTTCTTATCCCCGCTTATTCAGAGGTACTGCCCAAGACGGTAGAGTTGAAAACCAAGTTCTCGCGTAACATCTGCTTGAATGTGCCCTTTGTCACAGCAGCCATGGACACCGTAACGGAGTCGGCTATGGCTATTGCCATCGCACGCGAAGGCGGCATCGGTGTTATTCACAAGAATATGTCTATCGAAGACCAGGCGCGTCAGGTAGCCATCGTAAAGCGTGCTGAGAACGGCATGATCTACGATCCGGTGACAATCCGTCGTGGCAAAACCGTGAAGGATGCCCTCGAAATGATGGCGGAATATCACATCGGCGGTATACCTGTAGTAGACGACGAGTGCCACCTCGTAGGCATCGTCACCAACCGCGACCTTCGTTTTGAGCGCCATCTCGACAAAATCATCGACGACGTGATGACACACGAAAACCTCGTGACCACACACATCAAGACCGACCTCGCAGCAGCTGCAGACATCCTGCAGTCGAACAAGATTGAGAAGCTGCCGGTTGTAGACAACGAGAACCACCTCGTTGGTCTTATCACATACAAGGATATCACCAAAGCAAAGGATAAGCCAATGGCTTGCAAGGACGAGAAGGGTCGTCTGCGCGTAGCAGCAGGCGTAGGCGTAACGGTTGACACACTCGACCGCATGAGCGCACTCGTAGAGGCAGGTGCCGACGCTATCGTTATCGACACTGCTCACGGCCACTCTAAGTTCGTTATCGAGAAGCTCCGCGAGGCTAAAGCTTCATTCCCGAACGTAGACATCGTTGTGGGCAACGTGGCTACTGGCGAGGCTGCAAGAATGCTCGTTGACAACGGTGCTGATGCCGTTAAGGTAGGTATCGGTCCGGGTTCAATCTGCACAACCCGCGTCGTAGCAGGCGTTGGTGTTCCGCAGCTCTCTGCCGTTTACGACGTTTACTCTGCACTCCAGGGCACTGGCGTTCCATTGATCGCCGACGGCGGCTTGCGCTACTCGGGCGACATCGTGAAGGCTATCGCAGCTGGTGGTAGCTCAGTGATGATTGGCTCACTCGTCGCAGGTACAGAAGAGAGCCCTGGCGACACTATCATCTTCAACGGACGTAAGTTCAAGAGCTACCGCGGCATGGGCTCACTTGAGGCTATGGAGAACGGCTCAAAAGACCGCTACTTCCAGGCAGGCACAAAGGACGTGAAGAAGCTCGTGCCGGAAGGCATCGCCGGACGCGTACCTTACAAGGGAACAGTGCAGGAGGTTATCTATCAGCTCATCGGCGGTCTGCGCTCAGGCATGGGCTACTGCGGAGCCGGCACTATCGAGGATATGCACAACGCTAAGTTCACACGCATCACAAACGCTGGCGTGCTCGAGAGCCATCCACACGACATCACAATTACAAGTGAGGCACCGAACTACTCGCGCCCACAGTAATAAATAATTGAACACAGAAAGAAAGCCCAACAACCACATGGCACGGGTGTGTAACGTATTCGAAACAAAAGAAACGAAACATGCCGCGCTGTGTAGTTATTGGGTTTTCAGCCCAATTCAAATATATAAAAACCGTGGGGAGAAAGCCCCAATAAACAAACAACAAGAAAAGATGAAGGTAAAATCATTGTTGGTAGCAATGCTCGTGGCAGCAACCACAGCGTCGGCTCAGACTGCCGACCCAACTATCATGACTATAAACGGAAAGGCTGTGCCTCGCTCAGAATTCGAGTACTCGTACAACAAGAACAACTCGGAGACAGTTGTCGACAAGAAGAGCGTTGAGGAATACGTAGACCTGTTTGCAAACTACAAACTCAAGGTGATGGCAGCCGAAGAGGCAGGCATCGACACAACAAAGGCTTTCCGCGACGAGTTTCGCATGTATCGCGACCAACAGATACGTCCTTCATTCATCAACGACAACGACGTAGAACGCGAAGCACGCAAAATCTACGAAGACACCCGTAAACGCATCGACGAGAGCGGTGGCATGGTACGCTCACGCCATATCCTCGTCGCACTGAAGCAGAACGCATCAAAGGCGCAGAGCGACTCTGCCCTCGTACGCGCCGACTCTATATACAACGCACTCATTAAGGGTGCCGACTTCGCTACTCTCGCACAGCGTTGCTCAGACGATAAAGGTTCGGCACGCCGCGGTGGCGATCTCTCATGGGCACAGCGTGGATACATGGTGAAGGAGTTTGAAGATGTCATCTTCTCAGCGAAGGTTGGCGAAATCTCCAAGCCGTTCCTATCACCCTATGGTTATCACATTGTGAGAGTGGATGCCAAGCAGAACTTCTTCCCTTACGACACCGTACGCGCAGACATACACCGCTTCATAGAGAGTCGCGGTCTGCGTGAGCATATTATCTCGCAGAACATCGACTCAATAGCTAAGCACTCCGTACCGCAGTGCACACCGGAGGACGTACTCAACCGCCGTGCTGACGAGATGGCGGCTGCCGACCCGGCGCTGAAGAGCCTCATCCGCGAATACCACGACGGACTACTGCTCTACGAAATATCTAACCGCACCGTATGGGATAAGGCTGCGAAGGACGAAGCTGGTCTCGCTGCTTACTTCAAGAAGAACCGCAAACGCTACAAGTGGGAGAAGCCGCGCTTCAAGGGCATCGCCTATTGGGTGAAGGAGCAGGGTGACGTAGAGGCAGTGAAGGCATCGCTGAAGAAAGTACCATTCGAGCAGTGGCCGGAGCACCTGCGCAAGGAGTTCAACGACTCTACAATACGCATCAAGGTAGTGAAAGGCATCTTCCGTGAGGGCGACAACGCGCTCATCGACAAGGTAGTGTTCGGTAAGGACACCACTGTGGCAGACGTGAAGGACTTCCCCATCTCGGCTACATACGGCGAGAAGCTGAAGGCACCGAAGACATACAACGACGTACGCGAACTCGTGGTGACTGACTATCAAGAGCAGCTCGAAAAGGCATGGATTGAAGCACTGCGCAAGCGCTACACTGTAGTGCTGAACAAGGAAGTGCTCAGCACCGTAAACAAGCACTAAATGTAGGTAGTGGTGCTAAGCACCATGGCTGACACTATACATATTAATATATATACATACATGAGAAAACAACGCAACATAATACTGGCGACATTCGCTGCTGCGACATTCCTCGTAGGCATCGGAGCCAACGCCGGCAGCCACGCCGGTTCGGCACCCGAGCTCGCGCAGGACACGCTCACCACAGAGGAACGCGCGCCAGAACATAGTATCGTAGACGAAGTGATATGGGTGGTAGGCGACCAGCCCATCCTCAAGTCGGACGTGGAGATGATGAAGCTGCAAGGCGAGATGGAAGGAATGACCTGGAACGGCGACCCCGACTATATTATTCCCGAACAGATAGCTGTACAGAAGCTCTTCCTACATCAGGCAGAAATCGACTCTATCAATGTCACCGAGGCAGAGATAGCACAAAACATCGAGATGCAAATCAACCGCTGGATACAGCAGGCTGGCTCGCGCGAGAAACTCGAGGAATACAAGAAGATGTCAATCACACAGATGCGCCAGCAGTTGCATGACGACTTCCGCAACAATCAGCTCATACAGCAGATGCGCGAGAAACTCGTGAGCGACATAGCTGTGACTCCTGCCGACGTGCGCAAGTACTTCAACAACATGCCAGAGGACAGCATACCGCTCGTGCCGACACAGGTAGAAGTAGAGATTATCACCAAGCAGCCGAAGATATCACAGGACGAAATCAACCACGTGAAGAACGATCTGCGCGAATACACCGACCGCGTCAACAACGGCGAGACATCATTCGCCACACTTGCACGCCTCTACTCGGAGGATCCAGGCTCAGCACGTCAGGGTGGCGAGATGGACTACGTAGGTCGTGGTATGCTCGACCCTGCATTCGCTGCCGTTGCGTTCAACCTCACCGACCCGAAGCGCGTGTCGAAGATTGTAGAGTCGGAGTACGGTTTCCACATCATACAGCTCATCGACAAGCGTGGCGACAAAATCAAGGTGCGCCACATACTGCGCATACCGCGTGTCTCTGCAGAGGCTACCGACTCGATGCGCATGAAGCTCGACTCGCTCGCTGCCGACATACGCGCCGACAAACTCTCGTTCGAGGAAGCTGCGACCGTGATGTCTGACGACAAGGAGACACGCAACAACCACGGACTCATGTCGTTCAACAGCGAGGAGGGTCGCACGTCGAAGTTTCAGATGAAGGACCTGCCCACCGAGGTGGCTCGCAAGGTGGAGCGCATGGAGGTAGGCGATGTGTCTGACGCGTTCCCTATGGTGAACGAGAAGGGTAAGCACGTCGTAGCTATCGTGAAACTGAAGAACCGCATCGCTGCTCACCGCGCCACTATCAACGAAGACTTCCAAGTGTTGCAGAACGTAGTGCTACAGAAACAGCGTGCAGAATTCCTGCACAACTGGGTGGTAAAGAAGATAAAGACCACCTACGTGCGTATGCAGGATCGCTACAAGAACTACAAGTACGAGTACGAAGGCTGGGTAAAATAAGGTCTTGCCTCGTATTTCCCGATGCGCGACGACCGGCGCAGACATACGCATCGACCGACGCAGACATCCGCAACGACCGACGCAGACATCCGCGACGACCGACGCAGACATCCGCAACGACCGGCGCAGACATCCGCAACGACCGGCGCAGATGGTTCGCAGCAAGATTACATCAAGCTTAGAAAGGCCTAAAGAGGCTTAGTTCGGCTTAAACTCCACCTTAAAGAGGCTTAGTTCGGCTTAAACGCCGCCTTAAAAAGGCTTAGAAAATAATGAGAAAAGAACAATCCCCAATAACCCACAACTGGCATAGAACCGCTCTCGCAGCAGTTCTATGCCTTTTTGGCTTCTGCCTGATATGGGCTTCTGCGGCACCAAAGGGCAAAAAGAAGCGACAGAAAACCGACGAGCGCGTGTACCTCGTACACTCCGATGAGCTCACCTACGACATGTATGGAGCGGTGCCCGATGCACAGATACTGCGCGGCAAGGTACACTTCACGCACGCCGGCGCAGAGCTGTGGTGCGACAGTGCCTACTTCTTTCAGGAAGCCAACTCGGTAGAAGCGTTCGGACACGTGCACTTCAAGCAGGGCGACACCCTCTCGCTCACCTGCAAATACGCCGACTACATAGGTGCGGAGCAGATGATGCACGCACGCCACAACGTAGTGCTCAAGCACCGCACGCAGACACTCTACACAGACTCGCTCGACTACGACCGCCTCTACGACAACGCCTACTTCTTCGAGGGAGGCAGACTCGTCGACGGCAAGGACGAGCTTGTGAGCGACTGGGGCGAATACAACACCGCCACACGCAAGGCTTCATTCTTCTATGGCGTGCAGATGCGCAGCGGAGAAAACCTCATCAACACCGACTCGCTCCACTACGACACACGCACACGTATCGCACACGTTACGGGTCCGTCGACCATCACATCGAAGGGAACCGTCATCAACACCACCGATGCGTACACCCACAGCAAGCCAAACATGTCGCAACTGTATGGCCGCTCTACCATCATAGACGGTAAGAAAACCA
>ERZ1023633.754-NODE-754-length-12131-cov-7.674810_pt1 | contig 12131 bp, 9 predicted proteins | sample MGYA00380333_ERZ1023633 | MGnify/ENA primary metagenome ERZ1023633 (study PRJEB33179, sample SAMN07448972) | human gut metagenome | biome: Human-gut; feature: Human associated habitat; material: Faeces | host: Homo sapiens | place: India: Bhopal | collected...
CGGAGATCTACACTTATGCGATCGTCGGCATCGTCAGTTGTGAATAAGAGACAGCTGATACACCGTGGTGCCGAGGAAGCAACAGCCCAAACCCTCTTCCTCTGCCAGGTTACAGAACGTCTGACAGAACAGTAAGGCATCGGTCATTGCGTTGACAAACGACAAGGGGTTGTCGTAGCCGGGTGTCGCCTGACGCTGTTCTGCCCAAAGGGTGGTGCGGCGATAGTCGGCACAGAAGGTGAGCACCACGGGAGCACCCGTCACCATTGGCTGGTTGAAATGAGCTGGTGCCAATTTTGTTTTCAGCTCCTTGCTGCGTGTCACCACCACGCTGTAGAGCTGCAGGTTGCCCATTGTCTGTGTGCGTTCAGCCTCCTTAATGAGTCGTGTGAGCAATGTGTTGTCTACATCCTTGTCTTGGTAACGGCGGATGCTGCGTCTTGTGTTTATTGTCTGCATAATATTAAAAATCCCATTTTACGCCCAGACAGGGGCGACACTTGAAGCCTCCCGTTGAGCCAAAGTTTTGCGTCAATTCTATCTCTGTGCCAACATTTAGGTTGTCAACCCCGAAATGGCGACCAACGTTGTACCAAAGCTGCGGCTCGCTTAAGAACACGGTGTGGCGTGTGTCGCTGCTGCCGTCTTCTTTAAAGTCACACTGGTGTGTCTCCCACCAGAAATCGGCAAAGCCATTGAAGGTAAGGCCCGTCAGCCCGAACAGGTCCTTACATGTCCACACCGCCGTCAGCTGCATGGGTATGCTGCTGTTTCTCTTGCGTATGGTTTTGTAAAGGGCTTTCAGGTTGAGCGTGTTGCGATAGGTCTTGTCGTGCAAGAAATAGTCGACACCAAAGAGCCACGCGTTGTTTATGGGGTAGCTGCGCGTTATGCCACCGTTATATTCTACCTGTAAGCTGAAGTTCTTCAGTGCCGACTCCTGCCACAGGTTTATGCAACGCGCAATCTCCAGATAGCTGCCACCGGGTGCGAGGTTCGAGCCCTCCACATGGTCGTCATAGTTGAAATCGTGATCCACGAAGAAATAGGTGTTACCCCACTTGTCTGCCTTGAACATCTCAAGGGTCAGGGTCACAAACTTACGGTCGCTGCCAAAATCGTAAAACAGCTGGGCGTTGGTCTGGGCCTTGGCCTTGCTGCCCGTGAGCACAAAGCCCATGAGCAGCAAGGTGGCCATGACAATCTGTCTGGTCTTATTCATGTTTTGAAAAAATGGTTGTTGTTATTGGTCCACTTAAGCCTTGTCTTTGCTTGTGGTGCACTGGTCTACAAGATAGACAATCGACTCATAGGGAATGCCCGAGTTGGTGGTCAGGCCAATCTCACAAGTGCGACTGTTTGAGTAGCCTATGCGTATGCCCTTCTTCTCAAGTTGCGGACGAAGCTTGCGCAACGCATACTTGTTGACCTCGGGATGGGTGAAGCCACGGTCGCCGGCAAAGCCACAGCAGCCAACCTCCTCTGGCACGAACACATCGGTAGAGCACAGTTTGGCGAGAGCCACAATGGTGTCGCCCAACCCCATGCGGCGCATAGAGCAGGTTATGTGAATGGCCACAGGCTCATTTATGGGCGTGAACGCCAAACGGTCACGCAAGAAGTTGTAAATAAACTCAGCGGGCTCGTAGAGGTGCATCTTCTTTATTGTCTCACGCATGCGGTGCAGACACGGGCTCTGGTCACAGAGCACAGGCCATTTGCCTTCCTCGCTCGCTGCCCACAGCGCTTCCTCAAGCTCCTTCGACTTGCGGTCGGCGATGTCCATCATGCCCTTGCTCTCCCAGATGGTGCCACAGCACAGCTTGTCCATGTTCTTGGGGAACACAATCTCGTAGCCAGCCTTGTTGAGCAGCGACACCATCTTGTTGACGAGTGCCATCTCCTCAGGCGACTTATGCGGCAAGCCCATGGTCTGGTTAATGCAGCTTGGGAAATATACCACCTTGTTTTTCTCCTTAGGCTGTTTTGCCTCAAGATGCTTGTCCACATGGAACGCCTTGGGCATGGCAGGTGTCCACAGCGGGATGTTGAGCAGCGAGTGCATGCCGCCCGTTAGCGCCGACATCGCCTTTGTGCCGAGCACGGTGTGAGCAGTGTCGGCCATTGTGAGGACAGGACGTAGCGTTGCCTTCAGGCCTGCGAAATGGTTAGCTGCAAAGTTGCCTATCTTGTAGCCCATGCTTCCCTCAGGTATCTCCTGCTGACGGATGACATGTGTGAGCTCACCCATGTTGATGTGCATGGGGCAAGAGGTAGAGCACAGTCCGTCACCGGCACATGTCTTGTTGCCCCAATACTTATAACCTTTCACGAGAGCTTTGAGGCGTTCGTTGTCTTCGCCCGTAGCCTTGAGTCGTGCTATCTCTCGCTGGATGATGATGCGCTGACGGCTCGACAGGGCAAAGCCGCAGGTAAGACAGTTGACCTCGCAGAATCCACACTCTATGCAGCGGTCCACCAACGGGTTGGTCAGTGGCAGCGGCTTGAAGTGCTTGACATGACACTCGGGATCATCGTTGAAGATGACGCCGGGGTTGAGCAGACCATCGGGGTCGAACAGCTCTTTCACAGCCTTCATCACGGCAAACGCATCGTCGCCCCACTCGTAGTGCACGAACGGTGCCATGTTGCGGCCCGTGCCGTGCTCAGCCTTCAGCGAGCCGTCATACTTGTCTACAACGAGGGTCTTCACGTCATCCATCAGACGCTCATATTTCTTCACATCTTCAGCCGTCTTGAACGACTGGTTGATGATGAAATGGTAGTTGCCCTCAAGCGTGTGACCGTAGATGCAAGCATCGTCGTAGCCGTGACGTGCAATGAGGTCTTGCAGGTCGGCAGTGGCTTCGGGCAGGTCTTCTATGTGGAACGCCACATCCTCAATGAGGCAGGTGGTGCCCAGCTTGCGTGTGCCGCCAACGGCGGGGAACACGCCCGAGCGCATGGCCCAGAACTTGCCATACTCCTTCGGGTCATCGGTGAAATGTACCGGTGTGAAGGTCGCAAACTGCTTCAGACAGTCTTCTATCTGCGCGATATATTGCTGTAGCTCCTCCTTTGTCGAGGCTTTCGTTTCGGTGAGGATGGCTGTAAGGTTCTCGCCCGTGGTGTCGTTTACCGAAGCCAGCGACTTCTTGTCTAGCAGTTCCGCACTCTTCACTATCCACTCACCCTTGGCGTTGACAAGCTTCTTCATCGCCACAACGGCCTTACATGCCTCTTTTATCTCTTTGAAATAGAGCATGGCGCTTGCCTTGAACGGATAATCAAACTCGGTGTTCATCGTCACCTCCGACAGGAACGCCAATGTGCCTTCAGAGCCAACCATGAGGTGGGTAATGATGTCGAAGGGGTCGTCAAAGCGTACGAACGGCAGGATGTTGAGACCTGTCACGTTCTTGATGGCATATTTATATTTTATGCGCTCGCAGAGCTTCCCGTTCTTGCGCACCTCGTCGCGCAGGTCTTTGATCTTCTGAACAAACTCTAGTTTCTTCTCGGCAAACTGTTTCTTGCTCTCCTCGTCGCCGGTGTCGAGCACGGTTCCGTCGGCCAGCACAATGCGTGCCGAGAGAAGCATCTTGTCGCTGTTGGCGTGTGTGCCGCAGTTCATGCCCGATGCGTTGTTCATGACGATGCCGCCCACCATGGCGCTCTTTATAGATGCGGGGTCTGGAGCAAACTTTCTGCCATAGGGACGCAGCAGATCGTTGACACGCTGGCCGATGATGCCTGGCTGCAAGCGTATCTTCATGCCGTTGTCGAGAATGTCATATTTCTCCCAGTGCTTGCCTGCGATGATAAGGATAGAGTCGCTGATGGCCTGTCCCGACAGACTGGTGCCGGCGGCGCGGAAGGTGACAGGCAGATGCTTCGCCTTTGCAAGCACCAACAGTTGTGAGATCTCTTTTTCTGAGTCGGAGCGAATGATGATTTGTGGTATGAGACGGTAGAAGCCGGCATCACTTCCCCATGCCAGACGTCTCAGTTCGTCTGTATAGATGCGCTCTTCGGGAACAAACGAGCGAATCTCTTTCAGAAACGATACATATTTGGTATTCATTTTGTTGAAATTGTTTATATTCAAAGCTTGTAGTTAATGGTCTTGCCACCTGCTTGCCATGCTTTTTTAAAAGTTGCCATGCTTTTTTTAAAGATTATGCAAAGGTAATATTTTTTTAATTCTGTAAACGTGCTTATTTGCAAAAAAACAATAAAAAACTATGCCATGTGTAGCTTTATTCTTAATTTTGCGACTATTATAGTGATTAGGGACATCTTAAAACTGTCTCTCTTATAAGGTAACAATAAAAAACAACAGAAACAAAAACAAAAATCGTTATGAAAAATTTCAAGATCAAAGGATGGATGATAGCTGTTGCCGTAGTGGCTGTTCTCGCTCTCTGGGGCATCGGCAGTTACAACTCGCTCGTAGGCATGGACGAGGAGGTTAACGGCAAGTGGGCAAATGTGGAGACGCAGTATCAGCGTCGCAGCGACCTCATCCCTAACCTTGTGAACACGGTGAAGGGCTACGCCACTCACGAGAAGCAGACCCTTGAGGCTGTCATGCAGGCTCGTTCGCAGGCCACACAGGTTAAGATAGACCCGTCCAACTGCACACCGCAGCAGCTCGCCGCCTATCAGAAGGCTCAAGGCGACGTGACAACGGCGCTTGGCAAGCTCCTCGCCATCTCGGAGAACTATCCGCAGCTCAAAGCCAATGAAAACTTCCTCGAACTGCAGTCGCAGCTCGAAGGCACAGAGAACCGCATTAACGTGGCTCGTAAGGACTTTAACGATGTGGCAAAGGAGTATAACAAGACCATCCGCAAGTTCCCGAAAAACATCATCGCCGGCATGTGCGGCTTTGAGAAGCACAACTATTTCGAGGCTGAAGCAGGAGCAGAGAAGGCTCCTAAAGTGGAATTTTAATGCTTGCAGTAAAAAGTGTTGAAAACAAAACATAAAGGTCTGTGGGCAAGGGCAGCTGTGGCGTTTCTGCTGCTGCTCTTGCTCCCCGTGCGTTCCTTTGGCTACGATGTGGAGCAGGTGCCAAACGTGCACCTCAAGGACAAGCGACAGTTTGTTAGCGATCCCGACAACATCCTGTCACAGAGTGCTCGCGACAGCATAAACGTCATGGCGATGCGCCTTGAGATGACCACAGGCATAGAGACAGCGGTGGTGCTGCTGCCCACCATCGGCGATGCCGACATCTTCGATTTCTCTCACAACCTGTTCCGCCGATGGGGCATAGGCAAGAAGAACCGCGACAATGGTTTCCTCGTAGTCTTTGTCATGGATCAGCACAAGGTGCGCTTCACGACAGGTTACGGCATCGAGGGCATCATGACCGACGCCATGTCGAAGCGCATTCAGATGCAACAGATGGTGCCGCGGTTCAAGGAGGGCAACTGGGACGCGGGCATGGTCAATGGCATGCGTGCGGCGGTGAGCGTGCTCGATGGCTCCATGCAGCCCGATGCCGCTGATGAAGAGGGCGACGACACGGCAGCGCTCATCATCTTGGCTGTCATGATAGTGGGCACCGTGCTCATCATTGTCTTTGCTCTTTCTTACACAGCCAAATGTCCGCATTGCGGAAAGAAAGGCCTTCAGAAGGTCAATGAGCAGAAGCTGAAGGTCAATCTGGGCGCAGGACGCAGCAAGATGATCTTGCGCACAACATATAAGTGCAAATATTGTGGCCGCCTCGTAACAAAGGACGAGGACATAAATGATGGTTCTGGCTCTGGTTTGGCTACCGCAGCCATCGTGGGTTCCATGCTCGGCGGTCGTGGCGGTGGCTCCACAGGCGGTGGCTTCTCTGGCGGCAGCTGGGGTGGCGGCTCCACAGGTGGCGGCGGCTCTACATCGGGATGGTAAGTGAAAGGCGAAACTTAAGTAAGCATAATAAAATGGGCATATCACTTTTTTATGTGGATTTTTTGTTGTAGCTTTGCAACTTGTAATTTTGAAATAAATACTTTTGATGGAAACTAACAAGACATACTCTTTCGACGAAGCTCTTGAGGCGTCGTTAAAATATTTTGGTGGCGACGGACTGGCCGCGAGCGTGTGGGTGAACAAATATGCCATGAAGGATAGCTTCGGCAATATTTATGAGAAATCGCCCGAGGACATGCACTGGCGCATTGCCAACGAGATAGCACGCATAGAGCAGAAATATCCTAACGCGCTGTCAGCAGACGAGGTGTTCGGCTTGATCGACCACTTCCGTTACATCGTTCCGGCTGGCAGCCCCATGACAGGCATCGGCAACAACCACCAGGTGGCATCGCTGAGCAACTGTTTCGTGATCGGACTCGACGGCAACGCCGACTCTTATGGCGCCATCATGCGCATTGACGAGGAGCAGGTGCAGCTGATGAAACGTCGCGGCGGCGTGGGCCATGACCTTTCTCACCTTCGTCCCAAGGGTTCACCCGTCAATAACTCGGCGCTCACGTCAACAGGTCTTGTGCCCTTCATGGAGCGTTACAGCAACTCAACACGCGAGGTGGCACAGGATGGCCGTCGCGGCGCTCTCATGCTGAGCGTGAGCATAAAGCACCCCGACAGCGAGGCGTTCATCGACGCAAAGATGACGGAAGGCAAGGTCACAGGCGCTAACGTGTCGGTGAAGCTCGATGACGAGTTTATGCAGGCTGCCGTAGATGACAAACCATACACGCAGCAGTTTCCAGTCAACTCTGACAACCCTTCTGTGAAAAAGGAGATATCGGCATCTGCCCTGTGGAAGAAAATCGTGCACAACGCATGGAAGAGTGCCGAGCCTGGCGTGCTCTTTTGGGATACCGTCCTGCGTGAGAGCATCCCTGATTGCTACGCCGATCTCGGCTTCCGCACGGTGAGCACAAACCCGTGTGGAGAGATTCCTCTCTGTCCATACGACTCTTGCCGTCTGCTGAGCGTCAACCTCTACAGCTATGTGGAGAACCCGTTCACACCTGAGGCAAAGTTTAATTATGACCTCTTCAAGAAGCATGTGCGCATTGCACAGCGCCTAATGGACGACATCATAGACCTCGAACTGGAGAAGATCGATGCTATCATAGCAAAGATCAAGAGCGACCCGCAGAGTGATGAGGTGAAAGGTGCCGAGCTGCATCTGTGGGAGAAAATCAAGGCGAAGAGCAGCAAGGGACGTCGCACGGGTGTGGGCATAACGGCTGAGGGCGACATGATTGCCGCCATGGGGCTGCGTTATGGCACACAGGAGGCTACCGACTTCAGCGTCAGCGTACACAAAACCTTGGCTCTCACCGCCTATGCCAGCTCTGTGGAGATGGCAGAGGAGCGTGGCGCCTTCTCTATCTACGACAGCAACCGCGAGAAGAACAACCCGTTCATCCTGCGCATTAAGGAGGCCGACCCTGCTCTCTATGACCGCATGGTGAAGAGCGGACGACGCAACATCGCGTGCCTCACCATTGCGCCTACAGGCACGACGAGCCTCATGACGCAGACAACCAGTGGCATCGAGCCGGTGTTCATGCCTGTCTACAAGCGCCGCCGTAAGGTGAACCCCAACGACAGTGGGGTGCATGTCGACTTTGTGGACGAGGTGGGCGACTCGTTCGAGGAGTATATCGTCTATCATCAGAAGTTCTTGGAGTGGATGCGTATCAACGGCATCGACACCGAGAAACGCTACTCTCAAGAGGAGATAGATGAGCTTGTGGCTCGCTCTCCTTATTATAAAGCCACCGCCAACGATGTAGACTGGCTCATGAAGGTGCGCATGCAGGGCGCCATCCAGAAATGGGTTGACCACAGCATCAGCGTGACGGTGAACCTCCCCAATGAGGTAGACGAAGAACTCGTCAACCGCCTCTATGTCGAGGCATGGCGTTCTGGCTGCAAGGGCTGCACCATCTACCGCGACGGCAGCCGCTCTGGTGTCATGGTGTCGGTGAGCAAGAAGGACAAGAAGAAAAAGGAGGAAAAGGCCGAGAAAGCAGTAGCCTCTCGCAGTCTCACCGATGTGGTGGAGGTGCGTCCCAAGGAACTTGAGTGTGACGTGGTGCGCTTCCAGAACAACAAGGAGAAATGGGTGGCGTTTGTCGGTCTGCTCCATGGTTATCCTTACGAGATCTTCACTGGCCTGCAAGATGACGAAGAGGGCATATCTCTGCCAAAGACGGTCACGAAAGGCAAGATCATAAAGCAAACAAACGAGGACGGCACACACCGTTACGACTTCCAGTTCGAGAACAAACGTGGCTATAAGACCACGGTGGAGGGACTGAGCGAAAAGTTCAATCCTGAATATTGGAACTACGCCAAGCTTATCTCTGGCGTGCTCCGTTACCGCATGCCCATAGACCGTGTCATCAAGCTCGTTGGCTCTCTGCAGCTCAAGAACGAGAGCATCAACACATGGAAGGTTGGCGTGGAACGCGCCCTCAAGAAATATATCGTTGACGGCACCGAGGCTAAGGGTTTGGTATGCCCCAACTGCGGACAGGAGACGCTGGTCTATCAGGAGGGATGTCTTATCTGTAAAAACTGTGGCGCCTCACGCTGCGGATAACATGTGTCATGGGAAAAGTTTTTGTAAAAAACATACGTCTTCATGCTTATCATGGCGTGCTTCAGCAAGAGCGTGTCATCGGCAACGACTATCTGGTCAGCGTGTCGGTGACATGTTCCTTGGGCAACGCCGTGAAGAGCGACAGCGTGGATGACACGATCAACTATGCTGCCGTTTATGAACTGGTGAAAGAGGAGATGGCCGTACCGTCAAACCTCGTTGAGCATGTGGCTGGTCGCATAGCGCAGCGCGTGCTTGACCGGTTCTCGTTGGCCGACGATGTCACGGTTGAGGTGGTTAAGGTTAACCCGCCCATGGGTGCTGCGTGCGACGGAGCAGGGGTGGAGCTGTCTCTACACCGCTCTGACCTGTAGCGTCTTGACAACATGGAGCCATCAGGCAACATCAAGAAATATTGGTGACAAAACAGCCATTGGGGAATTGTTAAATTGTTCTCTTTTGACGAAAAACTAATTTATTGTTTGGGGTTTCCATTTTAATTTTTTAATTTTGCAAACGTCTTTGAAAGCAAAGACAATAGAATATCGCGATTTTGGAGTGTTTATGAAGTCGATAAGAATACTGCTGATGACATTAATGATAGCTGTCGGTGCCTTTGCATGTGCCGCCAGCAAGAGTTTCACACTTGTCATCGATGCCGGACACGGAGGTCACGACTCTGGTGCTAAAGGCGCAATGTCATATGAGAAGAATATCAACCTTAAGGTGGCGCTCGCGTTCGGTAAATATGTGGAACGCAACTGCCCTGACGTTAAGGTGGTCTACACTCGTAAGACCGACGTCTTTGTTCCTCTCTACCAACGTGCAGAGATAGCCAACCGCAACAAAGCCAACCTGTTCGTTTCGGTTCATACCAACGCGTTGCCCAAAGGTAGAATATCACGCGGCTTCGAAACCTACACCCTTGGCGACGGACGCTCTCACGGCACAAAGACAAACCTCGATGTGGCAAAGCGTGAGAACTCGGTCATCTTCATGGAGAAAGACTATAAGCAACATTATGTGGGCTATGACCCCAACTCGCCTGAGAGCAACATCATGTTCGAGTTTGTGCAGGATCATAACATGCAGCAGAGTGTGGCTTTCGCCAAACTGCTTCAGCAGAACGTGTGCTCGCTGGCCGGTCGCGTGAATAAAGGTGTGCATCAAGACAATTTTGCTGTGCTACGTCTGACCTCCATGCCCGCCTGTCTCATTGAGTTGGGATTCATTACAACACCCGATGAGGAACAAGCTCTTAACAATCCAGCTGTGGTCGACAAAATAGCGCGAGGCATATACAACGCTTTCGCCGACTATAAGAACCGACAGGCTGGAGGACTGACCGTCCCTTTCAAGGCAGAGGCAGAAAAACTGCCAGCCGAGGATCAGTCAATGCCAACAGCCGTGGAACAGCCGGCAAAACAAACTCTGGAAAAGCCAGGAGATCAAGCTCAGGAACAGCCAAAGGAACTGAAAGAACAAAAGAAACAGGAGCAACCAGAGGTGCAGGCAAGACAACAACCAAAGGTGCAGGCAAAACAGCAGGCAAAACAGCCGGCAAGTCGGCAAAGTAAGGCTCCTATCAATGATTTGCCCGTGACCCATGACGGCATTATTGTCTTCGATGAAGGTCCTACACGACGAATGGAAACACTGGCTGAAGCTGCAGCGGTCGTGAAAGAATTTGCGCCCGACGCAAAGTCTGACAATAAGGTTGAGGCTAAGGCTAAGGCAGAGAACAAACCAGAGGCTAAGGGTAAAGCGGAAGCTAAGGTAGAAAGCAAAGCAGAAGCACAGCCGCAGAGCAAGCCCGCAGCAAAGATTGACAACGCAGCCATGGACAGCTCGCTACCCGTGTTCAAGGTTCAGATCATGGTGTGCCACAACAAGCTGAAAGAGGGCGACCGCCAGCTGAAGGGGCTTAAGGGTTGCGACTATTATCAGGAGAACGGCGATTGGAAATGCACTTACGGCGCGTCAAACAACTATAATGAGATCGCGCGCATGCGTAAACAGATTCTCGACCTGTTCCCCTCATGCTTCATCATCGCCTTCAAGAACGGTGAGAAGATGAACGTCAACCAAGCAATTAAAGAGTTTATGCAGAACAAAAAGAGATGATCTCGGTTCTGTGTCGTTACAATATAATAAAAAGGTAAGAAAATTTTGAGGCTATGAAATATTTTACAAAAGAGGTGAAAATAGCACTTGTGGCAATAGCCGGAGTGGTGGTGCTGTTCTTCGGAATGAACTTTCTGAAAGGTCTAAACATCTTCTCTTCCGAGGACAACTACTATGTGCAGTTCTCTGACATCACCGGACTCTCGTCGTCGAGTCCTGTCTATGCTGACGGATTCAAGGTGGGCGTGGTGAAAGACATCATCTACGACTATACCCACACCGAAGGGTCAAAGGTGCTCATTGGCGTCGACAAGCAGCTACGCATACCGCAGGGCAGCTCTGCCGAGATCGTGAGCGACATGCTTGGCAACGTTAAGGTGAACCTCCTCCTTGCCAACAACCCTCGTGAGAAGGTGGCACCCGGCGGTCTCATCAAAGGCATGATCAACGATGGCGCCATGGGCAAGCTTCAAGACATGGTGCCCGCCGTGGAGAAGATGCTGCCCAAGCTCGACAGCATCATGACAAGCCTGAACGCCATCCTTGCTGATCCCGCCATACGTCAGTCGCTGCACAACGTGCAGACCATCACCGACAACCTCACAACCTCTACGGCGCAGCTCAACACGCTCATGGCCGGTCTTAACAAGAACGTGCCAGGCATGATGGCAAAGGCAAACAACGTGCTTGACAACACAGAGACGCTGACAGCCAACCTCGCTGCCGTTGACGTGGCATCGACCATGCGACAGGTTGACCAGACCATTGCCAACGTGCAACAGCTCACAGCCAAGCTCAACAGCAAGGAGGGATCGCTCGGACTGCTCATGAACGACACGCAGCTCTATGACAACCTCAACTCAACCATGCGCAATGCCGACTCGCTCGTCATAGACCTCCGTCAGCATCCCAAGCGCTACGTCCATTTCTCTGTCTTCGGCAGAAAGGACAAGTGATCAAATGTTTCACGGCAAGACGCAGGGCAACAGCCCCTCCGTCTTATGCCGAGGGGCATGGTCGCCGCAAAAGCTTGTTGAGGCTTAATCTTGGTGTGGCGACCCACATTGCTGTGAATGTAGATAAGAGTAGGAGAAAATAACATATTTTAAACCTTTGCAGATAATCTGTTGGCTTTAACCTTGTTATCCTTGCTTTTGCGCCTTTTCGTGGCCGCGGAATGGGTGAAGGTTAAAAAAAAATTACAACTTTCATTCTTGAATATACTTTTATTTTACTAATTTTGCAGTACATTTCATAAAAAGGTCAAACAAAGTCACAAGACGTAATCATAAATTAGCGAATGGTAATTAGTCCAAACTCTCCGTGGAACAATGCGCTTTCACTGATACGCGCCAATGTTTCGGAGCAAGTTTACAACACATGGTTTAAGAAGATTGGCTTCGAGTCATACGATGACAAATCGAAG
>ERZ1023633.756-NODE-756-length-12125-cov-7.566446_pt1 | contig 12125 bp, 7 predicted proteins | sample MGYA00380333_ERZ1023633 | MGnify/ENA primary metagenome ERZ1023633 (study PRJEB33179, sample SAMN07448972) | human gut metagenome | biome: Human-gut; feature: Human associated habitat; material: Faeces | host: Homo sapiens | place: India: Bhopal | collected...
ATACTATATCTTTAATAATTAGTGCAACTTTTGATTAACTTTTTGAGGTAAGAATCTCAGGTGGGTATTTCGGTTATGAAACTGTATAAAATCAGCAACTAACATTTCATCCAACAAACAAGTGACAGAACTATTATCATCCGTTTTATTTATAAAAGTAGAAAGATGTTCCACACCTCCATTAGCTTTAATTCAGACAGAAGCGAGTTCTTTGAATTTAAATTTATAATGATCAACATCATCAATATTGTCAAAAAGGACTCCTTCATATTCAAATGGAACAAAACTTTTTCGATAATCAGAAATAATAGGATCGATAGCATATCTAAGCGCAGATAAAAGATCATTTAAGACCAGATTCCTTCTGAACATCTTAGAATAAGAAATATCAGTCATTGTACTATCTTCTTTGATTAGAAAAAAGCAAGAAGTATTATAGCTACCAGAACTCCGTTTCTGAATACGTACAATTTTTTGTCCCTTTGTTTTCATCTCATAGTATGGACATAGAGCAAATGCTTCAAGTAAAAACTTGAAGTCTTCATATTTTTCGACATATCCATTGTTGGGTATAGACCCTAATATAGATTTGCATTTATCTTTAATTTCTTTTTGTGTCACTATTATGAAAAACTTTGAAGAGTTAGGCTGTTGAAGTTTTATGAGTTAATGGCATGAATGATTTTTCCTTTCAATGTCGATAGGATAAAGTCTGAATTCACTCCATCTCATCATGCAAAAGTACGAATTTTTATGGATAACCGTATCTTGAACAACAAAAAGCACATTATTTTCAAATAAAATTCTTGAATTTACTCGTTTTTTATGTTATAATTATTACATTTGCATAATACGCAATATAAATGGTTATATCTTTCACAATAAAACAAAGATTAACCCGTTATATGTATTAAAGGTATAAAGCATGTAAAACCTAAGCAATATGGCAAAGGAAAAAGATTTTAATAGACTCAAAGTTGTACTGGCTGAAAAGAAGCGTACCAATAAATGGTTAGCAGAACAACTTGGCAAAGATCCTGCTACGGTGAGTAAGTGGTGCACCAACTCCGCCCAACCAGGATTAGAAACATTGTATCAAATAGCGTCATGTCTTGAAGTTGACGTGAAGGACCTACTCGTTCCCAACAAGGAGGAAAACATAATTATTTATAGAAAATAAAACTCCAATTTGACCAAACCCGGTAAAATTAGTTCCATTGTTTTGACTATTAAAGGATAAGCACAAGATGGACTAACATGGATATGGTTGTGTGGATTTATAAGCATAATTTTGCATGATATGGCAAACGCGGACAATAACATAGCTTCTCAGAACGAAATTGTTCTTGGAGAAAACGAAATGGTATGCTCACTCACCAATCGTGTGGTGAAAGCGACTGATAAGGAAATGACATTGCAGTCGATGATTGCGATGATGACAGAAGAGTATGGCTTCGCTCCAGAAGACATGGAACGTGACTATAAGGTGAAGTATGATGATGCGGAAAGCGGAAAGACAAAAACACAGAAGGTGGATTTGGCTATCTTCAATGCTGGGCACGCTCATGATGTTGACGAACTTATCCGTTTCATTATCGTTGCCAAGGATGCCAAGGTAAAGCCCAACGACAAGAAGAATGGCGTAGAGGCTACTACAGAAAACATCTTATGTACCACGGACTGCGAGTTTGCCTGTTGGACCAATGGTGAAGACTTACAATATGTACATGCTTTCGAAGACGCTTTTGGTCAGGTAACCTGTGAGGCTATTTCTGATTTTCCGGCAGAAGGTCAAACTCTTGAAGACCTTGAAGCACAAGGCGAGCGAGCCATACCGCGCAAACCAGCCAATGAGTCGCTTGTTAAGACCTTCAAGCGTTGTCATGATTATATCTATGGCAACGAAGGTATGAAGAAGACAGCTTTTTGGGAACTTCTCAACCTTATCTTCTGCAAACTATATGATGAAAAACGTCGCTTCTCTGATGCAAGAGAAGGTATCAGCTACCGTCGTCGTTTTTGGGTGGGAGTAAAAGAACAAAACACGCCAGAAGGACAGCATGAAGTGGCTGAGCGTATCAAAGGTATTTTCGAGGATTTGAAGGATAGCAATATCTTCAAGGATGTGTTCGACGGTAATGAACAGATTATGCTTTCTGACCGTGGCCTTGCTTTCGTAGCAAGCGAACTGGCAAAATATTCTTTCCTTGATGCTACGGTTGACGTGAAGGGTACTGCCTACGAAACCATTGTAAGCAACACGCTGAAGCAGGAGGCAGGCCAGTTCTTTACGCCACGTAATATCATCAAATGTATGGTTGAGATGCTCGATCCCGACCAGAATTGCCGTGTGCTCGACCCAGCTTGTGGTTCGGGCGGTTTCCTTGTGATGGTGCTCGACCATGTACGTCATAAGATTGCCAAGAATTTCTATCCCGAACTGGATGACATTCATCTTGAAGCCAAACTAAACTCCGCAGAGGTGGATGATGCTGTGCGTGAGTATGCCGAGAAGATGATTTTCGGTTTCGATTTCGACCCAGACTTGAAGAAGGCTGCACGTATGAATATGGTGATGGCTGGTGACGGACATTCAAATATCTATAACATCAACTCGCTCGACTATCCTTATGGTAGTAAACCAGACGTTCCTCACATTGCCGAAGCTGTAAACGAAAGCATCAAGCATAGTGCTGACCGTGACTTCCATTTTGGCACTTCGGAAAACAATGCGCAGGGTAAGTTCGATATGGTATTTACAAACCCACCATTTGGCACAAAAGTAGAAGTAGATCAAGAGATTGCTGCACGTTACGAGCTGAACAGCAAAGCTCCAGAAGTGCTTTTCATAGAGGCTTGCTACAACTTCTTGAAACCCGGTGGCAAGATGGCTATCGTGTTGCCTGATGGCATTTTGGGCAATCCGAATACAGAGAGTGTACGTCTGTGGATTCTGCAACATTTCAAACTTCTTGCCAGCGTAGACTTGCCAGTAGAGACCTTCTTGCCACAGGTAGGCGTACAAGCTTCTCTCCTCTTCCTGCAAAAGAAGACTGACGCAGAAATGCTCGTGCCTATTGAGGACGAGGACTATGATGTCTTTATGGCAATAGTAGAGCAGGTAGGCAAAGACCGTCGTGGTGTTCCTGTTTATGAAAAGGACGATGACGGAGCAGAAATTCTGTTTGAGCATTATAAGAAATGGCTCACTTACGCTGATAACGGACGTGAGATAGTAAGACAACGTAGAGAGCGCATCAAGCACTTGGCGGATGATCTGCCGAAGGTGGTGAAGGCATACAAAGAGTTTAAGGAGGGAAAAGCATGAAATATAATGTTGTAAATACAAAAAACATACATTCTACTCAAAGATTTGATCCCTCTTTTCATTTAAGTGATGCTATTACTCTTAGAGAAAGAGTTGAAAATGTACCTTTTGAGAAAGTGTCGATTGCGGATGCTACAGAAAATGTATTTCTTGGAAATATTTTTTCTCGCATTTTCGTAAAAGATGCAGAACATGGCATTCCTTATTTAGCAGCATCCGACACAGTGTTGGCTAATTTGGATACAGGTAGATACTTGTCAAAAAAACAAGCATCTGCTTTGTCGTATCTTATGCTGAAAAAAGATTGGATAGTAGTTACTTGTTCTGGAACTATTGGCAATGTAACATATACTAATTCTTCCTTTGAAAACCATATAGCAACTCACGATTTAATAAGAATTGTACCCAATGACGAAAAAAATCTTCGGGGCTATTTGTATGCTTTTTTAGCATCGAAATATGGGTATAACCAACTTACTCAATCTCAATTTGGCGGTGTAGTCAAACATATCAATGCTGAACATGTACGAAACATCAAAGTACCTTGTTTTGCAGAATACTTTCAAGAAGAAGTAAACGACTTGATACAAGAAGCGGCAAGATTGAGAGAAGAAGCTACTTGTGCATTGGAAAAAGCTAAAGACAAAGTATCTAAATGCTGCAATAATGAGTTTGACAATTTGGAATGTTCACAAACAAACATTGTGAGTGTGTCGTCAATTGTTAAGTCATTTAAAACACGGTTAGACCCTCCTGTATATATTAATAAGGGTGTCGCTTGGAGCAAGAGGCAGAAGCATGCAAAACGTTTAGGTGATCTTAATATAAAAATATGGTATCCTGGTATTTTTAAGCGTGCTTACGTTAAAAATGGATTGCCATATATAAAAGGCTCATCTGTCTTTAATGTAAATCCATTCATATCATGCGACCATTTGTCAAAAGCCAGAACCCCACAATTGGAAGAATTATGGTTAAAAGAAGGTATGCTTTTGATATCATGCGCCGGTGCATGTGGATTGGTTAAAATGATAACCAAAGAATATGAAGACAAAGGAGCAATAGGTTCTCCTGACATTATTAGGCTCATATCCAATGATGAATTGTGTACTACAGAGTACTTGTATGTATATCTTCAATTACAACATGTTTACGATTTTATGCAATCATTAAAATATGGGTCAGTAATTGAGCGTTTTGACATCGGCAATGTGAAGAATATTCCGATTGTAATTCCATCTAAAGAACTTTCTGAAGAAATTACTGCAATAGTCAGACAATACATGGATTGCACTTATCGTGCTTTCAATGCTGAAGAAAAAGCCATCCGCATGGTCGAGCAAGAAATCGAGAAGTGGAATAAACATTAAAGGATTGCATTATGACTGAAGATACTTTTAAAGACCTACCAAAAGAGCGAATCCTCTACCCAAAAGAAGCCTTTAAAGGATAGTAACACTATCCAAAAGGACTCAAATACTATCCAAAAGAGCGATACAACTACCCCAAAGAGCGAATTTGCTACCCAAAAGGAATCTTTGAAGGATATAAGTACTACCCAAAAGGACGAATGTGCTACCCAAAAGGATTTGGATACTACCCAAAAGAAAGTGCTTGAGTTCTTCAAGAACAACCCCAAAGGAACCAGAGTGGAAGCTGCTAATGCTCTTGGCGATATAACAGAGGATGGCGTGAAATTCGTTATCGGCAAACTACAGAAGGAAGGCCTACTTAAACGTGTTGGCGGAAGAAAGCACGGAGAATGGCAAGTACTCATATAATATGAAACAATATGTCACAGTTAAGGAAAGAAACAATAGAATGTCCACATTGCCACAAGGAAGGTGAATTTGACCTTTGGACATCGGTGAATGTGGATTTAGACCCAGAGCTCAGGGAAAAGATCTTCTCTGATGAGCTATTCTTGTATCATTGTCCTCACTGTGGCGAGGTAACTGGTATTCCTGCCGGTACGCTTTATCATGACATGGAACACAAGTTCATGCTCTTCTTCGAGTTCTTTAAGCCGGATGAATATGACTATATGCCAATGGAATTGTCAGAAACTCTTGGCATGGATAAGAACTACACGTTCCGTACGGTCTTTGACTTGCAACGCTTCAAAGAGAAGATTGTAATTTTGGAGCATGGTCTTGACGATGTTGCCATAGAACACCAAAAGTATATGATAAGCCATGTCATCATGCCTGAAATTGCCGAGAAAGGCTACGAGCTTTTCTTTGCAAAACTGGAAGAGCCAGACGAGGAGTTTCCTTTAGGTAAAATTTTCTTCTTCTATAACGACGAGGAAAAACAACAAACCATGGAAGTTCGATTTGCTATGGACAACTACTATGAGCACAAACTTGCCTGTGAACTTGACCCACGTATGACAATCAAAGGCTGCATGTGTGTGGACGAGGAATGGTTGTCAAAACAACTAAAGAAGGAATAACTATGGCAGATAATCTATATGACTTCGACAACAATGGCCTTGCCCGTGCATATAAAGATTGCAAATGGGCACTTTTTGACAGATGCGGAAACCAAGTTGGTGAATGGTACTCCTACATTGAAGAATGGGGTGAAGGTTTTTACAAAATAGAACAAGGCGCAAAGAAAAACATCATGCGCCCAGATGGTACTGTGGTTCTGAAGGCATGGCACAATAATGTCTTCAAGGTGAAGCATGGCTTCTTCCTATTCAGCAATACGATCCGCAAATCGAAGAATAATCCCAATACTCGCTACACCTACGGACTGGCACATGTAACTGGTGATATTATATTCCCCATGATTTTCGATAGTGCAGAGTGGCTTAAAAAAGGCGATGGTATCTATGCGGAAATAAACAGCAAGCCCTATATACTCACGCTTGACGGTAGTGTGTATGACCCAGCACGTGACCATCTTCCACAAAAGATCAACATTGACTATAAAGAACTGTTTGAGAAATTTGCGAACTGGACATTACCAGGATTGCAGTTTTTTTACAGAGACACAGATGCTCCTGTCGTAATAGATACAACCTACCATGTAGGTGATGTTCTTCGAGCAGGTTTCTTTGTGGATGTCACCACCAAGTTGTACAGACCTGCCCACAAGACTCGTTTCCTTATCGCCAGCGCACATGCCGCTATGATGTGTGAAATAGAAGAGCTATGTCAAGAGAATCCAGATGTAAAGAAATGGAACCTGTGTACGCTCCACTTCAACAGCTATTTCAAAGTTATGGACGTGTATGAGAAGGACGGTGTAACCCAAGTGTTCCTACTCCACATCCCTGCAGCTGCCGCATTCTTCATCGGGCATGACGAGACAGCCATGAGTTTTGTAAATGAGGCAACTGGTCAGGAGACTTCACTTATTGACATGGCACGAAAGAGTCTTGACGAGAAGATGCAAATGGAAGTTCATCCACGTTCTCTTGATAAGGAATTCTGTGCTCGCATGGAGCATCCTATCGGATTAGACGACGACTTCTATCCTGTACCTATAAATTCTGCTGATGAGCCAGAAGAAGGGCCTATAGCCAATTTAAGCAATATGATTCACAAGTTGGCTGATGATGCAGATATTAAGGACTTCATCAATGTAGAAGACAACTATCCTTATCATGGCGTTGAAGGCTCTGTTTGCGAGGGCTGTATTTATGCAAATGGCATACAAGGTCGCGGAGAAGGGTGTGGTAGACTCTTTATAAAGAGCTTCCGTGAGCGCTATCTTAAAGGCAGATGCGAATATCGCAAGACAGACATTATGAGTCCATCTCTTTTCGAAGAAATGGACAAATATCATAAAAAGAAAGAGAAAGACAAGACAGAAAAATCGACCGATACCTTTGCACTAAGAGTTGTAAGGCGATTTATTGATGAGCATCTTGATGGTGACATAAACAAACTTATGCACACTGATCTTTACGCTTTTCAAGAGGACAATAATGGTGATACGGAGTTGACAAGAACAAATATTATTCGCTCGATTATGGCTCTTGTTTTTTCAGACTCTTGGCCAGACCTTACTGTTCAAAATATTGAGCAGTACAACTATTGTTGTTCAATGATGAATGAGGATGTCCGGCTGTCAGGTTCAAATATTGCAGACCAATATATGATGGGATTGCAAAAATTCAGTCCCTCAAAGGAATTAAATGAGCGTGCGATACACACAAATCATTTGCTGCACACTATAGGAAACTTCTGGGTGTTGCCCAATAAACGAAACGACAAGGATACACTTAGCAACTATAAAGACACGACCCCTCATTATCGAGGATATATGGATAAGTATCTCAAAGCTATGTATGTAGCCATTAGCGGACACGGAAAAGTGGACATGCGTATGAAAGGTCTTCTTTACAAAAACCGTAAACTCATGAATGATTATCAAGGATTAGATGGATTCAAGCGACTTGTTCATAACCTAATGCTTGAGGAATACATGGATGAGCAGAGTATGCCTAAGGATATATTCCCTATGGTATGGAGCTATATGAAAGGATTGGATAGAGATACGTATCTGTCTGCAGTTGTAACATTCTGCGATTTTTGCGAATACGCAATACCCAAACGATCGCAACGCATTATCGAAAAACTTAGCATAATACTTAAATCAAATAGATAAAAAAACATAAATATGGCACAACTGAGAAAACCATTACATGACGATGGTCCAGTAAATGTTGGTGAACAACGTTTGCTTGACTTTCTGAGTGTGAAGTTGCCAAACAACTATACAGTCATTCCTAATCTCAATATATCTATAACCGGCCCCAACCGAGTGATGAAGTATTGGGAGTATGATTGTATTGTGGTAGCTCCACATGCTGTTTATCACATTGAGAATAAGGATTGGGCTGTTCATCTCGAAGGAGATGACTGGGCTTGGTTCCGTAGTGGACAAGAGGTAGCAAATCCTCATAAGACTGCGGGGTTGAAAAGCCGTATTCTCGCAAGCAAGATAAAGAATCAGCACCCGGACTGGCGTTTTGGGCAGATACTGACAGCTGTAACCCTAAGTAATCCTCAGCAGTCTAAGTTTGGTTTGGATCCTCAATGTGATTGCTACAAGCAGACATTCACATTGGGTGGCGAACTGATAGACTTCCTTACCAAACCTGAACTTGTAGGTCGTACTCCAGGAATGATTATGGATATTCAGTCACAGCTTGTTGACTTGCTCTCTGGTCAATCCGTAGAACGCAGACGAACAGAGCGTAAAGAGATCTTCAACTACCTGATTAAAGAAGTTCTTCAAGAGACAGAGGAGTTCACGGAATATCTCTGTGTACAGAAGATTATTGAAGCTGCTCAATATAAAGTGCGTGAATATCCTCTTGACGTTGCTGGAAAGAGTCCTGTAGAACTGCAGAAACTGAGTCTGACTGTTCAGAATGCAAGCTTCGCACAGGAAAAGATTGGTGTATCACCTTATATTGTCAAGACAGACTGCCGAATGAATGAGGAGCAGACTTATTACTATGAGATAAGCCGCTACCAAGATGAGAGCTCACTCAGAAGTAAACTCCGTCAAAAGACATTCAAACAGACAGATAAAATCAGCATCATCCTTGATGTAGCCAATGCGTTGAAAGCAGCACATAAGGAACAAGTATATCATCGTAATGTCTGTCCAGAGAATATTTTCGTTTATGAAGGTGGTAAGGCAGCTTTGGCAAACTTTGGTATGGCATGGTTTATCGAACATTCAGACCTCAGCTTCACAGTTAAGCATGACTCCAATCTTAAATCGCCATATACAGCACCTGAGTTATTGGAGGGTGACGTATGTTCAGGAAGTGATATTTTCTCCCTTGGCGTTATCTTCTACGAACTGATGACAGGCAAGCTGCCTTTTGACAGTTGTCTTACATTTACTTCCGCATTAGGAGGTGTGCTTACAGAAGATCTCATGCCAAGCAAGGTATCTAAAGACCTTCCTGAATGGATGGACGAGGTTGTAAAGCACACAATCATTGCAGATCCATTCCTGCGTTGGCAGAAGGCAGATGAATTTATTGAGTTCATCAACAAATCAATGGGTGAAGAGCAGAAGAAAACCATTAAGGCACAGAACACCCAGCCAGACAACAATACTCCAGGTCAGACAAAGGTTGCATACCTAAAAGACATGAAGCCTGGTGTCAAGGTTACTCCTTCTATGACTCTTCATGAGATTCTTGGTAGAGGTGGTTTCGGACGTGTGTTCAAGGTGTGGCACGATATGCAGAGGCAGTATCTTGCCATCAAGATTTTTGAGCGTGATGCCTCCGTTGACAATGCCATTAACGAGTTTGAAGCATTAAAATCACTCCATCATCCTAACATAGTGGAGTTCAAGTTTAACGACCGCACTCAACAGGGACTGTTCTATACCTTGATGGAACTTCTTGAAGGGGAAAACCTGCAAGACTACACAAGAGGTGATCTCCGTCTTCCAGTTGATGAAGTCTATAAGATGGCGACGCAGATTCTGAAAGCGCTCCGCCATATGCAAGAGGAGCAGAATCCTCCAGTATATCATAGAGATATTAAGCCAAGCAACATCATGTGGCATAAGCGCCAGATCTATAAGCTTATTGACTTCAATATCTCTACAACCACCGACGATAAGTCATTCGGTGGAACATTTCCTTATATGGCTCCTGACCTTATCGTGTCAGGAAACAAGATTGACTGGGATAAGTCGGCCGATACATTTGCATTGGGTATCACTATATACGAGCTTCTTGCACATGCCTATCCATGGCCTGGAAGCAATATGCGCCCTAATATTCACATGCAACCAACCGATATTCGCAGCTACAATGATAAGTTGACCGATGAGATTGCTGACTTTGTAATGAAGGCTATCATTACTGATAGACATAAGCGATTCACATCTGCCAAGGAGATGTTGGAGGCATTAGAGAAGATTGGTGTAAATGGTATTTTGAAGGACACTTCAACCATCATAAACACCTCTACGGTCAATGCAAATCCTGTGGATTATATCAATTCCCTATATAGCCAGAGTCGTCATGGTAATAGCGGTACACGCGCAGGAGCGAAATCACATGTTTTTGATGACTTGACCTATTCAAAGACTAAGTTGGATAAACAGCTTATTCAGGACATCAAGGATTTAAAATATAAGTTGATTATCATTACAGGTAATGCTGGTGATGGTAAGACAGCCTTTATCCATAGAATTGAAGATCAGGGAATCAATAAGGAATCATTCGATACCAATAATGGTTCACAGTTCTTTATTAACGGTGTACGTTTCGAGTCAAACTATGATGGCTCACAGGACGAGGATGACAAGGCCAACGATGATGTATTGGCACAGTTCCTTGCTCCCTTCAACGGTCTGAATGACTATACTCAAGCAAATGAGGGTCGTGTGATTGCTATCAACGAAGGTCGTCTTGTGGACTTCCTCTCTACTCGTCCAGAGCTCAGAGACCTTCAGGATAATATTGAGGAATATTTCTATCAAGAAGGTCATGCAGAACTTCTTCCAGGACTTATGGTTATCAACCTTAACCTCCGTTCAGTAACAGCAAGAGATGGTAATTCTCCAAGCCTATTAGCTCAGCAGGTTAAGAAACTGACTCGTCCAGAGTTATGGTCTAAATGTGAGGGCTGTCCTATAGCTGACCGTTGCTATATTAAATATAATGTAGACACATTCCAGGACAGCAGTGCTGGTGACGAGGTTATCAATCGCTTGGAATGGCTTGTAAGAACCATCGTTTATAAGCGTGAGCTCCATATCACCATGCGTGACTTGCGTTCTATGATTGCTTGGATGCTTACACGTGACTACTCATGTGATGAGGTCAAGCAATTAGTTGAGTATGTTCAGACAGAGCAGTTACCAGAATATTATTGGCAGTATTATTACTTCAATGTAACAGCACCAGTAGCATGGCCAGCAAAAGATTTCATGCTTCCTTCTCTCGATTCAAATGACAGATTGGTCAAGCTGCTTCGTGAGACGGATGTGGCAGGCGTTGCTCTTCCAGCATACGACCGTGACCTTTACTATACCTCAAAGCGTCCTAATGATTATCTGATCTTTAGTGATCGTAAGCGTAGTCTTTTGAATGACTTCAACGAGAATAACATTATCATTCCGGCTTATGAGGTAAAGTCAGATGTCATCAGGATGCAAGCAACAGGTCGCCATAAGAGCTATGTCCGTCATCAATATTTTGAGGGCAAGTTTGATTTCCGCAGACGTCTCCCATATCGTTATGCAAGTATGTTCGAGGAACAACTTCGTGTTGAAGACGAGAATGCTCTTAAACAAACGATGCAGGATCTGGCTTGTGCTATTTCCGCGAGTGAAGGCTGTGACAATGCAAACCTGACTGAAGGGTATCTGCTGTTAGCTAGTTCAAATGTCGGCGATCCTATCTCTAAGAGCTATCGTCGTTTCCCATTGGATGAATTCGAGTTGTTCGTGAATAAGACCGATCACCTGACTAAGTATATTGAGTATGAAAGTGACAGCCTTACTTTCCGTCATAAGAAAGATAAGTTCATCCAGTTGACAGTCAGTCTTGATCTCTACGAAATGCTTCAATATATTCGTGCAGGTTTCAGCCCTTCTGTCAATGACCTTCGAGGCCGATTCATTGAACTACAGATTTTCAAGAATCTATTAGAGGCAAAGACCTATACAGAAATTCTTGTAACCAAGAACAACAGAAAGTTTACTATAGTTCGCCTCGATGACAAGAAACATATTGTTATTGAACCTCTTAATGCATAAAGAATACGATTATGATACTGAAATTAAAGAAAGGTAC
>ERZ1023633.759-NODE-759-length-12075-cov-8.914143_pt1 | contig 12075 bp, 6 predicted proteins | sample MGYA00380333_ERZ1023633 | MGnify/ENA primary metagenome ERZ1023633 (study PRJEB33179, sample SAMN07448972) | human gut metagenome | biome: Human-gut; feature: Human associated habitat; material: Faeces | host: Homo sapiens | place: India: Bhopal | collected...
AAATGCTCACACTATGGAGCAGAACATTGGAAGAAGTTAGGCATCTTTTGGAAGTATTGTCGCAAAAGACAGGCATTGATCTATTGGTATGTCTATCAACTATAGCTGCACGACAAACGGCAGACTTCTCCACGAAGGTATGGGCGCACCTCCTATGCGATTCGGATGATTTAGCTATGCCCGATTTGTACTAAACATTTTTTTAGCGCGCGTTAATCTACTCTGAATGCATTGATTTTCAAATGATATATCGAAATGGTTCCTCGCTCAATTAGCTAAAATAAGGAGTGGAAAACTTCAGTAATCTAATATTCTACACCTTTATCTTTGCTGATTTTAATTTTTCCATTAGCAACTGAAAAACTTTTTGATCTATAATTCCCTCCATTGTTTTATTGTCATTCATACTAAAATCATCGAAACGTAATTTATTCCTTCCACTTTTGATAACATGGCCATGAGCGACAGAGTTACGCACATGACGAAAAAGATGGTGAACCACATCATTACGTTTACCCTTTGGCTTTTTTTGTTCAAATAGTAAATAATATTTGTGTTTGATGACTTTCTTTCTATTTGTTTTATTATATGCTCCAATGTAAATATCATGATCAAACAAGAAACGTTGCAATTTTTTATCATTAAAATCATAGCATCCAAAATGTTGTTTGATTTCATTTTCGAATTCACAAAGGTAATCATACAAAAACACCTTGTCTTGTTTTGATATTTTCATGTAGTTTATCTGAATGACAGTTTAATGAACGCTATACTAAAGTCTCTCTCCACAATTTTCTATAGGAGGGAAACTTTAGTCAATTCGCGATATCTTTTGCTAAATAAATCTCATCAAAGAACAATCTTAAAAGTTTTGGCACCTATAGTATAAGATAGGCACCTTTAGATAATCCATTTATTACACCTTCATGTGACTTGGCAATTAATGTGCCCTGTAAATTATATACTTGTACAAGAGTATTACGAGGAGCATTGTTTACTAAGATTGAACCTTTTTGGGTGGTTATTGTTATGTCTCTTTGTTTGTCGATAACATTCGCCACTGCCGATATATAGCTATCACCTTCGAATTCTTGAATATCCCAGAAAGTGCCCCAGCCCGGATCATTGCTATATACGTCCTTACAACCTTTGGGGACATATAGTGTAACATCTGTATATATCTTGGTCGGGAAAGATTCACTAGTCAATCCCGAAGGAGGGGTTGTTGATTTGCAAACAATTGTCTTTAAACTATCATAGTATAAATTTTCTACAACAAAAGACTTTATATTATCTCCTAATATAAGAGTATCTATTTCTTGATAGAAATATGGATTTTTTGTACAGGTTCCGGCTATTTCAAGTTTCTTAATATGTCCTTTTTTGACAGGGAGATTATAAAAAGCGCATTCATGCCATGATATATTCAAAGGGCGTCCAACATAAAAATAATTCAATTCTATACCGAAAAATATTGGAATATATCCGTGACCATTTTTAATGCCTATTATACTGAACAAATCATTGGCATCCTCTATTATTACTGTTTTAAGTTTAGGCAAACTAGTAGTTAAAACCCAATCAAAGCAGCCGTGGTACCTATTATGTTCAGAGTCACCTGTAAGAGAATTATATCTAAAATATCTAACATCCCAGGCACTTGAATTATCCTCTCTACGGAGATAGCAAAATTCAGTAGGGAACTCATTTGCTTCTTTTTTTATAATCAATTTTGATACGGACGACCCAGAAAGAATTGAAGTGTCAATTTTTCCTGCACCAATAGTAAAATTATCTAATGATTTACATGACGAGAAAGCTAACCAATCAATTGATTCTATATTTTCTGACAATTGCACATCTCTCAAAGAATCGCAACTAGAGAAACATGACCTTGGTATATTTTTTACATTAATCTTAACATAACGAACTTTTGAATATGCAAATGCATCATGCCCTATAGATGTTAACGACATCGGTAGCTCTATTTCTCTAATCGAAGAATATGCAAATGCATAGTCCCCTATAGATGTTAACGATATCGGTAACTCTATTTCTCTAATCGAAGAATATGCGAATGCATAGTCCCCTATAGATGTTAACGAATTAGGAACATCCAAATCTTGTATTGAAGAATCATAAAATGCATAGTCCCCTATGGACTTTACACTATCATTTAATGTAACGGAAACAAGTCCTTTGCACCCCCTAAAAACATCTCTTCTTAAAGAAGTAATTCTTTGAGGAATACTAACTGATTTTAGTGAAACACAGCCTTCAAAAGCTTCCCATCCTATTTCCGACAAACTATCAGGTAGCACAACACCAGTCAAAAGGATATCTTTCTCAAAAGCAGAGTTACCGATTGATAAGACAGTCTTAGGGAATGATACAGATTGTAAATTTTTATACCCTTTAAAAGCATTGTCCCCTACGCTGGTAACTGTAAGTGACTTGTTTTTATAAGCAACGGTTTGAGGTATAACTATTTTATCCGTGTCTTTGTTTACGGCTCCGTCTACACTTACAGTTAGGTCCTTAAGGGAGGTTATTGTAAAATATAGGCCATCTGCCTCGAAATCATAAGCAGATGCCGATAAGTAAGAAAAGCATGCTAGTACGACCAAGCATATTTTATGATAAAAATGTTTCATGTTGAGTAGTATTAAAGGGTTCTCTAATGTGTTCTTTTTCGAGACGTATCTATCACTTTCTATACTGTTCTTGCGAAATGATGTCTCTCTTTGATTTGCCAGGACTACGATAATGTTTTTGAACGAACAGTGACAGAAGCAACAATGATCATAACCTTCTGCCCGTAGCTACTGACTCTGTAAATAACTAAATTAAGTGCAATTCATAGGATAAAAGCATTTTTGCCAACGTACCCTATTGACATGGTTAATAAAAGCAATGACTGTTGTACGTTCATGAAAAAAGCGTGGTACTATCGCCCATTGCCGAAATAGAGGTTGTGGAAGAGACCTATTCAGTATGCAACAGACAATAGCCCACGCTTGTAGAGAGGTATATTGTGAAAAACATACGTTGCCCCACGCCACTTATAAAGGGAGGGCGTGAGGAGCGTATACAATGATACCAAAGTATGCGTGAGCGGTAATGTACCGTGTGCCCTACTGAATTTTGAAACTTCCACATTTCTATTTCAAGACAACGTTCAATACGCTCATTCATTGAGAGTCTTCACAGCTGATGGGCATTTCCACCAGCTCCAACTCTATATGCAAAATTAAGCATTATTTCCGACAACAATACTTTTTGTCATAAATTTTGATTGTTCAGATAAACCAAACGACAATAAGAGACAACGTCCATTGTGTCTTTGTAGGGGCACATTATGGTTCGTTGTCTCTTATTGTCGTTTGATATATTCCCAAAATCCTCACACAGATTATCTGTGTTTATGTCCTTAATAAAAACGCGTTGGCGGAATTTCCGATTAACGGGTTAACAAGTTGACTGGTAAATTTGCCAATTTTTTTAAGCTTCTTACCATTCAGACTTTAACATAATAAGTAGTGTAAAGCATACTTACTTGTTAACCTGTCAACTTGTCAACTTGTTAACTTGTTTATTTCATGTATAACAAACCTCTCCCTAAAAGCCACATCTTTATTTCACCAAAACGATTTCATTGTAAGTATGGCGTCCCCCGTCACACTCAATGTGCAGCAAATAAATACCCCGCTCCAACTTTCGGAGCGATAGCACACCCTGTCGTCCATTAGCAGACAAAGCACGCTTAACCAATCTGCCGCTTACGTTGTACATGCTCACACCGAACAAATCGTGGGCCGAAATAATAAAATCGTCACCCTTGCGCCTCACACTGAATGGCTTAGTAGTGGGCAAACAAGTTGAGATTGACGATGACCCTGTCACCACATCTTGCTGAAAGAGTGTGAGCACATCGCCCTCGCGTTTCAGGTAATAGGGGGCCGCCTCGGGATTGTTCAGCTCAACGTCTTGCCCGTCAAGCTTGCCCATAACTATAAGGCGATAGGTGTGGCCATCGTACCATGGCAAATTATCCTTGCGCAGCCAATAGCTAAATAATGGTACGTCGTAAGATGACGACACGTCAACCTCGTCATCAATGCCTTTCACATAAGTCCTTTCTTTCGTCTGAGTGTCTTCGGCCAGCATCGTAATATGTCCGCTGTAACACTTGTCTTCTGATGTGCGCAACGACACAGCAAGTTTGAAAAGAGACGTTTGCGAGAGGTCAACACTGCCATTCTCAATCTTGTCGTTAGAGTCGTCGGCCATGAACACTTCAACCTTGGCCATGAGCGGTTTGTCCTCTGCTTCAGCTACATCAATGTAAGGCACCTCCTTGTCGTGTATATTATTGATGGGGTAAAACAGAGACTCCTCCGCGTCGGCCGAAAGCAGCAGCCTCGCTTCGTAACGCCCCGGCACAAGACTGGCGGGGAGTGAAAGCGTGATGGGTATTTCAGCCTCAGAAAATCCTTCTATTTCAGTACATTCGTCCACCCGGGTGTCTAACACAACCGTCTGGTGCTCATCAAGCAGCTGCACCCTCATGTAGCAGTCGCGCGGCACACCATTAAGGTTTTTAACAGTAAAAAATGCCTGCACCCTGCCACCCTGTTCGGCCGCACCGCTGAGGCGTGGCTGTGCCATGAGCTGAAAGTGAGCCTCGTCGGAGCACACCTCAGACACACGACCTGCATCGTCGGTCAGTTCCACCTCAATGATGGGGGCCTTTTTCATTCTGAACAGGTCGCCCCATGTGCCATCATCGTTACGGGCCACACACACGGGGGTAAGGCTATAATATCCGTTGGCAAGGCCAGCCAAACTCATCTGCACGTGCTGTGGCTGATTTACCAAATAGTCAGTCCCCATAAAGCCATCATGGTCTGCCCCATAAATGCGCTCCGTAAATCCACCATTGTCATGGTCGTCTGAATAGGCCACGCGCACAAACTTGCCACTGTCGTTGCAAACGGCTATGCCAATGTCGCCCTTAAAGGGAGTGCCTCTGTTTACAAATGAGTTAATCACAACGGTTTGGGGCTGTGAGGTGCTGAAACTCTTGTCGTCAGCACCCTTGAGCGTGACAGAGCCTCCCTCATTAAACATGAGCTGGGGCGAACCCTCCAAAAGCCCGCGGTCAATATCGGGATATTTACCATTGTTGGGGTGTGCAAGAATGGCCGTTACGGCACGATTAAAGGCCAAGGGCTTACCCTGAAACTCACCACCGGTTTGTGACAAACTGAGATTGGTAAGCGAATAATAAGCATCACCTTGCCCTTCCCATCCAAAATTCATGTGGAAAAGGCCATTTTCGTCAAAGCCATCGGCCACCCAGGCGTGTCCCGAAGCAGTGTTGGCAGGGCGCCCCTCAAGGTAAACGGGACAGCCATTCAGCAACTCCTGCCGCAATATGCTGGCAAAGCGACCTGGGCCCTCCACAGCCCTCGTCACGTATGCCGCAGTATAGTCAAAGTGCTTTTGCAGGGCTTGGTATGCAAAAAGCCCCTGTGTGCCGCTCGAACTGGGAGTGTACTGCATAGATGAGGCTATGCCCACATCGCTCATGAGTTGTGCCACGGCATGCTCCTGTGTGGCAGTGGCGCGCACGGGATAGCGGTAATCTGGCAGCATCTCAGCCCAGTCGTAATAAGATTGGCTAAAGTCGGCACTTTTGGTAGTTTGGTCGTAGGTAACGGTATATTCATGCTTGCCAAAGCCGTGTGCGGGCCATTGGTAGTAATACATCATTTGTGCCACGGCAGTGGCAACGCAACCGCTGTATGGATACCCCGTTTGAGCATTGAAGGGGTGCGATTGTCCCCACTTGGTTTTGAGCAGAGGCTGCACTGTCTGGCTGAAAGTTGCTGCGCGAGGGCTGGCTTGCGTAGCCACCTTTTCACTCTCAATGTCATGGTATGCTTGTCTGTACCCCTCTAATAGCCATTTTACACACGGGTTAGCATTCAGCGTGTCAAGCGTGTTTTCGGTATCGTAAGCCAATATTTCGCCCATGGCATCATTCCCCGCAACAATTACAAAGCCGTGTCCGTGTGCATCATTAAATATATAATAAGGTGCATTGCCGGTGCTATGTTCTTGTTGTTCCGCTTGTGCTTTAATGCTTTTGTTGTTACGCAGCGTAATATACTTTTGGGCAATTTTTGCAGCCCTTTGGTAGTCAACTCGTTCAGCGTCGGCCGCAAATGTGGCAGACATAAGCAGGGTTACGACTATCAGCAGTCGGGTAATAGCATAGGGATGGTAATGAGCCTTTATCATCGTGTTGAGTACGTTGTTATTTATGCAAGAATAGTATCAGTGCAAAGATAGTTGGTTTTTCAGACAATCGCAAATAGACTGGCTGCATCATGCGAGTAGGGGGGAGGAGTTGTAAACAAAATTATTGCTGAGTTGTACATTCACGTGCATGGCGCAAGGTTACGCCTTTTTATATTAACGTTTGTGTCCTACATTTTGCATCGGGGGGCTTGTAAGTGGCTTAAGGCAATATTAAATAGGCTCTTATTGCTTCTTTTGCAATAGGTGACAAATTTGTGCGATAAAAAATTGAAAGTTTTTTAGGGGTGTGAAAGTTGGGCTAAGCGCGAGAACACATACATAACATAGACCCATTTTTTACACCAAAATGAAAAGTCTCTCCCCCTAACCCTCTCCCTGATCGGGGAGAAGGTTAGGGGGAGAGACTTTAGTTTACCTTTAGTTTGCCTTTACCCCTTCAATATTCTTTTAATGTCATTGAGTTTATTAAGCGCCTCGAGGGGAGTGAGGTTGTTGACATCGAGGTGGAGCAGTTCATCGCGTATCTGACTCAATACGGGGTCGTCAAGTTGGAAGAAACTGAGCTGCATGCCCTCTTCGTGCTTCGTGTTGCTCTCAGCGCGTGGCACACTCGTACCCGCTTGAGCACCCGCCTTTTCGAGGTCGGCGAGGATTTGTTCGGCACGATGAACAATCGTCTGAGGCATACCCGCCAAGCGCGCTACATGAATACCAAAGGAGTGTTCCGAACCGCCGCGCTGAAGTTTACGCAAGAATACGACACGGCCGTCCACTTCGCGCACCGACACATTCCAGTTCTTAATGCGCGTAAAGAGCTTCTCCATTTCGTTCAGCTCATGATAGTGCGTGGCAAAGAGCGTGCGTGCGTGTGCTTTCGGATTCTCGTGAATGTACTCCACAATGGCCCAAGCGATAGAGATGCCGTCGTAGGTGGACGTGCCGCGTCCCAATTCATCAAAAAGTACCAACGAACGCTCCGTAAGGTTGTTCATAATATTCGCCGCTTCACTCATCTCGACCATAAAGGTACTCTCGCCCACTGAAATGTTGTCACTTGCCCCCACACGTGTAAAGATCTTGTCCACCAGTCCAATATGAGCCGATTCGGCAGGCACGAACGACCCAATCTGTGCCATTAACGTGATGAGTGCCGTCTGACGCAGCAAGGCACTCTTACCCGCCATGTTAGGACCCGTCACGATGATGATCTGTTGTTCCTTCGTGTCCAACTCAACATTGTTTGACACATACTCCTCGCCAGGAGGCATCAACGTCTCGATAACGGGGTGACGGCCTTCGTGAATGTCAAGCACCAAGCCATCGTCTACTACAGGACGCACATAATGATTGGCACGCGCCACGGCTGCAAGGCTTTGTAAGCAGTCAAGGTGGCTCAACGCTACTGCGTCGCGCTGCAAGGGAGTAACGAATGTTGCAACATCGCTCACCAATTCGGCAAAGAGGCGCGCTTCGAGTTCAAGAATGCGGTCCTCCGCGCCCAATATCTTGTCTTCATACTCCTTCAGCTCTTGCGTGATGTAGCGTTCAGCCTGTGCAAGCGTCTGCTTTCTAATCCACGTCTCAGGCACCTTGTCCTTATACGCATTGCGCACCTCGATGTAGTAGCCAAACACGTTGTTAAAGCCAATCTTAAGGCTTGGAATGCCCGTAGCGTCACTCTCGCGCTGCTGTATCTTCATCAGATAATCCTTGCTTGAAGTCGAGATGTGGCGCAGTTCGTCCAATTCTTCGTTCACACCGTCGGCTATCACACCGCCCTTATTCACCAATATCGGTGGGTCAGGACAGAGCGTTTGCTTAATGCGGTCGCGCAAGGCCGTAAGCGCATCAAGTTGTTGGCTCACCTGTAAGAGCGCCTCGCAGTCAGCGTGCGCACAGGCATACTTGAGCAGCGCTGTACTCTCAAGCGCTGCACGCAGTTGTTGGAGCTCGCGAGGGTTGACACGCATCACCGCCACGCGGCTCACGATGCGTTCCATATCGCCAATCTTCGGCAACTCCATTTCGCACAGTTCGCGAAAGTCGGGGTGTTTAAAGAAGTGTTCCACCCCGTCTTGTCGTTCCGTAATTTGCTTCACCGAACGCAAGGGGAAGATCACCCAACGGTGCATAGCGCGTGCGCCCATTGGCGTAAGCGTGTGGTCAATCACCTTTAGCAGCGAAGTACCTCCTTCGGCCATAGGCTGCACCAACTCGAGGTTGCGCATCGTAAAGTTGTCAAGGCGCACGTAAGCGTCCTCTTCAATGCGGCGAAGCGAAGTGATGTGGCCTGTCTGTGTGTGTTGCGTCATTTCGAGGTAACACATAATCGCACCTGCTGCCACAACGCCGTCCTTCAAATGTTCTACGCCAAAGCCCTTGAGATTGCGCACCTGAAAGTGGCGCGTCAGTCTATCCAGTGCCGTCTGAGGCGTAAAGGCCCAGTCATCAAGTTCAAAAATAAAATTTTTTGAACCATACAAGCCCTCGTAACGCCCTTTCAATCCATGTTGCACCAACACCTCTTTGGGCGCAAAGCCAGCCAAGAGCTTGTCAATGTATTCGGTTGTGCCCTCAGCTACCAAAAACTCGCCTGTAGAGATGTCGAGAAACGAGAGTCCTACAGCCTTTACGCCAAAGTGAATGGCCGCCAAAAAGTTATTTTCGCGTGCGTTGAGCACGTTGTCGGTCATGGCTACGCCTGGCGTTACCAATTCGGTAATGCCGCGCTTAACGAGTTTCTTAGCTAACTTAGGGTCCTCCAATTGGTCGCAAATGGCCACGCGATAGCCTGCCCTGATAAGTCGGGGCAAATAAGTGTCGAGTGCGTGATGAGGGAACCCTGCCATTTCGGTGGCCGGGTTTTGTCCCTTGTTATTACGACGTGTGAGGGTAATGCCCAACACCTGTGAGGCGGTGACGGCATCTTTAGCGTAAGTCTCGTAAAAGTCGCCACAGCGAAACAGCAGTATAGCATCAGGGTTTTTGGCCTTGAGGTCATAGAACTGCTTCATCATGGGCGTAAGGTTATCGGTTGAAGCCATGTAACAAGAAGTATGAACATGAATAAAAACGGTTAACAAAAATCTGTAACACAGACTCTAATCTTTCTTTTAAACACGAATTATTTTTACAGAGATTTTCATGAAATAATTCTTGGTAATTCATGTTTTAAGAAAAAGTGCATAGATATTAATGAAGAAATTAACGACAAATTAATGGTAATTAATGTTCATAAAAAGCACGAAGCACGTAATTGTATCGTTATGCGTTCTTGAACATTAATGTCATTAATTTGTCGTTAATTCTTCATTAATCTTTTCGTTAATCGTTACGTTAACGTTTATGATTGTACCCCCGCTGAGAATCGAACTCAGATCACTGCTTTAGGAGAGCGGTGTTCTATCCATTGAACTACAAGGGCTCGTTTTGAAAGGCAAATGTACAAAATTATTGCGAAAATGCACCTTCTGTTATTCCGGAACCCTATAAAAGTACGCCATTAATGCATAAAATCTTGTAAAGTGTGCAATAATCAAGACACATTTACTAACTTAGCACGCGTTTGAGTAAAATGTGAATAAATCATACAAATATGGAGAAAGCAATAAAGAGTTTTGCTGAGCTAACGGCTCACCTACAACAATTGCCGCAGCGCGTGCGTTTGGCCGTAGTATGCGGTTCGGACGATAGTACACGTGAAGCTGTGACAAAGGCCGTACGACATGGCTTTGCCGAGGCCACCTTTGTAGGACATTGTTCGCAAATTGCTTCCTCCACTAAGTTCGCAATAGAGTCAACAGGTCGTGTATGCTTTGTAGAAGCCGCAGACGATACCCAGGCCGCCCAAAAGGCCGTGCAAATGGTACGCGAAGGCGAGGCCGACGTATTGGTAAAAGGGCTGTTGCATACTGAAACGCTCTTACACGCCGTCTTGAATAAAGAGTGGGGCTTATTGCCCAACGGCAATGTGCTCACTCACATCGCCGTGGCCGAAATGCCTCGTTACGATAAACTCTTCTTCTTCAGCGATGCAGCCGTCATACCTTATCCTACTCACGAGCAACGCCTTAGCCAAGTGGCCTATATGGCGCGCCTACTCCATGCCTTTGGCATAGAAGAGCCACGCATCGCCCTGACTCACTGTGCCGAGACGGTCAATCCTAAGTTTCCGCATACGTTAGGCTATGCTGAGATTTGCCAACGTGCTGCCGAGGGTGAATGGGGCGCGTTGCGCGTTGACGGTCCGCTCGACCTCCGCACTGCTTGCGACCCTGTAGCACTCCATGTCAAGGGTATCAACTCTTGCCTTGAAGGGCAAGCCGATGCCATTATCGTGCCCGACATCGAAGCGGGCAATCTGCTTTACAAAGCCCTCCCCCTATTTGCGCAAGCCAAAGTAGCGGGTTCGTTGCAAGGTACGCTCCGCCCCGTCGTATTGCCCTCACGTGGCGACGATGCCGAAGCTAAATTTAATAGTATCGCGCTTGCAGCGATAAATATTTAGTATCGTTTTGAGATTAAGTAGGTGTTCAAAACTATTTATGATTACTTACTTTGTCATACAAACTTTATAACCTCAAAACTGGAAAAAACAGAAACAAAAAAGAAATGTTCCACCGTATATTAGTAATCAATCCAGGTTCCACCTCTACGAAGGTGGGCGTCTACATAAACGAGCAGCCCCTCTGCGTCAGCACCATTCGCCACACGGTCGAAGAGCTAATGCAGTATGAACAGATAATCGACCAACACGACTTTCGTCAGCAGTTGGTGATAGATTGGCTCAAGGCCAACGACATACCCTTTGAGTTTGATGCTATCATAGGTCGCGGTGGATTGATTAAGCCTATACCCGGTGGCGTATATCGTGTCAATCGTAAGATGGTGTACGAAACGTATTATGCTCTTCGCAAGCACGCTTGCAACTTGGGTTGCATCATTGCCTACGAGCTGGCCAAGCAGCAACAGAATGGTTGTAAAGCCTACATAGCCGACCCCGTGACCGTCGACGAACTCCTGCCCGAAGCCCGTGTGAGCGGTTCGCCCCTCATGCCCCGCTTAGCCATCTGGCATGCCCTCAACCAGCGCGCCATAGCTCGTCGGTATGCGTCAGAGATAGGCAGTCAGTACGAGGACCTCAATCTCATCATCTGCCACCTCGGTGGAGGCATTTCAATCGCAGCCCACCAGAAGGGACGTGCCGTTGATGCAAACAATGCCCTCGATGGCGAAGGTCCTCTCTCGCCTGAACGCGCTGGCACGTTGCCCGCTGCCGACCTCATCCACCTTTGTTACAGTGGTCGCTATACGGAGGACCAATTAAAGAAGCGCGTAGCGGGCCAAGCAGGCCTAATGGCTCATTTAGGCACGACTGACATTCTGCAAATCATGCAACAAGTCGAAGCTGGCGATGCCCACGCCAAGTTGTTGATAGATGCCATGATATTCCACACGGCCAAGGCCATCGCAGCCGAGGGCGCCGTATTTAGCGGACAAGTAGATGCCATTCTCATCACGGGCGGCATGGCGCATTCTAAATATATCACGCAAGGCATTGCTTCAAGAGTGAAGTTTATAGCTCCCGTCCACCTCTTCCCAGGGGAGGACGAAATGGAAGCCCTTGCCCTCAACGCCCTCAGCGTATTACGTGGCGAGTGTGTGGCTAAGGAGTATGAGTAATATTATCTGCCTAATTGGGGGGCGGGTCCTCACCTGGGGGCGACGCGTCCCCGCGTCGGCATTTGT
>ERZ1023633.760-NODE-760-length-12053-cov-8.132439_pt1 | contig 12053 bp, 13 predicted proteins | sample MGYA00380333_ERZ1023633 | MGnify/ENA primary metagenome ERZ1023633 (study PRJEB33179, sample SAMN07448972) | human gut metagenome | biome: Human-gut; feature: Human associated habitat; material: Faeces | host: Homo sapiens | place: India: Bhopal | collected...
AACCGACTTGGAGCGAAGTGTTTGTGATGCAGTGAAATACAGAAACAAATTGGGGTTGGATGTTTGTACAGAAGTGATACGCTCCTATCTGAGAAAGCCCAACCGAAATCTCACTCGTTTGCAAGATTATGCCAAACGCCTCAGAGTATTTAACACATTGAAGAATTATCTTGAAATAGCAATAGAATAAAATGGGAAAGAAAAACTACGGCAAGTCTGTAAAGACACGTTTGCTCAATCTAATGAATGAAACAGGCTATAAATATATGTATCTCTTGGCAAGATACTTTAACGAAAGGTTGCTTTACAGAGTATCTGTTAGCCAATATAAGGACAACTTCTTATTAAAAGGAGGCTCTTTGCTTTATGCTATGAATGGACTTGAGGCACGTCCTACGGTAGATGTTGACTTTTTGGCAGACAGAATCAGCCGTGACAGGGATTTCCTTGCGCATGTGTTCCAAGAAATCTTGGACATAGTATGCGATGAGGATGGAGTGTCGTTTGACGTTGATAGCATCAGGTTGGAACCTATCACTGTCGAAAAGAAATATCCTGGCACCCGATTCTACTTTACTGCCCACATGGATACCATTTCTTATAACATGTCTGTTGACATTGGTTTTGGTGATGTTGTTACCCCATATCCCACAACCATTGATTTTCCATTGCTTTTGTCAGACATTCCATCTGTAAACATACAAGCATATTCCTTGGAGACAGTTGTCGCCGAGAAATTCCATACGATGATAGACCGTGATGTACTTAATAGTCGCATGAAAGATTTCTTCGACTGCTATCAACTCTTGACAAAGAGAGACTTGGATGATGAAACATTATACGATGCTATCAAGGCGACTTTCGACAATCGTGGTCTTACGTACAATCCTGAATTACAGTTGTTCACAGAAGATTTTTCAACAGATGTAGCACGCATTACCCGATGGAAAGCTTTCCTGAAAAAGATTCAATGGAAAGAGACACTTGACTTTGAAACTGTAATGGAGGTGATAAGAAAAAGGTTGCAGCCTATGGCAGAAAAATATTGGAAATAATATTAAGACAGAGCCGTGACGCGGTTCAGTTTATATTTATAGTCTATGTCCAATAGTTTGCTATTGCAGATGCAGCGATGGCAACATCTTGGTACCTCGCCATCTCAGATAATAAAATTGAGAGGTTATTTGTAGCAATCGACACTACAGATTACCTCAAATTACAGAATTGTGCCACTCCAAAGTAAAGATTTCAAATGAATTATTCTTTTGTCTGAATAAGATTCTTTAATTTTGTAGTTAACAAATAGTTGAGGCAATAGCACCTGTCATTATTTCTGTCAGTCGTTCAACAGATATACCAGCCTTTTATGCCAAGTGGTTTTTCAACCGCTTGGCATAAATCAAATGATGGTAATACTTTTCATTTAACCAATAAATATTAGCACAAAATGGCAACTTTACATAACTATAAATGTCATAAATGTGGCTTTAGCATTCTATCATCTAAATATGGAGACAATAGTTTACTTTCAGGTCCTGGACATTTTTATAAATGTACAGAATGCAATCACGTCTTTACAAAGAATTGGATATATAGGGATATATACTTAAGCGCAAAGGAGTATCCTCTTGAGAAAGATAAATATTTGGCTGATATTTTGATGAAAATTGTTCCTAAAGAATTTCAAGAGAGCCTGAAAAATGATGTTTTGTGGTTTCAGAATGAAGTTGTAAAAGGTGAAGAATCAAAATATTTTGGAAAGAATTTAATTCATGATGCCGTTATATGGACAGAAGAAACTTTTTGGAACAAGTTGCTTAGATTTCTTCATCGAAGGAAGTATGCAAAATTTATTAATTTCTCTGAGTTCATGGTTTGTATGAAGAGAGGTGAAATAAGAAAAATATTAGCATATAAAAATAGTACAGACAATGTTAAATGCATCCGTTGTAACGGAAATGCAGAATTATGGAATCCATCTAAAGGCTGTCCTATATGTGGTAATGTTTTAGAAAAACAGGAGAATTATATGATTTTTGCAGATTAAAATGAACAATAAAGTAACAATTTTAACAGAGCAAGGTGATAATGTAGAAGCAACAGCTCCTGTCATAATTTCCGCCAGCCGCTCTACAGATATACCAGCCTTTTACGCCAAGTGGTTTTTCAATCGCTTGGCAAAAGGTTATTGTGCTTGGTATAATCCATTCAACCAGCAGAAAATGTATATCTCTTTTAGTAAATGTAAGGTCATCGTGTTTTGGACAAAGAACCCCAAACCAATAATGCCCTATCTTCATATATTGGATGAAATGGGCATTCATTATTACTTCCAAGTGACACTGAATGACTATACAAAGGAAGGCTTTGAGCCCAATGTACCTTCAATAGATGAACGTATTGAAACATTCAAGCAACTGTCTGATAAAATTGGTAAAGAGAAGGTTATTTGGAGATTCGACCCTTTGATTATCACTCCAACTATCGGGCCACGAGAATTGCTTACAAGAATATGGCATATCGGAAACAAACTGAAAGGCTACACTAATTAGACAAGAACGCATGTACAAACGCATACACGCCACCATCATACTTGAGAATAATCGTCTGGTTGGTGTAGCGCTGAAGATTGTGAATAATAGCATAAATACTAAACACTGATATTAGATTAATTATAAACTCCAAAATCAATGGAACGTGAATTGATAGATAAATTTAGAGGTTGCCTATATGGTCAAGCCATTGGGGATGCGCTTGGATTGGGGACGGAATTCATGACAGATGAGGATATTGCTTGGAAATATCCTCATGGACTACAACACTACAAGCAGATATACCAAGACAGACATCGGAAACGCTGGAAAATAGGCGACTGGACGGATGATACCGACATGATGCTATGCATTGCTGATGCGGTCATTGAAGACAAGGGTGTTAATTTTTACAACATCGCCCGACACTTCAAAGACTGGGTCAATGGCTTTCCTATGGGTATTGGAGAAAACACCTATAAGGTGCTGATGATTGGCGATTATGTGGAGCATCCGTTTGAGGTATCCCACAAGGTATGGGAAATGAGCAAGTATCAGTCTGCTGCAAATGGTGGGCTGATGCGCACCTCTGTAGTCGGACTATTCCCAAAAGAAACAACAGCCTGTGCTGAGAAAATATGTCAGCTCACTCATTACGATCCAAGATGCGTAGGCTCATGTGTCATTGTTTCGGAGCTGATACACGCATTGGTCTATGGCATCGAACCTCCTACACGCTCCCAAATGAAGGATATTGCCAAGCAATATGATGTGGAAATATGTGATTATATAGACAACGCATGGGCGGAACCTCATGTCAAACCGCTTGTAGACTATGACAATTGGGGCTACACCCTGTCTACTCTATCTGTAGCTCTATGGTCATATTGGCATGCCTCTTCATTCGAAGAAGGATTGCTTGCCGTTGTGAATGCAGGAGGAGATGCAGACACAAATGCTGCAGTTGCGTGTGCCATTCTTGGTGCGAAGTATGGATTTCACGCTATTCCCAAAGAATATGTAGACGGCCTTTTGTATAAGGAGTCCTTGGATAAAACGATAGATAGCCTTTTGGATATTTGTATAAAATAAAAGAAACAACAGACGAACGTTTGACGTTTTTGGTTACTATTCCTATTCATGAAGGGTGTGGCGAAAGTTCGGAAACTGATTTACTTGGTTCGGAAACTCATAATGAAAGTTCGGAGAGAAAAGAAATTAGTTCGGAGACAACCTCAAAAAGTTCGGAGAGGAATGTTGATACAATGAAATATGTATATTATTATACAATACAAAAAACGTAGCGGAGGGTCTCCGCTACGTTTTTATTTATAGTAAATGTCAATAGTTTGCCATTGCAGATGTAGCGATGTCGACATCTTGACAGCTCTACATCTCAACTTTCTGAAGTCCTGAAGCAGGGCTATAGAAATTAGTCTTCTAGTGCACCGATAATCTCACTTACAGAAGAGCAACCGTGATTGTCGAGCCAATTGTTGATGCCGTCGCGCACCTTGATGGTCACGGCAGGGTCGAGGAAGTTGGCGGTGCCAATCTCAATGGCTGTTGCGCCAGCCATGAGGAACTCGATGGCGTCCTCTGCGGTGCAGATGCCGCCAAGACCTACTACCGGAATCTTCACAGCCTTAGCTACCTGCCATACCATGCGCACGGCAACCGGCTTGACAGCCGGACCGCTCAGTCCGCCGGTGTTGATGCTGAGCATTGGGCGGCGACGCTCGATGTCGATAGCCATGCCCATGAGCGTATTGATGAGCGATACGCTGTCAGCTCCCTCTGCCTCTACAGCTTTTGCAATCTCGGTGACATCGGTCACGTTCGGCGAGAGCTTTACGATGATGGGTTTATTGTAGCGTTCGCGTACGGCACGCACCACGCTGGCTGCGCCCGTTGTGGTTACGCCGAAAGCCATGCCACCCTGCTTCACGTTAGGGCAGGAGATGTTCAGCTCGATTGCCGGGATGTTCTCCAGTTCGTTGATGCGTGCAGCGCACTCGGCGTAGTCGTCTGGCGACGAACCGCTCACGTTGACGATCATATTTGTGTCGATATCCTTTATCTGCGGATAGATGTTGCGGCAGAAATAGTCGACACCCTTGTTCTGAAGGCCCACGCAGTTGAGCATGCCCTGCGGTGTCTCAGCCATGCGCGGATAGTCGTTGCCCTCGCGCGGGTTGAGTGTGGTGCCCTTAACGATGATGCCACCAATCTCTTCGAGCGGCACGAAGTCGGCGAACTCCAGACCGTATCCGAATGTTCCCGATGCGGTCATCACGGGGTTTTTCAGTTTCAGACCGCCAATCTTTACACTTAAATCTGCCATGTCAGTTTCTTTATATTCATTACCGGACCTTCCTTACATACACACTTGTTGCCTTCCACAGTCTTCTCTACGCAGCAAAGACATGCTCCGACACCGCACGCCATCTTGTTCTCGAGCGATACCTCGCACTCGATGTCGTTCTTGAAGGCGTAGCGAGCTACAGCCATCATCATCGGCTTCGGTCCGCAGGTAGAGATGCGGTCGAAGTGCTCCTGAGCCAGTACGGAGTGGTTGGTTACGAAGCCTTTTTCGCCTTCGGATCCGTCCTCGGTGGTGATGAGTACGCGTCCTACCTGCTCGAAGAGTTCGCGCTCCAGCACGTCCTTAGCCGAGCGTGCGCCGAGCAGGAACGTCGGTTCGCCGCCCATCGCCTTGATGCGCTTGCCGAAGTAGAGCAGCGGAGCTACGCCCACGCCGCCACCTACGAGCAGCACCTTCTCCGAGCTGTCTGTCGGCATTGTGAACGAATTGCCGAGTGGCAGCACGCAGTTGAGGCGGTCGCCCTTCTGCAATTTCTGCAGCTGGCGTGTGCCGTCGCCCACGGCAGCCACGAGGAGCCAAAGCTCGTTGTGGTCGTAGTCCACGTTGTTGATAGAGATAGGGCGGCGCAGGAATGTAGACGGCGTATTGTCTACGCGCACCTCTACGAACTGACCCGGAAGCATCTCGGGCAGCGGTTTGTCATCGGTGAGCTTGATGAGCACGTGCTTGTCGCTCAGAGCTTCAACGCTGTTGACCGTAAGGTCGAGTATGTACTTTTTCATTTATTTTTGTTTGTCTTGTTGCTTTGTGACAGTATATATTTAGAGGTGTCGCTTAATCTAACGTGCAAAGGTAATAAAAAAGTAAAAGAGTAAAAAAGTAAAAGAGTAAAAAAGTAAAAGAACGTTCGTATGTGTCAATTCTGTCACTCTTGGTCTGTCATATTTGTCATGTGGTATAATCCTACGTGCTTTGGCACGCTTTTGGCTATATCCTTAACGAAAGCGGACGGCAGATGAGCCGTCACAACAACCAATAGTAATTATAAAAACTTAAAGCATAAGAATTATGAACATTAAACCATTAGCAGACAGAGTTCTCGTACTCCCTGCACAGGCAGAAGAAAAAGTCGGTGGAATCATCATTCCTGATACAGCAAAAGAGAAACCGCAGCACGGTACAATCGTTGCAGCAGGTAACGGCACAAAGGACGAGGAGATGGTTCTGAAAGAAGGTGACGAAGTGCTCTACGGCAAGTATTCTGGTACAGAGCTTGAGGTTGAAGGCACAAAGTATCTCATCATGCGTCAGAGTGATGTGCTCGCTGTTGTTCAGAAATAAAAATTAATAACTAATAATTAATAATTAAAGAAATGGCTAAAGATATTAAATACAATATGGATGCACGCGACCTGTTGAAGAACGGTGTCGACAAGTTGGCTAACGCAGTAAAGGTAACACTCGGTCCGAAAGGCCGCAACGTGGTTATCGAGAAGAAGTTCGGTGCTCCGCAGATTACAAAGGACGGTGTGACCGTAGCTAAGGAAGTGGAGCTCGAGGACAAGTTCGAGAACACTGGCGCACAGCTTGTTAAGAGCGTAGCAAGCAAGACCGGCGACGACGCAGGCGACGGTACAACAACCGCTACAATCCTCACTCAGGCTATCGTAACCGAGGGCTTGAAGAACGTAACCGCAGGTGCCAACCCGATGGACTTGAAACGCGGTATCGACAAGGCAGTGGCTGCTGTCGTAGCACACATCAAGGCAAACGCAGAGATCGTTGGCGACAACTACGACAAGATAGAGCAGGTAGCAACCGTTTCTGCTAACAACGACCCAGAGATTGGTAAGCTCCTGGCTGACGCAATGCGCAAGGTGTCTAAGGACGGCGTAATCACCATCGAGGAGAGCAAGAGCCGCGACACAAACATCGGCGTAACAGAAGGTATGCAGTTCGACCGCGGTTATCTGAGCGCTTACTTCGTAACCGACTCTGAGAAGATGGAGTGCGTTATGGACAACCCGTACATCCTTATCTACGATAAGAAGATCAGCAGCGTTAAGGACCTGCTGCCTATCCTGCAGCCGGCTGCAGAGAGCGGACGCCCGATGCTCATCATCGCTGAGGACGTTGACTCTGAGGCACTCACCACACTCGTTGTGAACCGTCTGCGTGCAGGCTTGAAGATTTGCGCTGTGAAGGCTCCTGGTTTCGGCGACCGTCGTAAGGCAATGCTCGAGGATATCGCTACTCTGACTGGTGGCGTTGTAATCAGTGAGGAGAAGGGCTTGAGCCTCGACAAGGCTACTCTTGATCTCTGCGGTTCATGCGAGAAGGCTACCGTTTCTAAGGACAACACCACTATCGTAGGCGGCTGCGGACAGAAGAATCTCATCGCTGACCGTGTTGCTCTTATCAAGAACGAGATTGCAAACACAAAGAGCGCTTACGACAAGGAAAAGTTGCAGGAGCGTCTTGCAAAGCTCGCTGGTGGCGTAGCCGTTCTCTACGTAGGTGCTAACAGCGAGGTAGAGATGAAGGAGAAGAAGGACCGCGTTGACGACGCTCTCTGCGCTACACGTGCAGCAATGGAGGAAGGCGTTGTCGTTGGTGGCGGCACAACATACATCCGCGCTCAGAAGGAGCTTGCAGAGCTCAAGGGCGAGAACGCTGACGAGCAGACAGGTATCAACATCGTGCGTCGTGCTATCGAGGAGCCGCTTCGCCAGATTGTGAAGAACGCCGGTGGCGAGGGTGCTGTTGTCGTTCAGAAGGTTCGCGAGGGCGAAGGCGACTTCGGCTACAACGCTCGCAAGGACGCTTACGAAGACCTCCGCGCAGCAGGTGTCATCGACCCGGCTAAGGTGGAGCGCGTAGCTCTTGAGAACGCTGCTTCTATCGCAGGCATGTTCCTCACAACCGAGTGCATCATCTGCGACAAGCCAGAGGAGAAGGCTCCGGCTATGCCGATGGGCAACCCGGGCATGGGCGGCATGATGTAATCAGACCGAAATCAGATTCTTTTTAAATAAACAAAGCGTCCCTATTCCGCAGTGGAGTAGGGACGCTTTTTTTGTTTTTCCTTCGTTTAATATGCCATTACTTTCTTGTTTAATCTATGTTAATTAGCCTGATAAACAATAAGTTTGTTGTATATTTGTAGATGGTTCCTACATTTAATGATTTTGTTCGACAGATGAGAACCTAATGTAATAAACAAGTAATAAAATGGTGAATAAGAACTCTATAAAACTTTTTGGCGGCGATAAGATTCGTGCCATCTGGAACGATGAACAGGAAAAGTGGTATTTTTCTGTTGTTGATGTCGTGGCGGTTTTGACGGAAAGCAAGGATTTTCAGACCGCAAGAAAGTACTGGAACAAGCTAAAACAGCGTTTGAAGGAAGAGGGTTTTGAACCGGTGACAAATTGTCACCAGTTGAAAATGCCTGCAGCAGATGGAAAGATGCGCTTGACAGATGTTGCTGATACAGAGCAACTTTTGCGTATCATTCAGTCTGTGCCTTCACCAAAGGCTGAGCCGTTCAAAACATGGCTTGCCAAAGTTGGAGCAGAACGACTTGATCAGATGCAGGATCCAGAGCTGAGCATTCAGCAGGCCATGATAGACTATAAGCGATTGGGTTATTCGGACAATTGGATCAACCAGCGATTGAAAAGCATTGAGATACGCAAGGACTTGACCGACCAATGGAAACTCCATAATGTAGAAGAAGGAGTGCAATATGCAACCTTGACCGACATTATCTATCAGTCATGGGCTGGCAGGACATCAAAGGAATACAAGAAGTTGAAAGGCTTGAAGAAGGAAAATCTTCGTGATAACATGACTAACGAGGAACTTGTGCTGAATATGCTTGCAGAACTTTCTGCAACGAGTATAACCAAAGCAAAGAATCCTCAGACTTTAGACGAAAACAAAACTTGTGCAAAAGAAGGTGGTGATGTGGCTCGTGTAGCAAGAGAACAATTGGAATCGAAGACTGGCCGATCGGTTGTTTCTCCCCTCTCAGCCAAAAGATTCTTTGAGGCGCAACAGCCTAAAGGAGAATTAGACGACAAAAGTGTTTGTGGCGAGGAGCAAGATAAATAATGTATATAAAAATGACACTCCACCTTGAAAGCATTGCTTTCTGAGGTAGAGTGTCAAATTCGATATGTCGGAGCTTTAGTATGTGGTTAAGGCTCCTTTTTGTATTTTTTTTACTTGTTTTGATTATACTTCTTCAACAATCTCTGCGATATCCTTACGCTTCTTCTCTGCACGCGGACAATCCTCGGCGATGTGTCCGACGGGGATGATTGCCACAGCCTCGAAGTCGGCAGAGGGGAAGAGACGGCTCATGATGTCGGTGTCGAAGTTGCACACCCAGCAGGTGCCGAGGTTGCGCTCCGTTGCGGCGAGGCACAGATGCTCGGTAGCTATAGCCACGTCGATGTCGCCGTGCTGCTTGTCGTCGTAGCGGCGTGTCCAGCACTCGTTGTTGTTCTTCATGCACACGATGTAAAGCGGAGCAGTGCGGAACCACTCGCGGTCGTACGCCTGCCAGAGCTGTTCCTTAGCCTCCTTGCTGCGCACAACGACAAACTTCCACGGCTGGCGGTTGACAGCCGACGGAGCCAGTCGGACGCACTCGAGGATGTATGCCAAGTCGTCGTCGCTTACCGGCTCGTCGGTGTATTTGCGTGCCGAGAAGCGAGTCTTCGATAATTCAAGTATGTTCATAGTTGTTTCGCTTATCATTATTTGTGGCGCAAAATTACGTATTTATAATCAAATACTATCTGTTGGTGTTTTTAAAAGTTCTAAAAATGTGTAAAACAGTAAAATAATAGAATTCCGTATATAGTACAGCATATAATGTATGCTGAATGCTATATACGGAATTCTATTATTTTACTACTATCATAGTCGTTAAGTTTAGCGGCTTATACGTTGTCCACGCTTACCAAACGTATGGGTAAATCCGATGGAGATAAATCCATAGGACATGCTTTTTGATTTGGTTGAATAATAAACATCCTTTTCAAAATCCCCATATTTTTGAGCTTTTAGATTTGATGCAATGTTGTATCCTACTTTTAGCTCAAGGTATGAATTCTTGGTTGTACGCAGTGATGCACCGATTGCAGGAGCGACAAAAAATGACGAGCCTGGAGCTTTTAAGTATTCTTTCAACTCATATCCATATGGTTCATACTCGTCATTCCATTTATATTTTCTCATGCCGAGATCTATTGTGCCTATTGGTGAGAGTCGCTTGTCGAGGAGTCGGTAGTTGCCACGTGCAAAGAAGGTGTACATTTCTGGCGAGCCTTTATATGCGTATTGTGTTTCGCTCAAACTACTATCGTAGTATGAGTATTTATTAGCGTATTGTATGTCTTCTCCATCTTTATTAAAAGGTGAGAATGCGTGGTAACCACCACCAAGACCTACGCTGATGTGTGGGTTAATCTTATATGTAAGGACCAAGTTGCCGCCACCTCCTGTTCGTTCTCTGTTGTTGAGTTCTCCTTCTATGGTGAGTTGTAATCCCTTGTCGCGTGTATCGACTTTCTCTCGTAGTGCTTTTGCTTTTTTCGTATCACGTTTGTGGAAATTGAAGGCTGTCTTTACGCTAAAGTATCCTCCGCTACCACCTCCGCTTTTGGTTGCAAAGCCATGAGTGTAGCCGGCAGACAGGATGAAGTCGGTAGTCTTAGACAATGGAATTTGGATACCAGGCATGATTTCCATTACTATCATGTCGCATGATTTTATGGTTGTGCTTATTGTTCCGCCCATTCCATCATTCGCTTTTATCTCCTTGTCACCTTCAATATTAAGCAAATATCCCAGACGTGCATTGATTATTGGTTTTAGCTTGCCTTCCGTTGCGCCTGGGAACATTACCTTGAAGTCGCTCATTATTGGTATTTGGGCAGAGGCTTTATCGGATATTGCAACCCATGCACCCGAGCGCATACCTACATACAGATTTGGATGAAACTGTTTACCAAGACCAAATTCAAGAGGCAGAAAAGTAGAACCCTTCGAGTCTCCTACACCAGCGTTATATCCAGCACCGATGCTGAAGTCCAATCCGCGATGTTTGCCATCTATACTATATGTCTTTGTGTTGTTCTCTTGTGCTACTGCTGGACTTGTAAGACCTATGAGCAGAGCTATAAGTATATGAAAATGTCTCATAATTAAATCTACTTTTCAATGTCTGTTGTGCTATAAATAAATTTTATTCCATTTTTGGTTTTAATTGCAATACCTATTTGTCGTAAATTTAAATAGGCTCCATTCTTGTTGCGAATGCTCCAGCATTCATTGTTTTCTAAAACATGCGTCCCCTTTGTCAAATCCGTTTTATTTAGATTGTATTTGTATTCACCTCCACTTATTTCACAATAAAATGAAGTGTTAATATATGTATATAGATATACTTCATTTACCATATCATTTAATTCTTCGTCTGTTAATTCGTTATTTATGGTATATTTGATTTTATAACCATATTGATAGTATTCATAATCATCAGTGAGTTGTTTTGTAAATGTTGCAGTACAATCCGTAATTTTAATAGCATTCTCTAATCCTTCTTGTTTGAATTCGATTTTTTCCTCGTTTCTGCCTGCGACATTGCTACTTTCGCTTCCAGTAGTTTTTAGTATGAGTTCGCCTGTACGCTCTCCAGCTACCGATGTTCGTGCAATATTAGCTTCAATGGTAGCGTCACCATTACCCTCGCTTTTGTCTACACTTAACCATGCTGGTACCTCAATACTCCATGAACCATTGGTTTTTACATTGATTGTAAATGTACCACCATTCCAAGCCACTTTGTCTAAATAGTTTTGTGTGATAGTGCTTGTTACCTCTGTTTCCAGCAACTCCCACGGTTCATAGTCGTCGCTACATGCAGTTACACCAAACGCTCCCATTGCTAAAGGTAGCAATAGTAGCCATTTGCTTTTCAGATTTTTTTTCATGTTTGTTAAGTCTTTGCACCAAGGCTCCGTTGTATGCGTTTATTAATAAAGTAGTAGTTGATTTATATAAATAAAAACGTGGAGCCAGTCCTGCTGCTCGTTCCACGATAGAAAGGCCTTCGCATTGCCCGACAAGTCGAAACGAGCAACGCTGATACAACGCCAATACAACGTCAAATATCATGCAAC
>ERZ1023633.761-NODE-761-length-12043-cov-7.376293_pt1 | contig 12043 bp, 8 predicted proteins | sample MGYA00380333_ERZ1023633 | MGnify/ENA primary metagenome ERZ1023633 (study PRJEB33179, sample SAMN07448972) | human gut metagenome | biome: Human-gut; feature: Human associated habitat; material: Faeces | host: Homo sapiens | place: India: Bhopal | collected...
CGCACCTGGCCCTTGTCGATCCAAAAAAACAACAGGCAAAGGCCCCGCTGTTTCGTCCACTGTAGGTAGGCGATTAAGGGGCGCGCCTTGAGTATTCCTTTGTGACAGGCAAGCTGTCGGTGTCGGCTGCCACTATAAGAGCGCTTGAGCAGAGCGGCTTTATCGAGGTCATCACACAGAGCGGCTACAGAAATCCTGTGGAGCATATGAGTGTGGACACCTATGATAAGGTGCTGAATGCTGCGCAGCAGAGTGTGGTTGATGCGATAGAAGGCGACATTGCCGCTGGCCTTAGAAATACTTATCTGATTAAGGGTGTCACCGGAAGCGGCAAGACAGAGGTGTACATGGAGCTTATCGCACACTGTATACAGTCCGGGCGTCAGGCGATTGTGCTGATTCCCGAGATTGCCCTCACTTACCAGACCGTGATGCGTTTTTTTGCCAGATTTGGGAACAGGGTTTCGATAATCAATTCAAGACTTTCAAATGGTGAGCGTTATGACCAGTTTGAGAGAGCTAAGAATGGTGATATTGACATCATGATTGGCCCGCGGTCGGCGCTGTTCACACCTTTTTCAAATTTAGGACTTATCATAATAGATGAAGAGCACGAGAATTCATACAAGAGCGAGTCGGTGCCGCGCTATCATGCCAGGGAGGTGGCGATAGAGTACGCGCGCATGTCCGATGCTATTGTGGTACTTGGCTCTGCAACACCGTCGGTGGATAGCTATTACAAGGCGAAGACAGGCGTTTACAGGCTTTTGGAACTGGATAAGCGTGTGGATGACAGACCTCTTCCAAAGTGTGAGGTTGTCGATTTGAGGCAGGAGCTTCGTGAGGGAAACCGCTCGATTCTTTCCACCAGGCTTCAGGAGCTTATGGAGGAGAGGCTTCTAAATGGCCAGCAGACCATGCTTTTTTTAAATAGAAGGGGCAAATCGGCATTTATGTCGTGCAGAGCGTGCGGTTTTGTGGTAAAATGTCCTCATTGCGATGTATCACTCAGTGAGCATAGCGGCGGAGTGATGGTCTGTCACTACTGCGGCTACAGACAGCCGGTGCCTAAGGTGTGTCCGAGCTGTGGCTCGAAGTACATTAGCGGCTTTAAGGCCGGCACACAGAAGATAGAAGCGATGGTGGCAAAGCGCTTTCCACAGGCGCGTATACTGCGCATGGATTATGACACCACGAGGGCGAAGGATGCGTATGAGAAGATTCTGCAGGCATTTTCCAATCATGAGGCCGATATACTTATCGGTACGCAGATGATTGTAAAGGGGCATGATTTTTCAAATGTCACGCTGGTTGGTGTGCTGGCGGCGGATATGTCACTGCATGTGAATGATTTTCATGCGGCGGAGCGTACCTTTGCTCTGCTGACCCAGGCGGCAGGGCGCGCCGGCAGAGGAAAGCTGCCCGGCAATGTGGTTATCCAGACCTACGACCCTGACCACTATGCCATCCGGACTGCCAAAGAGCAGGATTATGAGGCTTTTTACGATAAGGAGATAGAGTACAGGAGGCTTATGAACTATCCACCTGTATGGAATATGCTTTTAGTACATGTCACATCACCTGATGAGAGTGAGTGTGGCAGCATGGCACAGCAAGTGTACGATATAGCGTCGCAGATGATATCGCATACAGATGAAAATCAGAGCCCGGATGATAGGCATCTGATTCAGCTCATCGGTCCTGCGGATGCGACTATCGCCAAGGTAAATGACATATACCGCAAGGTGATTTACATGAAGACATCTGACTATTCGGCGCTTATTTCCATAAAGGATGGCATAGAGCAGGCTGTGAAAGCTGATACGGCAATGAAACATGCTAATATCTCATTTGATTTCAATCCGATGAGTGGATTTTGATAGATATAGAAGGAGGCAATTATGGCACTTAGAACTATTAGAGTGGAGGGAGACCCTGTACTTGGCAAGGTTTGCAGAGAGGTTACGGAGGTGACTCCAAAGATAGTAACACTTATTGATGATATGCTTGAGACTATGTATGAGGCTAATGGTGTAGGACTTGCCGCACCACAGGTTGGCATATTAAAGAGGATCGTTGTTATCGATGTGGGCGAGGGTCCAATCGTGATGATTAATCCTGAAATTATCGAGTCTGACGGAGAGCAGACCGGCGATGAGGGCTGTCTTTCAGTACCGGGAAAGGCCGGACAGGTGACCCGCCCGAATTATGTAAAGGCTCGCTTCATGGGCGAGGATATGAATGAGTATGAGATAGAGGGAGAAGAACTTTTGGCCAGATGTATCTGCCACGAGCTTGACCATCTCGACGGACATCTCTATGTGGAGAAGGTTGAGGGCGCACTTCACGATGTGACATATGAGGATACACAGGAGTAATCATTAGGATGACATTTGTTATCTGAGCTTGGAAAATATCTGGGAGGCAGTAAGATGAGAGTAATTTTCATGGGAACACCGGACTTTTCGGTGGGAACACTTGAGGCAATTATAGAGGCAGGGCACGAGGTGGCACTGGTTGTCACACAGCCCGACAAGCCAAAGGGCCGCGGCAAGACAATGCAGTATACACCGGTCAAGGAGTGTGCGCTTTCGCACGGTATTGAGGTATTCCAGCCGGTTAAAATAAGAGAGACTGCTAATATAGAGTATCTCAGAAAGTTTAATGCAGATATAATAATTGTGGTTGCTTTTGGACAGATTCTGTCAAAGAGTATTCTTGATATGCCTAGATACGGCTGTATCAATGTGCATGCTTCACTTCTGCCAAAGTACAGAGGTGCGGCTCCTATCCAGTGGGCTGTGATTAACGGTGACGAGTTTACAGGTGTTACTACCATGAGGATGGATGAGGGCGTCGATACTGGCGATATGATTGCAAAGAGTACAGTCAGACTCGCACCTGATGAGACCGGCGGCAGCCTGTTTGATAAGCTCTCAGCAGAGGGAGCAAAGCTGTGTGTGGAGACCATGAAGATGATAGAGGATGGCACTGCAGAGTATACTCCTCAAAACAGCGAGGAGGCCACACATACATCAATGATCAGTAAGGAGCTTGGCTTTATCGACTGGACAAAGCCGGCTGTTGAGATTGAGAGGCTTATAAGGGGGCTTAATCCATGGCCGAGCGCATACACCCACTTAAACGGTAAGACATTTAAGGTGTGGAGTGCAAAGGTGATTGACGGCAGCGATGATTATGAGCCGGGCTGTATTTATCATATCGGAAAAAATGATATGTATGTACAGACAGGAAAAGGAGCATTATCTTTAGTAGAGGTACAGCTCCAGGGCAAGAAGCGCATGGATACAGGTTCATTTTTGAGAGGCTGTCATGTTGAAGAGGGCTCGTTCTTCACATTATAGTTATTCATTATAAGTAACTATTGACAAACTACTACACGCATTATAATAAGCAGCAAGGAGAGATGATACATGGGATATTATTACTGGGATCCGACATATATACTCGTTGTGATAGGTGCAGTGATATGTATGATTGCATCGGCAAGAGTTAAAGGTACATTTAATAAATACTCGCAGCTAAGAAGCATGTCAGGCATGAATGGAGCACAGGTAGCTCAGAGAGTGCTTCAGGCGGCAGGCATATATGATGTGCAGGTGCGTCATGTGTCCGGCAGTCTGACGGACCACTATGATCCGCGCACCAAAACAGTGAATTTATCTGATCCTGTGTACAATGCCACATCGGTCGCAGCACTTGGCGTAGCAGCCCATGAGTGTGGACACGCTATACAGCATGCAAAAAGCTATGCACCTCTTTCAATCAGGAGTGCACTTGTGCCTATAGCTAATTTTGGCTCAATGCTTGCATGGCCGGTCATACTTATCGGCTTGTTCTTTAACACACGCTCGTCAGGGCTTATTATTGATATAGGCATATTGTTGTTTTCGGCAGCAGTGCTTTTCCAGCTCGTGACATTGCCGGTAGAGTTTGATGCTTCAAGACGTGCGCTTGTCATGCTTCGTACACAGGGCATACTTTCAGATGACGAGCTTAAGTACACAAGAAAGGTGCTCAAGTCAGCGGCACTTACCTATGTAGCCAGTGCGGCGGCTGCTATTTTACAGCTCCTTCGTATAATACTCATCACAAACGGGCGCAGACGGGACGACTGATATTGTTTTAGCTGCTGTTTGTTTGTGATTTTACAGGGTGGCAGTTCAAATTGGATATATTAGTTAGAAAATTAAATGTATATGTAACTATTCGGAAACATCATCATGATAAATAATCATAGTAAAAATAATCATAATAATAAAAATAGCCAAATAAACAAAAATAATATACCGGGCAGACCGGCAAAATCAAACGTGGCAGCGCATAATGAGCACTCTGTAGATACGCGTGAGCTTGCCCTTGAGATGCTTATTGAGATTAATGAGCGTGGAGCATTTTCACATATCGTGCTTCGCAGTGTGCTTGACAAGTATCAGTATCTGTCAAAGCAGGACAGAGCCTTTATGACGAGGCTTGTTGACGGCACTATCGAGTATATGCTGCAGCTCGACTACATCATAGACTCTTTCTCAAAGACAAAGGTAAGGAAGATGAAGCCCTTCATCAGAAACCTCCTTCGCATGAGCGTCTACCAGATAAAGTACATGGACGCGGTGCCGGATTCAGCTGTATGCAATGAGGCGGTGAAGCTTGCAAAAAGGCATAAGTTTGCACAGCTTTCGGGCTTTGTAAACGGTGTACTCAGAAATATTGCAAGAAATATAGATTCAGTACAGCTTGATACATTAAGCATCCGATACTCTATGCCACAGTGGATAGAGGACAGATTTGTTGCGGCATACGGAGAGAAGAAGGCAGAGGAGATTTTCAAGGCCTTTCACAATAAGAGCACAATTAGCATCAGGACAAACCTGACCAGGTGTACTCCGGATGAGCTTCGCGCGACGCTTGAGGCAGAGGGTGTGATGGTCACAGCAGTTGATGAACTTAATTATGCATTTGTTATATCTGGATTTGATTATTTGAATGGCTTGCAGAGCTTCAGAGACGGACTTTTCTATGTGCAGGATATAAGCTCAATGCTTGTCGCACAGACGGCTGCTCCAAAGAAGGGTGACTATGTGATAGATGTATGCGCAGCACCGGGTGGCAAGAGCACCCATATAGCTGAGCTTTTACAGGGAAGCGGCCATGTGCTAGCGCGTGACCTGACCGATAACAAGGTCGATATGATTGAGGAAAATATAGAAAGGCATGGCCTTAACAATATGTCGGCAGAGGTGTGGGATGCCACAGTGCCTGATGCTGATTCTGCGGGAAAGGCAGATATACTGATCTGTGATCTGCCGTGCTCAGGGCTTGGAGTGCTCGGAAGAAAGAAGGACATCCGCTACAAGATGACGCCTGAGTCTGTAGATGAGCTTGCCGCTCTTCAAAGACAGATACTTGATACCGTGCATACATATGTGAAGCCAAACGGAGTGCTCGTTTACAGTACATGTACGATAGATGAGGCTGAGAATGAGGACAATGTGAGGTGGTTTATTGAAAAGCATCCGGAGTTTGAGCTGGATAAGAGCTTTGCTGAGGGCACAGGAATGAAACAGATACTGCCCGGTGAGCATGGAAGTGACGGATTCTTTATTGCAAGATTTATAAAAAGCAAATTATGATAATAAAATAAATCATGAATTAATAAATATAAATTGGTTCGAATTAGAAGAATTTGTTTATGCAGATTTGAATGATTAATTTTAATTACGAATCCAGATTTCAGGATATAATTAGTGAAGTAATAAACAATAAGCAAAACAAAAATATAAAATAAAAGCTAAATTCAGATTTAATAAAAACAATATGGAACAGATAAAAGAACAACTAACTGACATCAAATCAATGAATATGGACGAGCTCACAGAGTTTATCATATCGCTCGGAGAAAAGAAATTCCGTGCGAAGCAGATATATGAGTGGATTCATGTGAAGCATGTGGACAGCTTTGATGAGATGACCAATATTTCAAAAAAGTTCATACAGGTATTAAAGGACAATGCAATACTCATCTCGCTAAAAAAAGAGGAGGTGCAGGTGTCAAAGCTTGATGGCACGAGAAAATATCTCTTTGCACTCGACGATGGCAACGTCATAGAGAGTGTGCTTATGAAGTACAAGCATGGAAACTCTGTATGCATATCTTCGCAGGTTGGCTGCAGGATGGGGTGCAGATTCTGTGCATCCACTCTTGATGGTCTCGTCAGGGGGCTTAGGCCGTCTGAGATGATTGACCAGATTTATCAGATAGGCAAGGACATAGGAGAGCGCATCTCAAATGTAGTTGTCATGGGGACAGGTGAGCCGCTTGACAATTACGACAATCTGCTGCGCTTTATAGAGCTTCTCACTGATGAAAACGGAATCAATATCAGCCAACGCAATCTGACAGTTTCCACATGTGGTCTCGTACCGCGCATGAGACAGCTTGCAGATGAAAAGCTTTCTATCACGCTGGCGCTTTCACTGCATGCCTCCAACCAGGAAAAGAGAAAAGCTCTCATGCCGGTTGCAAACAGCTATGATATACATGATGTGGTCGATGCATGCAAATATTATTTTGCACAGACAGGCCGCAGAGTCACCTTTGAGTATAGCCTGGTAGGCGGAGTGAACGATACAGCCGAGGATGCAGCAGAGCTTTCGGCACTCGTACATGGCATGAACTGCCATATAAATCTGATTCCGGTAAACCCGATAAAGGAGCGCGACTACGTGCAGTCCAACAAGGGTGTTATAGAGGCTTTTAAAAATAGGCTTGAAAAAAACGGAATTAATGTTACTATTAGAAGGGAAATGGGCAGAGATATAGACGGTGCCTGTGGACAGCTTCGCAAGAATCATATAGATAAAGAGAGAGGAATAAACTAGATGAAGACGTTTTCCATTACGGATGCAGGTGCTATTCGTGAGATGAATCAGGATTTTTATTTCTCGTCTGACACTGCAGTAGGAAATCTTCCGAATCTTTTCATCGTAGCAGATGGAATGGGAGGACACAAAGCCGGTGACTATGCTTCCAGATACACTATAGAGCGTGTGGTTGCATCGGTATCGAGAAATGCCGGGGATGAACCGGTATCCATCATCAAAGAGGCTATCAACAAGGCAAATGAGCTTTTGGTGGCTGAGTCTCGTGAGGATGAAGCTAAGCGTGGAATGGGTACCACCTTAGTCATAGGAACTATTATAGGAAACAAGCTTTTTGTGGCCAATATAGGTGACAGCAGGCTTTATATTGTAGGTGGCACAGAGCAGATCAGACAAATTACCAGGGATCATTCACTGGTTGATGAGATGGTCAGGATGGGTGAGATAAATGCCGATGAGGCGAGAGTTCATCCGGACAAGAATATCATCACGAGAGCTGTCGGGGCAGCAGATCATGTGGAGGCAGATTTCTTTGAGGTCGAGCTATGTGAGGACGACAGGATTCTTCTGTGTACAGACGGACTTACCAATATGGTGAGAGATGAAGAAATATGCGATACTATTAGGCAAAATGATAATATCGAGACAGCAGCGTCACAGCTTGTCGCCATGGCCAATGCAAACGGTGGCCGCGATAATATCACTGTAATGATTATTAAACCATTTTAAGACGAGGTAATAACAGATGTTAGAGATAGGAAGTTTTTTATCGGATCGATATGAGATCCTAAGCAAGGTTGGCGCAGGCGGCATGTCCGATGTATACAAGGCAAAAGACCATATACTGAGCCGTTTTGTAGCTATAAAGGTTTTAAAGCAGGAGTTTTCGGAGGATAGTTCATTTGTGACCAAGTTCCGTGCTGAGGCACAGTCAGCAGCAGGACTTGAGCATCCGAATATCGTAAATATCTATGATGTAGGCAGCGAGAATGGTCTGTACTACATTGTCATGGAGTATGTCGAGGGCATCACACTTAAGACTTATATCGAGAAAAAGGGCCAGCTGTCATTCAAGGAGTCTGCAAGTATTGCAATCCAGGTGGCAAGGGGCATAGAGGCCGCTCACAATAAAAATATCATCCACCGTGATATCAAGCCGCAGAATATCATTATTTCTACAGATGGCAAGGTAAAGGTGACAGACTTTGGAATTGCAAAGGCTACATCTTCAAATACAATAAGCTCAGATGTGATGGGCTCAGTACACTATGCATCTCCGGAGCAGGCAAGAAACGGCTTCGTCGATGGCAGAAGTGATATTTACTCACTGGGAATCGTAATGTTTGAGATGGTTACAGGCCGTGTGCCGTTTGACGGTGATACCACAGTGGCAGTTGCACTGCAGCACTTACAGGAGGAGATTGCAAGGCCAAGCATCTACGCACCGGATCTGCCAATCAGCTTTGAGAAAATCATTTTAAAGTGTACACAAAAGACACCGGATCGCAGATACCAGACTATTGAGGAGCTTCTCACAGACATAAGGCGCTCTCTTGCGCATCCTGATGAGGATTTCGTCACAATAGCACCACTCGTTGACGGTGGCAAGACCAAGGTTATAAGCCCGGAGGAGCTTGACAAGATAAAAGAGGGCAGAGGTGTCGCAGAGGACTTAAACGATGATGATACCGATGCAGATAATGATGATGAGTATGCTGACGATGAAGACGATGATGATGAATATGATGAGTCACTCTTAGATGACGATGATGACGACGAAGACGATGACGATGATGATGACGGCAAGCTTTTAAATCCAAAGATGGATAAAGCAATCACAATCATGGGTATAGTAACAGCCGTAATTATTGTAATAGTTATCATATATCTTGCACTTTCAGTGGCAGGAGTGTTTAAGTTTGGCGGCAAAAAGAACTCAGAGTCACAGCAGACAGAGTCACAGACACAGACCGAGTCTGAATCAGAGTCAGAGACACAGACTGAGACAGAGGGCCAGATGATTGACATCAGAGGCATGTCAGTGGAGGATGCTCAGAAGGCAGTAGACCGCTTAAAGCTTGACCTCACAGTATTTGCATTTGAGACAAAGCAGTCAGATAAAAAGGACGGCACAATCCTTGAGCAGGATGTCAAGGCCGGAGATACAGTAAAACGTGGCTCACAGATTAATGTAGTTATCGCAGGAAAAGGTGATAGCACATCTGAGATGGTCAAGGTACCAAGTGTAATCGGAAAGACCAAGAGCTCAGCAAAGAGTACACTCGAATCAGCAGGCTTTAGTGTCACCTTCGAGTATGGAGATTACAATGACAGTGTAGCAGCAGATGTAGTAACAGCACAGTCACCATCGGCAAAGAAACAGGCCGCAAAGGGCAGCACAGTAACAGTCACTCTCTCACCGGGCCAGAAGCCAATCACCGTGCCAAACGTAGTAGGCGCCTCACAGTCACAGGCAGAAAGCGCCCTCGCAGGAGCAGGGCTCAAGTACACCTATGCCGACTCCCAGTACAGCGACACCGTAGCCGCCGGCAACGTAATCAGCCAGACCAAATCCGGCGAAACCGTAGCCGCAGGCACCACAATCACACTTACACTCAGTAAGGGTAAGCAGGAGATATCGACTAACGTAAGTAAAGGAATTAGTTATAGTGGAGAGGGAACTGTAGTAAAAGCAGAGTATAAGCTTGTAGGTAAAAGTGGAACTGTATACGACAAGGGGGCATATGAAAATACGTCATCATTTACAGTTTCCGGAACAATGAAAGAAGCTACAGGAAGTATTGTGGTTACTTGGACAGTTCAGACAGGGGAAACAGATGAAGCAGGAAATCCTGCAACTGTCACACTTGATCCAGTAACGTATAGCGTGCCATAAGCATAAGAGAAGTTAAATAATTATTATAAACCGGAATAGCAAAAAAGAGGTAGATATTGCCATAGCTTGGGGCAGCACAAGGAAAACGAGCCGTAGCGCAGCTACGTCAAGTTTTCCGTATCGCCATCATATTTGTAAATACACACAATACACGTATAGCGCACAAAGCAGCAACCCAATACATGTCTTTATTGTAGCCACCGGATAGCACCCACGAAGTGGTGCAATCCGCACCCCACTCCCACACCAACCCGCGGACGAAAACCTGAACTCGCGGAGAGAAACTAAGGAAGCGGGGCAGGCATGTGTTCCGAGGAAAAAATATGAAATGCCCCGGGGTGCTATAAACCTACCGAGGAAAAAACAGGGCATAGCAAGCCATAGCCTGTTCGTAGGAGAGCCCGGGGCTGGCTTCATATTTTTTAAGAGGAATATATGCCTGCCCCCGCCACCCACATAACCTCAAAGCGCGGCATGCACCCCGCCGAAAGCGTGACTCCTGCAAATACAAAAGCACACAAGGAAAACCATGACAGGAAAAATTATTAAAGGAATTGCCGGCTTCTACTACGTCTACGTAGAAGAAACCAAAGAAGCAAAAGAAACTGCCACAGGCGGCACTCTCTACGAGTGCAAAGCAAAAGGCACCTTCAGAAAACAAAAGATAAAGCCGCTGGTAGGCGATATAGTCGACATAGCAGTCCTCGATGATGAAAAGCACATAGGCAATGTCGAGCGTATACTGCCACGGAAAAACGAACTTATCAGGCCGGCTGTGTCCAATATAGACATGGCCCTGGTTATTTTTGCATCCGCAAAGCCGGATCCCAATTTCAACCTGCTTGATAGGTTTTTGTGTATGATGGAGTACCAGCATGTCCCGGTTACCATATGCTTCAATAAAAAGGATCTAATCACACCTAAAGAGCAGCAGGAGCTTAAAAGCATATACGAGCCGGCTGGCTATAGAGTGCTTTTTACCAGCACGAAAACAGGTGAGGGCATAGATGAGATAAAGCACATTTTAGAGGGAAGGACGACCACGGTTGCAGGTCCCTCGGGAGTTGGCAAGTCATCTATCATCAACTGTCTGCAGGATGATGTGCAGATGGAGACCGGACATATAAGTGAGAAAATAGAGCGCGGAAAGCATACGACCAGACATTCTGAGATTATCCCTATAAAGGATGGCACGTATATCATGGATACACCGGGCTTTAGCTCGATGGATGTGCCGGGCTTTGAAAAGGAAGATCTATGGACATGTTATCCGGAGTTTGTAGATCATGAGCCATATTGCAGGTTTCAGGGCTGCAGTCATATAAATGAGCCGGACTGCGGCGTGAAGGAAGCTCTTGCAGATGGGAAAATATCGCAGGTGCGGTATGATAATTATAAGCTTTTATATGAGGAGCTTAAAAACAGACAAAAGTATTAATTTAAAACATAATCAAACGGAGGAAAACATGAACTGTTTATCACCATCAATTTTATCAGCGGATTATTCAATACTCGGAGAGCAGCTTAAGCAGCTTGATGAGGCAGGAGCACAGTATGTACATATAGATGTTATGGACGGCAGCTTCGTTCCAAGCATATCAATAGGACTGCCGGTCATAAAGACAATCAGAAAGTGCACAGAGCGTATGTTTGATGTGCATCTGATGATAGATGAGCCGGTCAGATATATAGATGATTTTGCGACAGCAGGAGCAGATATCATCACAGTCCATGCGGAGGCATGTAAGCATCTTGACAGGACAATCGAGGCAATAAAGGAAAAGGGCATACTGGCAGGTGTAGCATTAAATCCGGCTACTCCGCTCTCGGCCATAGAGTATGTGCTTCCAAAGGTGGACATGGTGCTTATCATGACTGTAAATCCGGGCTTCGGAGGACAAAAGCTTATTCCGTACACTGTAGACAAGGTGCGCGACTTAAAGGCACTTCTTGAGAAAACCGCAAATAAGGCTGATATCGAGGTGGACGGTGGTGTTAATCTTGAGAACGTGGAGACACTGCTTGCAGCAGGAGCCAATATCATTGTTGCGGGAAGTGCGGTGTTTAGCGGAGATATAGAAGAAAATGTAAAGGGTTTTCTGAATATCATGATGTAACAGATGCAGGTTAAAACAAAAATGCTTCCGGGGCTGTAGCAAATGTGGATATGTTATTTATAAGAAGGTGGATAAAATGAGGTATTTGATTGTATGTGGTGGAAATATAGATAAGGAATTCGGCTTA
>ERZ1023633.767-NODE-767-length-11992-cov-7.373209_pt1 | contig 11992 bp, 7 predicted proteins | sample MGYA00380333_ERZ1023633 | MGnify/ENA primary metagenome ERZ1023633 (study PRJEB33179, sample SAMN07448972) | human gut metagenome | biome: Human-gut; feature: Human associated habitat; material: Faeces | host: Homo sapiens | place: India: Bhopal | collected...
GCTTTATGGCGACCCCTTACCCCAAGATGTGGCTGACCTCGATAAGTTTCAGCAGCACATAATGAAGACCATGGGTTTCCCCGGCTACTTCCTTAACGTGCAAGACTTTATCAACTCGGCACGGGATGAGCTGGGCGTGATGGTGGGTCCGGGACGTGGCTCTGCCGCCGGCTCGGTGGTGGCCTACTGTCTGGGCATCACGAAGATCGACCCGATGAAATATGACCTGCTGTTCGAACGTTTCCTTAACCCCGACCGTATCTCGCTCCCTGATATCGACACCGACTTTGACGACGATGGTCGCGGACGTGTGCTCGAATGGGTGGAGGACAAGTATGGTCACGACAAGGTGGCGCACATCATCACCTATGGCACCATGGCGACGAAAAACTCGATAAAGGATGTGGCGCGTGTGGAGAAGCTGGAACTGTCTACCTCCAACGCTCTCTGCAAGGCCATCCCCGACAAGCTGCCCGACGGCTTGAAGATGAACCTGCCCAACGCCATAAAGTGTGTGCCTGAGCTGCGTGACGCCGAGGCAAGCAGTGACACAAAGCTCGCCAACACCATAAAATATGCCAAGATGCTTGAGGGCACGGTGCGCGGAACGGGCATACACGCCTGCGGCACCATCATCTGCCGCGACGCCATCAGCGACTGGGTGCCGGTGTCGACAGCCGATGACAAGAGTGACCCCGGTCACAAGCTGCTCGCCACACAATATGACGGACACGTCATTGAGGAGACGGGTCTTATCAAGATGGACTTCCTCGGTCTCTCAACGCTCTCTATCATGAAGGAGACGGTGGAGAACATCAAGATAACGCATGGCTTCACCCTTGACCTCGACACCATACCTATAGATGACGAGATGACGTTCAAGCTCTATCAGGAGGGACGGACGGTGGGAACGTTCCAGTTTGAGTCGGCGGGCATGCAGAAATATCTGCGTGAGCTGCACCCCACGGTCTTCGAGGATCTCATTGCCATGAACGCCCTCTACCGTCCGGGACCAATGGACTATATCCCGCAGTTTATTGCGCGTAAGAACGGCAAGGAGGAAATTAAATATGACATCCCCTGCATGGAGAAATATCTGAAGGACACCTACGGCATCACCGTCTATCAGGAGCAGGTGATGCTCTTGTCGCGACAGCTTGCCAACTTCACCCGTGGCGAGAGCGATGCCTTGCGTAAGGCCATGGGTAAGAAGAAGAAAGACATCGTTGATGCCATGAAGCCTAAGTTTATTGCGGGCGGACAGGCCAACGGCCATGACCCGAAGGTGCTGGCGAAGATATGGGCCGACTGGGAGAAATTTGCTTCTTACGCCTTCAACAAGTCGCACGCCACCTGCTATTCGTGGGTGTCTTACCAGACCGCTTATCTAAAGGCCCATTATCCTGCCGAGTTTATGGCTGGCAACATGAGCCGATGCCTTAACGACATCGGCAAGATCACGAAGCTCATGAGCGAGTGTAAGAACATGGGCATAAAATGTCTTGGTCCTGACGTGAACGAGAGTTGGCAGAAGTTTAGTGCCAACAAGAAGGGTGAGGTGCGCTTCGGACTCGCTGCCATCAAGGGCATGGGCGACGCTGCGGCACAGGCCATCATCAACGAGCGAGAGAAGAACGGCCCTTACAAGACCATCTTCGAGTTTGCCCAGCGTGTCAACCTGTCAGCCGTCAACCGTAAGGCGTTTGAGAGCTTGGCGCTCAGCGGCGGTTTCGACAACTTCGGCATAAAGCGCGAGCAATATTTTGGTGTCAACAGCAAGGGCGACGTGTTCCTCGACACGCTGATACGCTACGGACAGCTCTACCAGGCAGAGCAGGCGGAGGCACGCAATTCGCTCTTCGGCGATCTCGATTCTGTGATCGTGTCCACGCCGCCTGTGCCTCAGGCTGAAGGGTGGAGCGCCATAGAGCGTCTGAACAAGGAGCGTGACCTCGTGGGCATCTACATCTCGGGACATCCGCTCGACGATTACCGCATTGTGCTCGCCAATCTCTGCAACACCCATTGCAAGGAGCTGGGTGACAAGCAGGAGCTGTTCAAGAAAGGTGGCCGTGTGACCGTGGGTGGCGTTGTGACGGGCGTGCGTACCGGCTTCTCAAAGAACGGCAACGCTTATGGCATTGTAACCATTGAAGATTATGAAGGCCCTGGTGAGCTCGCTATCTTTGGCGACGATTGGGGTAAGGTTAACAGCAAGTTCTTGATTGGAAGCTCGGTCTTTGTTGAGATATTGCTGTCGCAGAGATATCAGGGCAGCAGCTACATCGACTTTGTCGTAGACAAGGTGTCGTATCTTAATGATGTGAAGGAGAAAAACCTGCGTAGCATAACGATAAACATCGACCCTACAGCGCTGTCGGAGGTCACTGTAGAGAACCTGACAACGCTTATTAACGACAACCCAGGCAACACCGAACTGCTCTTTAGAGTGAAGCAGCCCGACGGTCGCGGCTATATGGGCTTGCATGCCAAGACCAAGGGCGTGAACATCGTCAACGACCTCGTGATGCTTCTTGAGGAGGAGGAGGCGCTGAGCTATGTCATCAATGAGTAGGTGGCAGAGCGTAGGCGAGTAGGTGGCAGAGCGTAGGACGGCAGAGGTCTGCCAATATGCCACGCTTTCGTTTGTGGTATGACATTTGCTCGTAGATGAATGAAAGTTATCTCATGCAAGCGTTGCCGCCTTCGGCAATGACTCTTGCTTGAGATAATTGTCGTTTGAAAATTTGTTTATAATGCACTTGCAAAAGTTTAGTAAAAAAAACAATAAAAATAAGAAAAAATGGAAGTAACAATTACAGCAGAGAACTTTGAGAGTTTGAAAAATGGTGAGTTGCCCTTGGTCGTTGACTTCTGGGCTACATGGTGTGGTCCCTGCCGTGCGTTGGGTCCTGTAGTGTCAGAGCTTGCAAAAGAGTATGACGGCAAGATCGTTGTAGGCAAGTGTGACGTAGAGGAGAATGACGACATAGCCGCTGCCTATGGCGTGATGTCTGTGCCCACACTGCTGTTCTTCAAGAACGGTGAGCCGGTAGAGAAGAAGGTGGGTGCCCTGCCTAAAAACAAGCTGAAGGAACTGTTCGAGAGCTTGCTTTAAGAAGCTTCTGAAAAGACTTTTGAGCTGCAAAGCAGCAAAAAAATAGAGACAAGAGCTGCAAAGCAGCAAAAAAATAGAGACAAGAGCTGCAAAGCAGCAAAAAATAGAGACAATAAAGACAATTTCTTGACCACATGTTTTTGGCCTAAGAAATTGTCTCTATTGTCTCTATTGTCTTTAACCCCTTCCGTCTTTAAGCGTTCTGTCTTTAAGCGTTCCGTCTTAAAGCGTTCCGTCTTAAAGCCTTCCGTCTTTAAGCCTTTTGTCTTTAAGCCTTCCGTCTTAAAGCGTTTTGTCTTAAAGCCTTTTGTCTTTAAGCTCTGTTGGCTTTTAAAACTCGATAAGTCGTGAGCCGTCGGGTTGTTCGCTGATGCTCACCTTGACGGCATCCTCGGGCAGCAGTTGCTCGATGAGCTCAGGCCATTCTATGAGGCACAGTCCGCCGTTATAGAAATAGTCTTCGTAGCCCATGTCATAAACCTCTTCGAGCTTCTTTATGCGATAGAAGTCGAAGTGGTAGATGGGGTCGCCCTGGCCATCGGTATATTCGTTAACGATGGCAAAAGTGGGCGATGTGATGACATCTTCAACGCCCAGTTCGGTGCACAGAGCCTTGATGAATGTTGTCTTGCCTGCGCCCATCTTTCCGTAGAAAGCAAACACTCTACTGTCGCCCATTGCGGCAACAAATTGTTTTGCGGCATCACGAATGGTGTCTAATGATTCAATTTTTATTTCCATAGTCTTTATTTACCCTTTTCCTTTAAAACGGGATATTTCATTTTTCACTTTTCTCTTTTCACTTTTCTCTTTTCCCTTTTCCCTTAGGTGTCAGCGTTATGAGCGGTATGAGCATCTCTTCCATTGAGATGCCTCCATGTTGGAAAGTGTCTTTATAATAAGACACATAATAGTTATAGTTGTTGGGGTATGCGAAGAAATCTTCGCCCGTAGCAAACACATAACTGGTGCTGAGGTTTGGCGAGGGAAGCTGTGCCTTGCGCGGTTCTTTTATGACGTAGACGTCGCGCGACGAGTAGTTGAGGTTCTTGCCGAGCTTGTAGCGCAGGTTCGTGTTCGTGTTGCGGTCGCCCACAATCTTCACAGGCTTAGAGCAGCGTATGCTGCCGTGGTCGGTGGTTATGATCACGCGACAATCGTGGTTGGCGAGCGTGCGCAACAGGTCTGCCATCACCGAGTGGCGGAACCAGCTGAGCGTCAGACTGCGGTATGCCGACTCGTTGTTTGCCAGCTCACGCACCATCTTCGACTCTGTTCGTGCGTGCGACAGCATGTCGATGAAGTTGACGACGATGACATTAAGGTCGTTCTTCAACATGTCGTTGAAATGTTCGAGCATCTTCTCGCCAGCCATAGAGTCGTTAATCTTGTGATAGCTGAACGTGTCGTGGCGTCGGAACCGTTCTATCTGCGTCTTCACCAGCGGCTCCTCGTTGAGGTTCTTGCCCTCCTCCTCGTCCTCATCGACCCACAGGTCAGGAAACATCTCTGCTATCTTGTTGGGCATCAGTCCGCTGAAGATAGCGTTGCGTGCATATTGTGTGGCGGTGGGCAGGATGCTGGTGTAGATGTCGTCGTCAATGTCGAAGAGCGGTGCTATCTCAGACGACACCATGCGCCACTGGTCATATCTGAAATTGTCGACCACGATGAGGAACACCTTATGTCCCTCGTTGAGCAACGGAAACACCTTCTTCTTAAAGATGTCTGTGCTCATGAGCGGACGGTCCGCGGGTGCTGGCGTGTCTACCCAATCGAGATAGTTCTTGCGTATATATTTGGCGAAGGCGTTGTTGGCCTCCTCTTTCTGCATCTGTAGCATCTCCGTCATCGGACTGTCTGTTCCGCTCAGCTCCATCTCCCAGTGAACGATCCGTCTGTAGGTGTCTTTCCAGTCGTCTATGGTGCGGCACGAGTCGATCTGTGCCGCTATGTCTTGGAAGTTTTGCTGATAACCCGTCTGCGTCACCTCGCTCACGATCTGTCGTTGGTGAATGTTCTTCTTCAGCGAGAGCAGAATCTGCACGGGGTTAACAGGCTTGATGAGGTAGTCGGCAATCTTTGAACCGATGGCCTGGTCCATGATGTTTTCCTCCTCGCTCTTTGTCACCATCACGATGGGCGTGGCCGGCTGAATCTCCTTTATCTTCTGAAGCGTCTCCAACCCCGTAAGACCCGGCATCATCTCGTCGAGCAAGATGAGGTCGTAGGTGGTGTTGGCACACTTGTCAATGGCGTCGGTGCCGTTGCTCACGGTGTCCACCTCATAGCCTTTTTTCTGTAGGAAGATGATGTGGGCTTTCAGCAGCTCAATCTCGTCATCTACCCAAAGTAACAATCCGTTGCTCATATTGCTTTTTATGATGTTCTTGTTTGTTAAAAACCGTCGAGGTCGTAATATTCGTCCTCAAGGTCTATCTTGTTCTCTTTGTTTTTGTCCTGTTTGTTTGACGTTGGGGTGTCGTCAAAATAGATATCGTCCTCACGCGGCTTGGTCTCGACAGGCTTAGACTGCTGCTGAGGCTTGGCTTGCTGCTGAGGCTTAGCTTGCTGCTGAACCTTCGTTTTTTCCTCAGCTTTTGGCCGCTCTTGAACCTTCGGCTGGTCTTGAGCTTTAGGCTCCTCCAATGTTACGATGGTCTCGCCTCTGTTCTCCGCAGGCTCCTCCTTCTTCGGCTCCTCCATCGGTATGACGGTAGCTCCGTTCTCCACAGGCTCCTCTTTCTTCGGCTCCTCCATCGGTATGACGGTAGCTCCGTTCTCCTCAGGCTCTGCGTTCTTCGGTTCCTCCATCGGTATGACGGTAGCTCCGTTCTCCTCAGGTGCCGCGTTCGTCGGCTCGTCAAACGGTATGATTGTTGAGCCGTTGTTGTCTATCGGTTGTTCCTCGTCGTTGCTTGGAGCCTTGCTCGGCACATCGTCAGGATTGAGAATCTCTACATCCTCGAACAGAGGTGTGGCAGCCGTCTTCAGCGGTGCGAAATGTTTGTCGTAGAAGCGGTCGTAATCGTCGAAGCTAAACTGTCGTCCGAGCAATGGCAGGTTCTCCTCGCTCACGATGATGCAGCGGCCCTTGCGAGCCTGTTGCATGACAGCCTTCTGAGCGTACAGGTTGCGGGCATATTGTAACGCCTCGTCATAGTTGCGGAATCCGCTCACCGTCATGCGTTGCAATGCGCCGTCGCCCTCTGTGCTGATGTCGAAGTTGCGCACAAGATAACTGGTGAAGTTGTAACGTGCCATCTCAAACAGCAGGCGGTTGGCGTCGAGCGAGTCGGGCTGGTAGGCGATCATAAACACGAAGTTGGTGTTGCGCTCTGCTGACAGCTGTCGTGTTGCTGTCGTGTCGTTGTCGTTGAGCGTCATGGTGCGGCGCTCCCATACGTTGCCGATGTCAAACTGTCCACCGTGCAGCTGTCGGCCTTCGCCCACACCGCGCACAATCATGCCTGCCATCTCTGCCAGGCCGCTCTGCGGATATTTCTCCAGCATCTTCTTCAGGTCTGCCACGCACGAGTCGGCACGGCCCTCGTTGAGCTTTGTCAGAGCGCCGATGAACATGAACTTGTCGCGGTTGGCACCTAAGGGGAACCGTTGTGCCGACATCTTGGCGTTGGTGCTCACCACGTCATATTTTGCTGCCTTGAAGGCATCATAGGTAGTGGCGTAGAGCGAGTCTTCAAGATGCACGCCGAGCGCAGCGTTCTCCTTGAAGAACGGGTCGGTGACGAGCGTTGTCCACTCGTTGTCGGGATATTTGTCTTTCAGCAAGTTTACATACTGCTGCGCTGTTGCCGTGTCGCCCTTGCGCGAGTAGAGCAGGAACAGATGGTAGAAGGCATCTGCCATGTTGTTGTAGTCGGGATATTGTGTCTCCAGACGACGCAGCGCCTTCTCGCTGAGCGCCAGGTTGTCGAGCTTGTCCTTGAAGATCACGCCCGCGTTGAACAGTCCGTCCATGATTGTCTGGTTGCTGGCTTCTATCTGCTCTTCGGTGAAAGGAATCTGCGCAAGATAATACTCGCGTTTGTGCGGGTCGTTCTGTGCGCTGTCCTTGACCTGTTCGAGCGAGTCGGCAAGCGCCTCTGCCCGGGCAATAGAGTCGGCTTGCTGCTCTGTGAGCTGCGGTTGTGTGTCAGGGCTGCCAATGGCCACCACCGTCTTGTTTATGCGTTGCCAGTTGTCGACGTTTTCACGTTTTCCCCACCGCTTCATGAAGTCTTGCTTTCCTTGGTTCACGGTCATCTGGTTATAGAAATACCACAGCCCCTTGCCTTGTTGCGAAGCGTTGTTCTGCTGCGTGTTGTTCTTGCGGTGGGCGTTGTTGTTGCCTGTGCCGCCGTTCTGTGCTATTGTCTCCTCCGCGTTCTTTTCAGCCTGTTTGCGTTGCTCCTCTTTCTCCTTCTTCTTCAGAGCTTCAATGACGCGGTCTATCGCCTCGTTGCGCGTCTTCTCGTCGGCTTTGGCAAGCCATTGCAGCGAGTCTTGCAGATGCACGGCATCGGTGTAAGGCACCAGCTCGTCGAGCACCTTTGAGCGCTGCGATAGCTGTTCATAGTCGGGGCGTTCCTTGTCGAGCAGACCAATGGCTTCGCCGTAGCAGCGTTGTGCGTCGCTATATTTTTCTTTCGCCCAATAGATGTCGCCGAGCTTCAGCAGGAGCACGCCCTTCTCTATGCCGGCGCGTGTTGCCTTGCTGTTGCCCTTCTCGTAGGCATCGATGGCTTTTGCTGTGTCGCGTTGTGCGAGGTATATGTTGCCAATGGCATAATAGACCTGATCGAGATATTCCTTGTTCTTGTCTGATGCTGCCATGCGCTTAAGGCGCGAGACCATCTTCTTTGCCTGGCCACCGGTCGAGAGCACCTCGGTGAGGGCTATGCGTGCGTTAAACTCCACCTCGTAGGGCGGACTGAGGCGTATGACGTGCTTGAACGCCTTGCTCGCGTTCTGCTTGTTGCCGAGAGCAGCCTCCAGCTGTCCTAACAGATACCACTCGCGTGCCTTCTGCTTGCGTCGCATCTCGTGCTTGATGACACGTCGCAGGTAAGGTATGGCTTTGGCATAGTCGGCGGTGTGTATGTAATAGTCGGCGTAGGTGTAGTCCCACTCCTTCTGTGCGCGCCAGTGAATGGAATCGCGCTTCATGTTGCGTATCACGTCTTCAGCATCATAGAGCCATCCCTCCTCTATGTAACATTTTGCCAACCAGGCGCGTGCACGTCCGTAGATGGCGGGTTGCGTGTGGTACAGGCGGCTCATGTAAGAGAAGGTTGAGGCTGCCTCGTCGAAGGCACCCTTATGAAACTGTGACCGTCCCATGAGCATCCATGCCTTCCACAGGAACGGGTTATACTCCTTGCGTTGCAGCCACTCAAGGTCGCGCTCCGTCTTCTTGCGCTTCTTTGTCCATTCGGGTCTGCGCTTAATGCTGTGCAGCTTAATGGCTTTCTGACATTTCTCTATGGCGCGGTCAAAATTGGCCTTGCCCGTCTCGCGCGTGCCTTTGTTGCTTACGGTGTAGAGCGGAATAAGTTCGGTGAAATTGTCTTTGTTGCCGTTCTCCTTCTCCAGCGAGCCGTCAATGTAGGCGAGCGTTCCGTTATAATAAGTGTTGTAACGGGCGTTGAAGGAGTGCCACCAACGTGTCTTTGCTGTGTTTTTCTGCGTGGAGCATCCCATTGCCGCCGTCAGCACGACAGCGGCAACAACAGAAAGGAGGGCTATATGTAGATGATGAAGCTTTCTCACATCTATTTAAACTTAAAAACCACCGCTTTTATTGTTCTGAGCAGGGCATAAATGATGATGCTGGCAAAAATTATCGATGCTCCCGACGGCACGTTGAACCAATAGGATATGAAAAGGCCGGCGAGGCAGTCGACCCATCCAATGGCGATGCTGAGGAAGATGATGCGTCGGAAACTGTAGGTAAACAGGTTGGCGGTCATCTGCGGAACGGTGAGCAGACTGATGGCCAGCACAATGCCCACGAGGCGCAGCGTGGAGACGATAGTCACGGCGATGAGCCCCATCATGACATATTCGACCGTGTCGACAGGCAGACGTTGTGAGCGTGCGAAGGTGGGGTCGAAGGCTATGCTCACGATGGTAGAATAGAGCAGGGTGAAGACCGCCGCCACAACCGTTGTGACCACGGTGAGCAACACGAGGTCGGGCGTGCCCACGGTGAGGATGCTGCCAAAGAGGAACGACGGCAGGTCGGGCATGAACCCCGGTGTGAGGAAGCTGCACAAGATGCCTATGCTCATGCCGAAGGTCCAGAAGAGAGCTATGGCAGAGTCTTCGCGCACCTTCACATGATGCGACATCCACTGCACGCCAAAGGCGCTGAGCACAGCATAGACCATGGCAGAGAGGATGGGGTTGATGCCAAAGAACACGCCAAGGCCGATGCCTCCGAACGAGGCATGCGTTATGCCGCCACTTATAAACACCAGTCGGCGGCTCACAATGTAGGTGCCTATAATGCCGCACACGATGCTTGCAAGCAGCGACCCTATAAGGGCGTTTTGGAAAAATGAATATTCTAATATGCTCATTGGCTCATCTTCTCATTTTCTTGTCATCTCGAAACCTTGTCAACTCATCAACTCGTCAACTGACAAACGCATACACCTCGTCCTTAAGCTGGTCCGGCAGGTTTATGCCTCTGAGGTGCAGACTGCGGCACCATCCTGCCACCTCTTCCTCGCGCATGGTGTAGAGCACATCGGCAAACTGCTCCACCTCCTCGTCGCTATATTGGTCGGCAGGTCGTCCGATGAAGGTGTCGAGCTCCTCGTCGTCATAATATTCTATCGGCTTTGTCGCAGCCTCCATCATACATTCCTGCTCACATTTCTGGTTCTCGCCGTTACAGGTTGAGCATGTGGCTTTCTCCACAATGGTGTCATCGCCGTGTTTTGAGCACAAGGCAATAATGGCTGCCACGATGCCGAGAGCAACGAGCAGAAGGATAAGGATGTACATCTTTGTTCTCTGGTTTTGTCAAACTTCTGCAAAAGAACAGTCTTTTTTGCGCCATGCGCATTTTGTAAACATTGAATTCTTGCGCGAAGCGCTGATTAATGATAATTAATGGACCATTAATGGGAATTAATGTTTAACAAAAAAACGAGCGCGAAGCGCAATTTGATTATTCTTCTGTCAAAGAAAGTTCAATGTCTTTTTTTATGTTGCTTTGTTCTCTTCAGTTGTTGATCTCGCGAATCTCGAAGCCCGCCTGTTTAAGATCCTCCCAGAAGTGAGGATACGATTTTGACACCACCTCGGGGTTGTTGATCTTCAGTCCAGGATACTTTATGGCAGCGGGCGCGAAGGCCATGGCCATGCGGTGATCCTCGTAGGTGTCGATGGGCTCGAAGGTCGGCTCACAGCGTGCACCGTCCCAGATGAGCGTGTCGTCGTTCTCGTCGCGAAGGACGTAGCCAAGCTTGCGAAGCTCACGCTTGAGCGCCTCTATGCGGTCGGTCTCCTTGATCTTCAGACTTGCCAACCCTGTAAACTTAAACGGTATCTCAAGCACGGCGCAAGCCACCACAATGGTTTGTGCGAGGTCGGGCGAACTGATAAAGTCGTAGTCGAGGCGTGGCAGGTGGCACGGCAACTTCTGCTGTATGCGCACCGTGGTGGGCACATCATCGTTCTTGTCGTGGAATGTCGACTTTATGCCCATGAGCGAGAAGATGTAACGCACCACAGAGTCGCCTTGCTTTGAGCCATCCATCAGTCCGTCGAGGTTGAGGCACGACTCGCTGTCGCCGCACAACGCCAGCATCTCATACCAATAGCTGGCGGCGCTCCAGTCGCTCTCGATGAAATAGTCGTGTTGGCGATAGGGCGTGGGCTTCACCGTCACGGTGTCTATGTCGCTCCATTCGGCTTCTGCGCCAAACTCGCGCATCATCCACAGCGTGAGGTCAATGTATGGTCTTGAGGCGATGTTGCCTGTCATCTTCAGCTCCAGTCCGTTCTTCAGCGCGGGACCGATCATCAGCAGGGCCGAGATATATTGCGAGCTCACGCTTCCTGTGATCTCCAGATGTCCGCCCTCCAGAGCCTTGCCCTTGATGCGTAGGGGAGGGTAGCCCTCCTCGCCTTCATAGCTTATGTCAGCGCCGAGGTATCGCAGCGCGTCTACAAGGATGGCTATTGGCCGGTGCTTCATGCGTTCTGTTCCTGTTATGACATGCTCCTCGCCCTCTGCCACGCTGAGATAGGCTGTGAGGAAGCGCATGGCTGTTCCTGCCGCCTTGATGTCGATGGTGTCGGGCATGTCGCGCAGGGCGTTGATCATCACCTCCGTGTCGTCACAGTCGGACAGGTGACGGGGCATGATGCTACCGTGAGACAGGGCGTGTATGACCAGCGCTCTGTTGCTTATGCTTTTTGAAGCCGGCAACGTTATTGTTGCGTCAAACTTCTTTGGTGCTGTTATTTCGTATCGCATTTTTTTTCCTATATAATGCAAAGGTAGTGCAAAAAATCCGATTACGCGAAGCCATTGCCCATTTATTTGCATTCGTTAGCATGAGTGTTTCTTTCGTTTTGAATACTTAACTAAACCTGTTTAATTCTTTCTCTTTGTTTTTGTGTCATGTCATCTTTCTTGTCATGCCCCTTATATATTATTAAGGTGAAGGCGCATAAAGGTCGATAAAAACAGGAGTCAAGGCATGAAATTAAGGAAAAACGCAAGTTTTTTTGCAAAAAGTTTCGTTTTTGTTTGGTCAATTCAGAATAAGTAGCTATCTTTGCACTCGCTTTTAAGAAGTACGGGATGTAGCGCAGTTGGTTAGCGCACGCGTCTGGGGGGCGTGAGGTCGCAAG
>ERZ1023633.771-NODE-771-length-11917-cov-10.915781_pt1 | contig 11917 bp, 10 predicted proteins | sample MGYA00380333_ERZ1023633 | MGnify/ENA primary metagenome ERZ1023633 (study PRJEB33179, sample SAMN07448972) | human gut metagenome | biome: Human-gut; feature: Human associated habitat; material: Faeces | host: Homo sapiens | place: India: Bhopal | collected...
TCTTCTGGATCATATAAATTTTCTTGATAATATGTGTGTTCCACTTGAGATTGCCGGGGCTAAAAAGAAAGAGGCAAGAAAACGCGCCGAAGAACTTTTAAAGACGGTTAATCTGGAGGAAAAGGCAAAAGCGTATCCATCACAGTTGTCCGGTGGACAGAAGCAGCGTGTCGCTATCGCGCGTGCACTGGCTACCAATCCGAAGATTCTGCTGTGTGATGAGGCAACGAGCGCACTTGATCCACAGACGACAGCCGCAATCTTAAAACTCTTAAAAGAGATCAATGAAACACTGGGAATTACCATTATCATTATTACGCATCAGATGTCGGTTGTTACAGAAATCTGTAAGCATGTGGCAATCATAGACAGTGGAAATCTTGTAGAAGAGGGATTGGTTGAAAAGATTTTTGAAAATCCACAGTCTGACGCAGCGAAAGAATTGATATCCGGTAAAGCCATTCGTTATACGCCGGTTGAGAATCTGGATGTAGAACGAAAGATTCGAATTGTATTTCAGGAAAATTCCGCATTTGAGCCAGTAATCTCGAATATTATTTTACAATACCAGGTGCCGGTCAATATTTTGAAGGCTGATACCAAGAATGTAAGCGGAAAAGCCGTTGGTGAGATGATCCTTGGCTTGCCGACAGGAAAAGAAACACAGGATGAAATTATCGCTCATCTGAGAGAGCGTGGGTTAATAGTGACGGAGGTGACAGAAAATGTTTGATAAACAAGTAATACAAATGATTGCAGAAGGTATTCGTGACACCTTGTATATGACGCTGTTTTCGACTATTATAGGATATGTGATTGGATTACCATTCGGCGTGCTGCTTCACGTCACAAGTGAAAAGGGACTGCATCCGAATCGGATCATTTACCGGATCGGAGATTTTATCTGTAATATCATTCGAAGCATTCCGTTTTTGATTCTGTTGATCCTGCTGATTCCATTCACACGACTCATTGTAGGAAAAAGCTATGGTTCGACTGCAACTATCGTGCCGCTTGTTATCTGTGCAGCACCATACATTGCAAGAGTTGTAGAATCCTCTTTAAACGAAGTGGATGCTGGGGTCATCGAGGCAGCAAAAGCCATGGGCGCGAGCAATATGCAGATTATTTTTAAGGTACTTCTTGTGGAGGCAAGAACTTCACTGATCAACGGAGCAACCATCACAACGGGACTGCTCCTTGGATATTCAGCAATGTCAGGAACCGTCGGTGGAGGCGGACTTGGAGATATTGCGGTACGATATGGTTATTATCGTTGGCAGACTGATATCATGATTGTTACGGTCGTGCTGCTGATCGTTATTTTCCAGATTATCCAGAATCTCGGAACAAGGTTGTCCGGTCGATTAGATCATAGAAAGCGTTAGGATGCGATAGCATGAATTTTGATGTAATATTTAATTATATGCCGATGTATACAAAGGCATTCTTGTTGACAATAAAGATAGGATGGATAGGAATTGCACTTTCAATCGGAATTGGAATTGTTGCAGCTTTTATTCTGCATTTTAAGATTCCGGTTCTGTCACAGATTGTTAAAGTGTACGTGGAATTGTTCCGCAATACGCCGCTTCTGGTGCAGTTGTTCTTTATCTATTTTGGACTTCCGAAGATTGGTCTTTCCATATCCGCAGAAGTGTGCGGAGCCGTGGGATTAGGCCTTCTGGGTGGAAGTTATATGGCAGAGAGTTTCCGAAGCGGCCTGGAGGCCGTGCCGCTTTCGCAGACGGAATCTGCGCTGGCATTGGGAATGAACCGGCTGCAGATGTTTGGATCGGTAATTCTTCCGCAGGCTTTTTCCATCAGTGTACCGGCAATTGTGGCGAATATCATCTTTCTGCTGAAAGAAACCAGTGTATTTTCTGCAATCAGTCTGATGGACCTCATGTTTACTGCAAAAGACCTGATTGGACAGTATTATAATACAACGGAATGTCTGGTTATGCTTGTTGGATTCTATATTGTCATGCTGCTTCCGGTATCTATTTTAGGAAGTCTGGTCGAGCATAAAGCAAGATATCGTATGTTTGGAGATTAACGAGATGGGATTTGAAATTTTACTAAAAGGAAATAATATGATCCGGCTTTTGCAGGGACTCTGGGTGGCACTTCGAATCAGCTTGATCTCTGTTGTGCTTAGCATGGTGCTTGGAATTTTACTTGGAATGCTTATGACATCAAAGAACAAAGCCGTTCAGGTGATCACAAGAATTTATCTGGAGATTGTGCGTATCATGCCACAGCTCGTGCTTTTGTTCATTGTATATTTTGGAGCAACCAAAGCGATGGGCATTAATATGTCGGCAGAGACTGCGTCCATTATTGTTTTTGTATTCTGGGGAACTGCAGAGATGGCAGATCTGGTCAGAGGCTCTCTGATCAGCATTCCTAAGATTCAGTATGAAAGCAGTGAATCACTTGGCCTTAGCCGCGGACAGACATATCAGTATGTGATCATTCCACAGATCATTCGAAGAATGATTCCGCTTTCCATCAACCTGATCACCCGAATGATTAAGACAACGAGTCTTGTTATGATGATCGGAATTGTGGAAGTGTTAAAAGTGGGACAGCAGATTATAGAGGCAAACCGAAATACCGCTCCAAATGCTGCATTTGCTATATTTGCAACGGTCCTTCTTTTATATTTTATTGCCTGCTGGCCGATAAGCTGCCTTTCAAAATATCTTGAAAAACGATGGGAGAACTGATATGGACGAAATATTGCGCATCAAAAATTTAAGCAAACGATATGATGATATAAGTGTTTTGGAAAACATAGATCTTTCTGTGAAAAAGGGAGAAGTGGTCGTGATTGTCGGACCATCCGGCTGTGGAAAAAGTACTTTGCTCCGCTGCCTGAATGGATTAGAGGAGATCCAGGAGGGAGAAGTTCTGCTTGATGACGAGGTCGTGAATCCAAACAAGAAGAACTTAAGCAAAAACAGGGAAAAAATCGGCATGGTATTCCAGAGTTATGACCTCTTTCCGCATCTGACAATTCTGCAGAATGTGACACTTGCACCGATCAAGGTCAAAAAAAGAAACCGTGCGGAAGTGGAGAAAGAGGCGCTTGAACTGTTAGAGCGCGTAGGTCTGGTCTCCAAGAAGGATAATTATCCAAGACAGCTTTCCGGTGGACAAAAGCAGAGAGTTGCTATCGTGCGTGCGCTGATCATGCACCCGGAGGTGCTGCTTCTTGACGAGATTACCGCAGCACTGGACCCGGAGATGGTGAGGGAGGTTCTCGACGTTGTGCTGGCTTTGGCACAGGAGGGAAGAACCATGGTCATTGTCACACATGAGATGCAATTTGCCCAAGCGGTAGCAGACCGTATGGTATTCCTTGAGGGCGGAAAAATCGTGGAAGAGGGAAATCCAAAAGAGTTTTTTGAAGATCCGAAAACAGACCGACTCCGGAAGTTTTTACAAACTTTTACTTATGAAAAAGGTGCAGATGTCGTGGAAAAGTAGCGGAGGTAAGTAGTATCATGGAAACAATAACAAGAGAGAAAGCATTTGAACTGCTGAAGAAATATAACAAAGACCCATTTCACATCCAGCACGGACTTACGGTCGAGGCGGTAATGAAGTGGTATGCAAAGGAACTTGGATATGGTGACGATGCAGAGTACTGGGGCATTGTTGGACTTTTGCATGATATTGATTTTGAACTGTATCCGGACGAACATTGTCTGAAAGCACCGGAACTGTTAAGAGAAGCCGGTGTGGGAGAGGACGTTATTCATGCAGTATGCTCGCATGGATACGGAATTACCGTAGGTTGCGGGGCAACAATTGACGTGGAACCGGTCCATGAAATGGAAAAAGTGCTTTTTGCGGCGGATGAACTGACCGGCCTGATCTGGGCGGCAGCGCTCATGCGCCCGTCCAAGAGCACAAAAGATATGGAACTTAAGTCACTTAAGAAAAAGTACAAAGCAAAGGGATTCGCAGCGGGTTGCTCCAGAGAGGTCATTGAACGCGGGGCACAGCAGCTTGGCTGGGAATTACAGAAACTGTTGGAGATGACACTCCAGGCCATGGCTGCATCGGAAGATGAGATTCATGCAGTGATGGAAGCGGAGTATCCAAATCAGGAAGAGAATTAGTAAAACGCTAGTTTTTTCTCCACCAGCAGATCCCCTTCATATACGAGTTTTAGAGTAAAAAAGCGAGGTTCATCTTCCAGAAGGAGACGTAAAAAGATTGCGTCACCTTCCCAGGTAGGAAGGTGGGGAACCTCGCTTTTGTCTACCCATTTTAAGTCCCCTTCGCTGCAGGTAATAAGGTCGCCGGTAAATGCATCTGCGGTAAAAAGGCACATCATCTCAGGTTCCTGCTGGTCACTCACAAATGTGATCAGGGCACGAAAGCGGTACGAGGTAAGGGTGAGTCCGGTCTCTTCTTTTACTTCACGCAAAAGACAGTCTTCCGGGGATTCGCTTCCCTCGGCATGTCCACCCACACCAATCCATTTCCCTTCATTGATATCATTTTTCTTTTTGGTGCGATGGAGCATCAGATATTTTTTATCCTGTTCGATGTAGCAGAGTGTTGTCATTTTCATAATAAAATTCTCCAGGTTGTGTATTGTTACAAGTTCGTTTAACGTTTATTATAATTTATAGAGTAACAAACAGCAATAGACCGTTGTAGGAGCACAGTGTATGAATCAGATTTGCAGAGACATTTTCAGGGCCATCCATGAAGGAAAATGGCTGAAAATAGAATACCGGAACAAAGCGGAGCAGATTACAAAATACTGGATCGGTATTCGTGATCTGGATCCGGTAAAACGAACCCTGAAAGTGGATGGTCTGCATCTTGGATTGTATACATTGGGGGAATACGACAAAATATATATTGATTCCATTTTGTCGACAGAGGTTATTGAGGGAACATATTGTCCGGAAAATAAGCGGCTGATCGAAGATATCGAGATGCATCCGGAACGGTACAAAATGCTCTTTTCGAGTGCAGCGAATCTAAAAATTCTGAATTATCTGGAGCTTTGTAATCGGCTCGACACAACGCCATATATTACGGATTACGAGCTGATTCGTTATATTGATGGAGATTGTGTGAAAAATGGACAGTATGTGCTTACGGATGAGCAGTTTCAGGAAGTTGTGTCAAATTTCCAATATACGTTGTCGCGGGAAAAGCGCAAAAGTGGAAATCTGAAAATTAAGAAGCTTGCTTTGAACGTGTTAAGCATTCACACGGCAAAGGGATTGTATGTACTCGCATATCGCAATCTGAATCTGGATGTGAAAAACAGAGTGTTTCAGCCGGACGAAGATATTACGGTCTGCACACAGTTTACGGTTGACGGGCAGCAGGAAAATGCGCGTAGATTTCTGGACGCGGATGAGTATGAATTGCTGGAAGACTTTGAGAAAAATTTGGAAAAAATCAAAGATGCAATTACCGGGCATGGCGGTGCGAGATCCGTCGTGGATGATATGCCTTATGTGCTTGGCCTTGGCATAGATGTGGTGCTGAATCTGCACGACGAATACAAAGCGATACTGGATATGTTCGAAAAGCAGCAGGTTACTTATCCAATCAAAGCCTTCTTCGGGGAATTGTTAGAACGACCGCGCCGCACCAAGGCGTATCCGATTGCACTGATCAATCAGAATATCAATCTCGATCAGTTGCTGGCAATCAACAATGCTATGAAGTATCCGCTTGCCTATATACAGGGACCGCCGGGCACGGGAAAAACAAATACGATTATTAACACAATAGTAACGGCGTTTTTTAACAGTACGACCGTTTTATTTGCGTCCTACAATAACGTTCCAATCGACAATGTATTTGAGAAACTGACGCATCTTGAGTATCATGGACAGACCATTCCGTTTCCGGTACTGCGGCTTGGGAATATAGACAAAGTTAAAGCAGCGATCAGCTACATCAACCGCCTGCGAAATCAGGTGCAGACCGTAAAAATATTTACGTCCACGCTCGATAAGCGCAAGGATGACCGGATTGACCGTGCAAAACGTCTTTCTGCGAGACTGAAAGAGTATGAGGAAATTCTGGATCTGAAAGAGCGGAAAGAGACACTTTCGCATCTGATGGAATATCAGGAACATATCAAAAATGCAATGAATCTGATTCCGTTTCAAACGGACTTGCAGGGATATCAAATGCAGAAAATTGATGAGCGTATCCGGCAGATCGGGGAAATGTCCGATGCGGATGCCATGCTGTTGCTCGACCGGAATGAAGAAGAATTTTATCAATATCTGTTCTATACTTCTGCGCGCTATATCAAGACAATTGAAGAACCGAAATATCAGGAACTGCGTGAAATTTTAGATGCTGGGGATGATCGGTTGGCACAGGCACAGGCGTTCAATAAGTACATGCAGAAATCCGAAAACGTGAAGAAATTGCAGCGAGTGTTTCCAATCATCATTACTACCTGTATTTCGGCACACAAGGTGGGACAGCCGGAACCATTGTTTGATATGACCATCATGGATGAAGCCAGTCAGTGCAATGTGGCAATCTCACTTGTCCCGATCATTCGCGGAGAAAAGCTGATGCTGGTGGGAGATCCACAGCAGCTCAACCCGGTCATTTTGCTTGGGGAGCTGACGAATCAGAAACTGCGCCGGAAGTATCATGTGGCCGATGAATACGATTACCGGAAGAATTCGATTTACAAAACATATCTCGCCTGCGATGCCGTAAGCGATGAAGTGCTTTTGCGCAATCACTATCGTTGCAACAAAGAAATTATAGGGTTCAATAATAAAAAATATTATAATTCCAAATTACAGATTCAGTCGAAAAGCCGGGAACCGCATCCACTTGTGTATGTCGATGTAAAAAGCAATCAGTCACAAATCAAGAATACATCCCCGGCAGAGGTGGACGAGGTCGTAGCATATGCGCAACAGAATCCAAACAAAAGCATTGCAGTCATCACACCTTTTGTAAACCAGAAGACATTGATCGAACAGGCAATCAAAGAGAATGAACTGGAGAATCTGGTCTGTGGAACTGTTCATGCTTTTCAGGGGGATGAGAAGGATGTAGTGCTTTTTTCCACGGCCCTGTCGGATCGCACGAATATAGGAACATATCAGTGGCTGAAAAACAACAAGGAGCTTATCAATGTTGCAACCTCGCGGGCGAAGGACAAGCTGGTGCTGCTCGCGGACAGCAATGAGCTTGAACGTCTGCATGCCGGGCAGTCGGATGACGACCTCTATGAACTGGCGCAGTATATCAAAACGAACGGACAGTCAAAGATTACCGAGAAGCATATCAGTTCCAGAGCTTTAGGGATACAGCCTTTTTCTACCGCTACGGAAAATGCGTTTCTGGAAAATCTGACGCATGCGCTGGAGAACATCTGGCTTTCCCAAAGTAAGTATGTGATTCACAAGGAAGTGGCAATATCACAGGTGTTTCATGATAATATTACGTATGATGATCTGTTTTACATGGGTCGTTTTGATTTTGTGGTATACGAAAAACAGGGGAAAAGCGAGCTTCCGGTTCTTGCAATCGAACTGGATGGGAAAGAACATTTTGAGGATGCGGTTGTGCAGGAGCGGGATCGAAAGAAGAATGCAATCTGTCAGGCACACAATATGGAAATCATAAGGGTGGAGAATTCTTATGCCAGAAGGTATAACCATATTAAAGGAATCCTGATGGATTATTTTTCACGGGTGCATTAATGGGAATAATGAGAAAATTGGAAATGGTTCTCAAATGCAATTTTCGTATTTGAAATACGCTTGTTTCCAATCGGTTTAGCGTTTATTATAGTGATAGAGATAAAAGGAGGTCGCTATGTTTTTTATCATGGGAATTATGGATGGCAGGAAAGATTTTGATTTTACCCAGACGATCATCTGTAATCTATGCGGAAAATACGGAAGATATCAGGTTTTTATGACGTACACAGTGCTTTCACTGTTTTTCATACCGTGCTTCAAGTGGAATAAGCATTATTATGTGCAGACGAGTTGTTGCAACACGTTGTATGAACTTGCCCCGGAGATCGGGAAAGCGATTGCCCGTGGGCAGCAGGTCGAAATTCAACCGGAACATTTGACAAGGGTTTCGAGAGGCAGCAGTAGCTTTATGTATAAACATTGTTCGCAGTGTGGGTACGAGACTGCTGAGGATTTTGAGTTTTGCCCGAAGTGCGGGAAGCGGTTTTAGAGGAGTTGTGAGAGTATGAAAGAAATTGAGGATGAGCTTTTGATGTGTGATCAGTTTCAACCACTACTTCAAACCTTAAAGGAATTAGAAAAGAAACATATTTCGGGAGAAATTCTTAAGACAAATTATCGAAGCAGGGGAAGAACGTGCACTTCTTATTTCCGCGACGGGTACCGAAAGGTGATTTACAGAGATGAAAACAGGCCTGACGAAGTATCGCTCAGATTAGATTAAATAATCTAGTCTGAGCGATTTTTTCGTTCAGGGAAAAGGAGAAAATGTCATTTTTTCAGGAAAAGCGTTCTACAATATTATTAATTTCTAACGCATTTTCTTTGTTATGATTTACGATAACGGACATTTCCTGTGTCGTTTCTTCTGTTTGTCTTGCCTTTTCTAAGACATCCTGACTGCTGATATGGTCGGAATCAGGAACATCTGAAATAGCATGGATCTGGTTTTGAATATTTTGTACTGTGTTGACAAAGGTTTCAGACGCTTCTGCAATTTCGGATATAATAACCTGAATTTCCTGAATGGATTGGTAGTAATCCTGGGTTTCCTGAACCAATTCTGTAAACTGTGTTTGGACGTCATTTTGCAGGAAGAAAATAATCTGATCGAAACAAGTTTTGACATGTGATATATTGTTTTTAGTTTCATTACAGATAGCCTGAATATCTGTGGCTGTTTTGGATGAATTAGATGCGAGGTTACCGATTTCGCCTGCAACTACAGCAAATCCTTTTCCAGCCTCTCCAACTCTTGCAGCTTCAATAGAAGCATTTAAGGACAGAAGGTTTGTCTGGCTTGTAATGTCTAAAATTTGAGATGCCATTTCATCAATTCGCATTAATGATTGTAATTCTTCCATTGCATTTTCGATAGCTTTTTGATTTTCTGCAATCTGGGTATTTGTATTTACCATGGAATTATTAGCTAAGGTCTGCATTTTTTCCACTTTTTGAAGTAACTCGCTGCTGTGGACATTACCCTGACGGATACGTTCTTCGATATCAGAAACAACCATTGTCATTTCGGAAATCTGCTGTCCTACATCGTTTACAGTAGCGTTAATATCTTCTGAATGTTCTGCAAATGTCTGCGTGGATTTTGAGTTGTCTGCCACACAACTAAGCAGTGTTTCTGAAGAACGTTGCATTGCGGTCGCAGAGCTGCTAAGTGATGTTGAACAGTCAGATAAAGTGGAAATGATGCCACTGAGTGCATCATATAAAGAATTCATTGCAGTTGCAATTTTTCCAATTTCACTCTTGGTATTAATCCAAGGCGTAAGACGTTTGCTCTTTTCAAGTTTTAAATTGCTAAGCTGGATAATTGCATCTTCGACATATAACAGAGGTCTGACATTGATTGCAATTGTAATAAATGCCAGTACGCTGATGATTAAAACGAAGATGATACATATCAGACCTAAGATGCGCATATTTTTGTGGACGTTCGCATAAATGTTCTCTTCACTGTCATAAGAAACCATTGCCCAGCCATGTTCTGCGATAGACTGATAGCTTGCCACAAAAGAATCGGAACCTTCTTTGTAGTTAAGATCACCACTGGTTTCGCCGGATTTAATTTTATCAATAATGTTTAACAGCATATCATCCTGAATATCGGTGGCAATCAAACTGTTGTCGTCTGCAAAGATGTACATATTAGTTTCGGTATTGACCATATAGTAGCGGAGGGTGTCATTTTCGCTTTTTAAATCATATAACTGTTTTTCAAGCTCTTCTACAAATGGTCCACCGCCTACATATCCAAGGATTGTTTTTCCATCTGTATCAAATACAGGGCAGTACATGGATAAAATAAGTTTACCGGAGGAAGGGGAGACAATAATACCGGCATCATACAGACCGTTTCTTTGTGTCATGGCATCCTGCAGGGCTTTTAAACTATCACCTTCACGGGTAGTCATTCCGATTACCTTTGAATTGGAATGAGCAACGATGTGCGTATTCCATTCACCGATATAAATACCTTCCCAGTTGTTAAGACCGCTATAATAGTCCTCTGTATAGCTCTGCACGATTGCCTGCTGCTCAGAATTATTGACATCCTTTAAAAAGTCGCGGACACAAGGTGTTTTACTGTAAGCAGTGAGGATAGATTCCTGACGTGCGACGTATTCGTTGATCAGACTTGCTTGGGCATTCATGGTATTTTTCATAACATTAAGCTCAGATTCCTGCATCATGCCAGTCATTGTCTTATTTGCAGTAAGGTAAAGCAGGCTCATGCAAATGATTACGATGATGGTAATGCCTAGTGTGATTTTAGTACCTAATTTCCAGTTCTTCATTCGTAAACCCCCTTCTTTTAGACATGAAGTATTATATTGAATTATAACATAACAGATGAGATTGTGTATACAAAATAACAATCGGTACAGCGACTTCGCTTTTAACTTTTTTATCTATGCATTTTTATAAATAATCCAGTTATCAGCATTCCATCTCAAAACCCGAAAGGTCCCATACTTCAATCTTCTTTCGTCTTTCAGGCGTATCATCCCCTGATTACCATAATGAACAAGAATTATGTTGCACCGAATATGCCAGTTGAAATAGGGCTACCGCAATCCCACTGGCTTTAGACGGTGGGTTAAGGTAGCCAAAAATCAGAAATTATTGTATACTCATGGCATGGGAACATGGAAATCTAAAAAAAGACACAAATACCTATTACAATATCACATTATTTTTGTCTACAAATGCTGAAAAGATATATAGAAAATCAAGGTTGAGAAAGAGGGTGACAGTGGATGTTAAAGGCATATAAATACAGAATATACCCTAATAATGAGCAGAAAATACAGATTGCAAAAACATTTGGCTGTTGCCGTTTTGTGTATAATCAGACCCTGGCATACCGGAAAGAAGTATATGAGAAAGAGAAAAAATCAGTTAGTAAAACCGACTGTAACAATTACTGCAACAGACAATTAAAGAAAGAATATGAATGGCTGAAAGAAGTGGATAAATTTGCTCTGACAAATGCGATTTATAACATGGATGCTGCATACCAGAAATTTTTTAAGGAACATGCAGGTTATCCGAAGTTTAAGAGTAAACACGATAATCATAAGTCATATACAACAAATTTTACGAATGGCAATATAACAGTAGATTTCGGGTGCAATAGAGTAAAACTGCCTAAATTAAAAGGTATAAAAGCAAAACTGCATAGAAATTTTAGTGGACAGATAAAATCGGCAACGATATCACAAGTTCCGAGTGGAAAATATTATGTATCAATTTTAGTGGAAACAGAACACACGGAACTGCCACATACAAATCAAAATACCGGAATAGATTTAGGTATTAAGGAGTTATGTATTACTTCTGATGGAAAAAAATACGAAAATCCCAAAATCATCAGAAAATACGAAAAGAAACTGGTGAAACTGCAAAGGCAGTTAGCCCATAAAGAGAAAAGAAGTCAAAATTACTACAAAACAAAGAAAAAGATAGCATTATGCTATGAGAAAATAACAAATACCAGAAAAGATTATCTGCACAAGATGTCACATGAGATTATCAGCGAAAACCAAGTGATAGTTTCGGAAGATTTGCAGATAAAAAGCATGGTAAAAAATCATCATTTGGCAAAGTCCATAAGTGATGTATCATGGCATGAGCTGACAAGACAGTTAGAATATAAGGCCAAGTGGAAT
>ERZ1023633.774-NODE-774-length-11902-cov-7.684139_pt1 | contig 11902 bp, 10 predicted proteins | sample MGYA00380333_ERZ1023633 | MGnify/ENA primary metagenome ERZ1023633 (study PRJEB33179, sample SAMN07448972) | human gut metagenome | biome: Human-gut; feature: Human associated habitat; material: Faeces | host: Homo sapiens | place: India: Bhopal | collected...
TACGCAAAGGTAGTTGCTGCTTGCGGTGTGATTCCAGAGATTTGTGGAGTATTCGGCAATTGTGGCGGTGGTCTTTCCGTTGTCCCGGCACTTTGCGATTTCGCTTTCGTTGAAGAGAGCAAGGGTCGTATGTTCGTAAATACTCCAGATGCAATCGAAGGAAACCGCACAGAAAAATGCGATACTGCAAGTGCCGCATTCCAGAGTGAGAACAATGGTTGCGTTGATTATGTTGGTTCTGAAGATGAAATTATGGCTGAAATCCGCCAGCTTATATGTATGCTTCCAGGCAACAATGAAGGAGACGTTTATACGGACGCATGTGAAGATGATCTGAATCGTGCATGTGAGAGTATGGAGACTATGAAAGGAGATCCAAGATATCTTTTATCTGAGATTTCTGATGGACATGTATTCTTTGAGGCAAAAGCTGATTATGCAAAGAACATGGTAACCGGTCTTATCAAATTAAACGGTATGACAGTTGGTGCAGTTGCAAACTGTAGTGAAGTATATGATGCAGAAGGCAACAAAGCTGAGACATTTGATATGTCACTGACCGCACAGGGATGTAATAAAGCAGCTGAGTTTGTTCAATTCTGTGATGCATTTTCTATTCCGGTACTTTCTATTACAAATGTTAACGGATTCAAGAATTGCATGTGCTCAGAGAAAAAACTTGCAAAAGCACTTGCAAGAATGACATACGCATTCTCAAATGCTACATGTGCAAAGGTTAACATGATTACCGGCGAGGCATACGGAAGTGCATATGTATTTATGAATTCCAAATCAATTGGAGCAGATCTTGTTTATGCATGGAATGATGCAAAGATCGGAACAATGGATCCTACAATGGCAGCAAAGATTATGTATCCGGATGCAGATGCAGCTGAAATTAAAGAAAAAGCATCTGAATATGGGAAATTACAGTCTTCTGCAACATCTGCTGCAGCAAGAGGCTATGTAGATCGTATTATTGAGCCGGCTGATTCAAGAAAATATCTTGTGGCTGCATTTGAAATGCTTTATACAAAATATGTAGGTGAGCCGGAGAAAAAGCACGGTACCAAGTAGAAAGGTGAAGTTTTATGAAAAAGAGAATTGCTTTAGCACTTAGCATGATCCTTATGGTTCTTTTACTGGGTGCTTGTGGAACAGATCCGACTACCGTGGACTATAATGGACATTCTTACGAAGACCTTCAGTCAGAGAGTGACAATAATGTAACAATGGTACAGCAGCTTGCAGCTTTGTTTGAACAGAATGGTCTTACTGTTGATACGGTAAGTCAGGATATTGTTGATACATTGTCTAACAATTATGGTGTTACCCAGGCACAGATTGAAGCTGCTGGAAAATGGATGGATGTAACAGATAAGTTTGGAGCTTTTGAAAAAGTAAAAGACAATTCTTTTGAAGTTACAAAATCTGGAAAGACGCTGACAACGGATGTTACTTTGAAGTTCGAAGAGAAGAATGTTGATTTTCAGGTAGTCTATGATTATTATTCAATGGATATCACTGGTATTACAGTTGAGCCAATTTACTCATTAGGTGAGAAAATGTCGAAAGCAGCATTGAATACAGTTATTTCTATGGCAGTGGTTTTCGCTGTACTTATTCTGATTAGTTTACTGATTTCATGCTTTAAGATTTTCCCATACCTTGAGAAGAAGAAAGCTGCAAAAGCAGCGACAGCAGTGGCTGGCAATGCACAGGAACAAACAACTGAAACAGTTACAGTAGATGAGCCACAGGTGGCAGATGATACAGAACTGGTAGCAGTTATCGCTGCAGCGATTGCAGCAAGCACCGGAACTTCTACAAGTGATTTTGTAGTACGTTCTATTAATCGAAGATAATTTATTTGAAAATCATTTTAGGAGGATAATATTCATGAAGAATTATACAATTACTGTAAATGGTAACGTATATGATGTTACAGTAGAAGAGACCGGAAGCACACCTAGCGTGGCAGCTCCAAAGCGTGCAGCTTCTGCAGCTCCAGCTGCGAAGCCAGCAGCATCTGCAGGTGCAGGAAGTGTTAAGATCGAAGCCGGAGCAGCTGGTAAGGTTTTCAAGATTGAAAAGAAAGCTGGAGACGCAGTGAAGAAAGGCGACACAGTACTTATTCTTGAAATTATGAAAATGGAGACACCTGTTGTTGCACCAGAAGATGGAACTGTTGCAAGCATCGACGTTGCAGTAGGTGATTCTGTAGAGTCTGGCGCATTACTTGCAACTTTAAACTAATTCCAAGGAGGAAAACACTGTGAGTTATGTAGGCGAAACTTTAATGAACCTCCTACATCAGACAGCCTTTTTTAACCTGACCTGGGGAAATTATGTCATGATCGCTGTGGCACTTCTTTTCCTGTATCTGGCAATTAAGAAAGGGTTTGAGCCATTATTACTTGTTCCAATCGCATTTGGTATGTTATTGGTAAATATTTATCCGGATATTATTGCGAGTCCGGAGCAGACAAGTAATGGTGTAGGTGGTTTACTTTACTATTTTTACACATTGGATGAGTGGTCAATCTTACCATCCCTGATTTTCATGGGTGTAGGTGCGATGACAGACTTTGGACCATTAATTGCAAACCCGATCAGTTTCCTGATGGGAGCTGCTGCACAGTTCGGTATTTTTAGTGCGTACTTCCTTGCAATTTTACTTGGATTTAATGACAAGGCTGCAGCTGCCGTATCTATTATTGGTGGAGCGGATGGACCTACTTCCATTTTCTTGGCTGGTAAGTTGGGACAGACGGGTCTGTTAGGACCGATTGCGGTGGCTGCATATTCTTATATGGCACTTGTGCCGATTATTCAGCCTCCAGTCATGAAGTTATTTACAACAAAGAAGGAACGTGCAATCAAGATGCAGAACCTTCGCCCGGTCAGCAAGCTTGAGAAAATTTTATTCCCAATCGTTGTTACCGTTGTTGTCTGTGTATTACTTCCAACGACAGCACCTCTTGTTGGTATGCTGATGCTTGGTAACCTTTTCCGTGAGTCTGGCGTTGTTCGTCAGTTACAGGAGACTGCTAGTAATGCACTTATGTACATCGTAGTTATCTTACTTGGTACTTCTGTTGGTGCTACAACAAGTGCAGAAGCATTCCTGAATGTAAGCACAATTAAAATTGTTGTTTTAGGACTTATTGCATTTATAGTTGGTACAGCTGCCGGAGTTCTCTTTGGTAAGTTGTTATGCTGGATTACCAAGGGCAAGATTAACCCTCTGATTGGTTCCGCCGGTGTATCTGCCGTTCCAATGGCAGCCCGTGTATCCCAGAAGGTTGGTGCAGAAGAAGATCCTACAAACTTCTTATTGATGCATGCCATGGGACCAAACGTTGCTGGTGTTATCGGTACAGCAGTAGCGGCTGGATGTTTTATGGCAATCTTTGGAATTTAATTACGATTTGAAATTTTAGGAGGATAATCATGTCAGAAATAAAGGCAAAGCCGGTAAAAATTACCGAGACAATCTTACGTGATGCACATCAGTCTTTGATTGCTACACGTATGACAACCGAACAGATGCTTCCGATTATTGACAAGATGGATAAAGTAGGTTACCACGCAGTAGAGTGCTGGGGTGGAGCTACATTCGACGCATCTCTTCGTTTCTTAAAAGAAGATCCATGGGATCGTCTTCGTAAGTTAAGAGCTGGATTTAAAAATACTAAGTTACAGATGCTTTTCCGTGGACAGAATATCTTAGGATATCGTCCATATGCAGATGATGTAGTTGAATATTTTGTACAGAAGTCTATTGCAAACGGAATCGATATCATTCGTATTTTCGATTGCTTAAATGACCTTCGAAATCTTCAGACTGCTGTTACTGCAGCTAATAAAGAGAATGGACATGCGCAGGTTGCTTTATCCTATACATTAGGTGATGCATATACATTAGAGTATTGGACAGAGATGGCTAAGCGTGTTGAGGATATGGGAGCTAATTCTTTATGTATTAAGGATATGGCTGGTCTGCTTGTTCCTTACAAGGCAAAAGAACTTGTACATGCATTAAAAGAAGTTGTAGATATTCCAATCGATCTTCATACACATTATACATCTGGTGTTGCTTCTATGACATATTTAGAGGCAGTTGAGGCTGGTGTTGATATTATCGATACTGCAATGTCTCCATTCGCACTTGGAACCAGCCAGCCTGCAACTGAAGTTATGGTTGAGGCATTCAAGGGTACACCATATGATACAGGATTGGATCAGACACTCCTTTCTGAAATTGCTGATTATTTCCGCCCAATGCGTGAAGAAGCATTAGAGAGCGGACTGATGAATCCGAAGGTATTAGGCGTTAACATTAATACACTCCGTTATCAGGTACCGGGTGGTATGCTTTCAAACCTTATTTCTCAGCTCAAGGAGCAGGGAAAAGAGGACAAGTACGAGGAAGTTCTTGCTGAAGTTCCTCGTGTACGTAAAGACCTTGGTGAGCCACCACTTGTTACACCTTCCTCACAGATCGTTGGTACACAGGCTGTATTTAACGTACTGATGGGTGAGCGTTATAAGGTAGCTACGAAGGAGACAAAAGATATTCTTCTTGGAAAGTATGGACAGACTGTTAAGCCATTTAATCCGGAAGTCGTTGATAAGGTACTTGGCGATGACAAGAAGAATGCAATCACTTGTCGTCCGGCTGATCTTCTTGAGCCTGAACTTGCAAAGATTGAGGCAGAAATGAAACAGTACAAGCAGCAGGATGAAGATGTATTGTCTTATGCATTATTCCCACAGGTTGCAACTGAGTTCTTCAAATATCGTGAGGCTCAGCAGACTGGTGTTGATGCAAAAGCTGCTGATACAAAGAATGGAGCATATCCTGTATAATTCGGATTTGGCTGTTTAATACAAAAGATATTCGCAGATAGAGATTGTTCTTATCTGCGGATATCTTTTTTTGTGCTTTTGGTTGCAATTATTTTATAAAGTGTTACAATCAAATTCGGCGGCAGATGTGTCGTTAGAGAGGGGTTTACCGTGTCAAATACAAATGAACTTTTAAATCGCATAAACAATCATTACAGTGCGATGAGCAAGGGACAGAAGCTGCTTGCAACATATATTACGGATAATTATGACAAAGCAGTTTTTCTTACCGCTGCAAAAATGGGGGAGACCGTTGGCGTGAGTGAATCTACGGTTGTTCGCTTTGCTACATCATTAGGATATAAGGGATATCCAGAGTTTCAGAAGGCATTAGAAGAATTAGTACGAAATAAATTAAATTCGATTCAACGTATGGAAGTAACATATGGAAGAATCAGTCAGTCAAAGATTTTAGAGACGGTTCTGCAGTCGGATGCGGACAAGATAAAAACGACATTGGAGAAAATTGATCACAATGCGTTTGATGTTGCAGTATCAACTATTTTAGAAGCAAAACATATTTATATTGTAGGAATTCGAAGCTGTGCACCACTTGCAAGTTTCTTGGGATTTTATCTCAATCTTATGTTTGATGATGTGCGTCTGCTTACTACAAACAGTTCGAGTGAATTGTTCGAACAGATGGTGCGTATCGACAAGGATGATGTGATTATTGGAATCAGTTTTCCGCGTTATTCGATGCGGACATTAAAAGCGTTAGAGTTTGCAAATAACCGTAGCGCAAAAGTAATTACAATTACTGATAGTATTCATTCCCCAATGAATTTGTATTCGTCCTGTAATCTGATCGCGGACAGCGATATGGCATCAATTGTAGATTCTTTGGTTGCACCGCTTAGCGTAATCAATGCACTTGTTGTGGCATTGTGCATGAAAAAGCAGAAGGAAGTTGCTGGAACACTCACGATGCTTGAGGATATCTGGAATGAATATCAGGTATATGAGAATGATGAGATAAATTACATAGATGATTCAATAAAAGTACATTACGCGAAATTAGAGGATATGGAAGAATGAGCAACGTAATTGTAATTGGAGGCGGTGCGGCAGGTATGATGGCGGCATATGCAGCGGCTCTGTGTGGACATCAGGTAAAACTGATGGAGCAAAACGAAAAATTAGGAAAGAAAATATTCATTACGGGCAAAGGCAGATGCAATATCACAAATGCCGGCGATATGGATAATCTGTTTGCCAATGTGATGAGCAATCCAAAGTTTTTATATAGTGCCTTTTATACCTTTAACAATGAGCAGATGGTGGGCTTTTTGGAAGAGTATGGTTTGAAAATGAAAGTGGAGAGGGGAAACCGTGTGTTTCCGGTGTCGGACCATTCATCGGATGTGATTGCCACATTGCGTAAGGCACTCGAGGATAAGAATGTTGAGGTATTCCTTCATACGAAAGTCGATCATTTGTTGGTAACGGAAAAACAGATCAAAGGTGTCGGGCTGTCAGATGGAAGAGAAGTACCGGCGGATGCGGTCATTGTTGCAACAGGTGGCTTTTCATATCAGACAACCGGTGCAACCGGAGACGGATACCGGTTCGCAGAGAAAACCGGCCACAAATTGGTACAAAGAACCCCTTCTTTGGTTCCTTTTGAGATTAAAGAGGATTGGGCAAAAGAATTACAGGGACTTTCCCTGCGGAATGTTTCTGTTTCGATTTATAATGGAAAAAAGAAATTGTATGAAGATTTTGGGGAAATGCTGTTTACACATTTCGGAGTAAGTGGACCTTTGATTCTTTCGGCAAGCGGAATGATAAAAGCAAAGCAGTTCGAAAACGAGCTGGAGTTATATATTGATCTGAAACCGGCACTTACAGCAGAGCAATTGGATAAGCGAATATTGCGGGATTTTGATGAAGCGATGAATAAGCAGTTCAAAAATGCAATTGGGCATTTATTGCCGGCAAAAATGATCCCGGTATTGATCGATTTAAGTGGAATTGACCCGGAGAAAAAAGTGAATGAGATTTCAAGAGAAGAGCGGACAGGTCTTGTTGCATTAATGAAAAAGCTGCCCCTTACGGTCACAGGACTACGTGGATGGAATGAGGCAATTATTACCAAAGGCGGCGTTTCTGTGAAGGATATCAATCCTTCTACTATGGAATCCAAACATGTACAGAATCTTTTCTTCTGTGGAGAAGTACTAGATCTTGATGCACTCACGGGAGGGTATAATCTGCAGATTGCCTGGTCGACCGGGTATCTTGCAGGAATTTCTGTGCAATAACAAACAACTACTAATATATTAAATCATTCCAAAATTTTATCGAAAATGAGAACAGAATAATTTTTTAAATAAAGGAGAAAAAATGAGTTACAATATTGCAATCGATGGACCGGCCGGAGCCGGAAAAAGTACAATTGCCAGAAAACTGGCGGCAGATTTAGGATATGTGTATGTGGATACAGGTGCGATGTATCGTGCTATGGCATATTTTTTTATTCAGAATAATATTGCATCCGATGATGAAAAAGCAATTGCGGATGCGTGCAAAGATGTAGATGTAACGATTCAGTACAAGGACAATGAACAGCAGGTTATTTTAAACGGTGAAAATGTCAACGGTGTCATCCGAAATGAAGAAGTTGGAAATATGGCCAGTGCGACAAGCGTTTATCCGGTTGTCAGAACCAAATTGGTTGAATTGCAAAGACAGCTTGCAGAACGTGAAAATGTTATTATGGATGGAAGAGATATCGGAACAGTCGTGCTTCCGAATGCAAATGTAAAGATTTATCTTACTGCAAGCTCTGCGGTTCGTGCAAAGAGAAGATATGATGAACTTACCGCAAAAGGTGTGGAATGTGATATCAAAGAAATTGAGCAGGATATCATTGACCGTGATTACCGGGATATGCACAGAGAAACTTCTCCACTGAAACAGGCAGAAGATGCAGTTCTTTTGGACTCATCAGATCTTGATATAGACGGAGTCGTAGCGGCAATGAAAAAAATTATCAAAGAGGCTTAATATGAACCTTGTAATAGCAAAAAGTGCAGGCTTTTGTTTTGGGGTAAAGCGTGCGGTAAATATGGTTTATGATGAAATCGGTAAATCGGATGTGCCGGTGTATACGTACGGTCCGATTATTCATAACGAAGAAGTAGTTCGGGATCTGGAAGAAAAAGGAATCCGGGTTATTCGTTCTCTGGATGAACTGGAACAACTTCCACATGGAAAGATTATTGTGCGTTCCCATGGAATCAGTAAGGCGGAACATGAAAAAATATTGGCCGCCGGATTTGAGCTGCTGGATGCGACCTGCCCATTTGTTTTGAAAATTCATCGCCTGGTTGGTGAATACAGCAGGAAAGGGTATACCATTGTGATTGCCGGAAACGGACAGCACCCGGAGGTGGAAGGAATCATGGGATGGGTGGAAAATGGAGCCGTTTATACGGTCCAGACACCTGAAGATGTTTCAAAATTGCCATTGGAAAAGGAACAAAAAGTCTGTTTTGTGGCGCAGACGACATTTAACTACAATAAATTTCAAGAATTAGTTGAAATTATTATGAAAAAAGGTTATGATATAAGTGTTTTAGATACAATTTGCAATGCGACAGAAGAAAGACAGGCAGAAGCTCGTGCGATTGCTGGTCGATCGGATGCAATGATCGTGATTGGAGACAAGCATAGTTCCAACACGCAGAAGCTGTATGAGATATCTAAAAAAGAATGTGCAAATACTTACTATATACAAACGAGTAAAGATATGGATTATCATCAGTTACAATCCATCAATAACGTAGGTATTACCGCAGGGGCTTCGACCCCAAACTATATCATCGAGGAGGTTTCAAAGAATGTCAGAAATGAGCTTTGAACAAATGTTGGAAGAATCTTTAAAAACAATAAGAAATGGAGAAGTGGTAGAGGGTACCGTTATTGATGTTAAGCCAGATGAAATCATCTTAAACATCGGCTACAAGTCAGATGGAATCATTACACGTAATGAATATACAAACGAACCAAATGTAGACCTTACTACAGTTGTTAATGTTGGCGATACCTTAGAAGCTAAAGTCGTCAAGGTAAATGACGGTGAGGGACAGGTTCTCCTTTCTTACAAGCGTCTCGCAGCAGAGAAAGGAAGCAAGAGATTAGAAGAAGCTTTCGAAAATCAGGAAATCTTAAAGGCAAAAGTAAGTCAGGTATTAGCTGGTGGTGTATGTGTCATCGTTGATGAGACAAGAGTATTTATCCCTGCAAGCCTTGTTTCAGATACTTATGAGAAGGATCTGACAAAATTCAAGGATCAGGAAATTGAGTTCGTTATCACTGAGTTTGATCCAAAGAAGAGAAGAATTATTGGTAATCGTAAAACATTACTGGTTGCTAAGAAGGCAGAACTTCAGAAAGAGTTATTCGCTAAGATTAAAGTTGGCGATGTAATCGAAGGAACCGTTAAGAATGTAACAGATTTTGGTGCATTCATCGATTTAGGTGGAGTTGACGGATTACTTCATATCTCAGAGATGTCCTGGGGCAGAGTTGAGAATCCTAAGAAGGTATTTACCGTTGGACAGACTGTTCGCGTATTCATTAAGAATATTACAGATACCAAGATTGCGCTCAGTATGAAATTTGAGGATGAGAATCCTTGGAATGGTGCTGCTGAGAAGTATGCAGTAGGAAATGTTGTAAAGGGTAAAGTTGCCCGCATGACAGATTTTGGTGCATTCGTAGAGTTGGCTCCTGGTGTGGATGCTCTTCTTCATGTATCTCAGATCTCTCACGAGCATGTAGAGAAACCTGCTGACGTATTAAAGATTGGTCAGGAAGTTGAGGCAAAGATTGTTGACTTCAATGAAGAAGACAAGAAAATCAGCTTAAGCATTAAAGCTTTGACAGCTCCAGCTGAGGATGCAGAAGAAGCTGCTGAGACAGAAGAATAATCTGATGGAATTTCATATTAAGAAGTTGTCAGTTTGACAACTTCTTAATTTTTTATTTGCTATAACGAGGAGGGGCTTGCATGTTTGACAAATACGAAGATTTTAAAAAAGAGGTATATGTCCTTACAAAAATTGATCTGAATTATTATAAAGAAAAACAAATGCGCCGTCGAATTGATGCGATTGCGACGAAAAATGGCTGTAGTAACTATGAGGAGTATATTAAAATCCTCAGGTCGGACAAAGAGAAGTTTGAGCAGTTTGTTAATTTTCTGACCATTAATGTTTCGGAGTTTTACCGGAATCCGGATCAGTGGAAGTTGATGGACGAAAAAGTTATTCCAAAATTATTAAAGGAACAGGGAAGAAGACTCAAAATATGGAGTGCCGCCTGTTCGACAGGTGATGAACCGTATTCCCTTGCTATGGCATTTTCAAAACATATGCCACTTTCCGATATACAGATACTTGCGACTGATATTGACAAGCAGGTGATTGCGCATGCACAGGTTGGATTGTATAATGAGAAAAGCATTGCTGGTGTTCCGGCAGATTTAAGACAAAAATATTTTAAAAAAGTAGGAAATTCTTACAAGATTGCGGATGAAATCAAACGTTTCGTGACGTTTCGCGAACATAATCTTCTGAAAGATACATATCCGCAGGGATTTGACTTGATTTTATGTAGAAATGTTGTGATTTATTTTACGGATGAAGCAAAAAATATGATTTACAAAAATTTCCATCAGTCTCTCAAAAAACATGGTGTTTTGTTCATTGGAAGTACTGAACAGATCACAAATTACCGGGAACTGGGCTTTGATCGATTGAGCAGTTTTTATTTTGAAAAGGGTGAATAAAATAAAAGCATCTTTGCTTGCAACATCATTTGATGTGTGTAGACAGAGATGCTTTTTTGATAGTTTTTCAAAATTATTTTTTTGTTTCGAACATATATTTTAAAATATGGTCAACATAGCGACGCAGCATAACATCGGAAGAACAGAAGTCTTCGGTCAATTCGAAGTAGCTGATCCTGTCGTTATATTCTTTCCGGAATTCCGGCTGCATAATGCTGCTGCATTGTGGCAGGAAGGAGCTTGTTTTGCGATTGTAACAATTGTATGCACGTGCATTTTCGCGATATTGTCGGTCTACAAAGGAGGCAACACTTTTGTGGATTGCTAAATCTTCTTCTGGAAGGTAATAGTAGTCTTTGTAGTTTGGATAGAAATAGTGAAGTTCCCCTTCGTAAATTGGAACGCGGATGGATGTACGTGTCGGACTGATCATAAGACTGAAGTCATTCAGTTTATGTGAAATGCGACGGGGAACCGGATAGTCATTCTGCATGGTGATGATAAGCTCATTTCCGGTTGTTCCATTGAACGCATGATAAGCATCCACGCGGGTGGAGAGTATCGTATATTGTCCATTAAAGATTTCTGTATAGGATAATATAGAAAGAAGATCAATCATACCGATAACATCTTCGTAGTTGTGAAGCAGCAATAGCTGTAAAGCTTCTTCGGATGGCTGTTTGACATAAGCATGGTAGACATTGATCAATTCGCCACCAGATTGTGTGTCGTTCCTTGATAGCTTCAAAAATGCCTCAATTGTTTTCTGTTTGTAATTTGGAAGCTTTAATAAAAACTTTAACTGGGAAACTGATTTAAAAATGTCCAGATAGTTAAATCCTTTGAAGTTCTCCTGTAATCCGTATGTGTCACACTTTGCTTTCAAATACGGAATATCAAAACCGATACCATTGAAAGAAATGATCGTGTTGTATTGACATAAAATTTCTAAAAAAGCGCATAGTACAGCGTTCTCTTCAGTAGGGTTTTCAGCAAAAAATTGATCAATGTAAATATATTTATCACATCGACGTGCACATCCAATCATATAAAGAGAAGAACTGTTTGGCGAGAATCCAGTTGTTTCGATATCAAAAAAAATAGAATGCGTATCAAACAACTGATCTGCTAAATTATCCTGTTTGATATATAATTCTTCTTTGTGTGTTTTTTTCATAAACCTCTCCTTATCAC
>ERZ1023633.778-NODE-778-length-11855-cov-8.213729_pt1 | contig 11855 bp, 10 predicted proteins | sample MGYA00380333_ERZ1023633 | MGnify/ENA primary metagenome ERZ1023633 (study PRJEB33179, sample SAMN07448972) | human gut metagenome | biome: Human-gut; feature: Human associated habitat; material: Faeces | host: Homo sapiens | place: India: Bhopal | collected...
ACTTGTCTATCTTATAGAAATGGCGGTAGGCCGACATGGCATAGAGGTTGCCGTGCTTGTCGCAAGCCAGCGTCACAAGGTTGTCAATTACCTTTTTTCCGTAGCCGTTAATGCCATAGAGGTCACCCGTGCCACCCACACGCGTCAGCTCACCCGTCTCTGTGTTTACGATACAAAGACTGGTCACTTTCAGCTCGCGGTAGTTAGTCACCTTATCCTCTGCCAACGCATACATCGTGTTGGTTGTATAATCGTAAGTCATGTCAGACACACGGCGCTCTCCATAGCGCTTGATGGTTTTCAGAGGCTCAAAGGTCTCGGCATCATACACAATGTATTTTGTAGACTGGTAAGCTTCATCATAGTCAGAAGAATCATACTGATAGCCATAGGTGTAGATTTTGCCGTCGAGATACTCGCCAGCGCCCACCTTCTCCATGTCATAATAGCCCGTTATCTTCTTCAGCAGCGTCACCTTAGTCGTGTCGTTGGTGTTGAATGTCACCCAACCAATCTCCGGTGTCGTGCTAAAGCCCTGGGCATCTTTTTTCAATTGGTCAATACGATACGCATAAAAGGTCTGGCCGTCATCGACAGCCGTCTGCGCCTTTACCGCCGTAGCTGGCCACAATGACAGCACAGCAAGTGAGCAAGTCACTAATTTTTTGTAAAATTTCTTCATATACAAACAATCTTTTATAATGTTTTTGGTTCCTTTTTACAATCACTGATCTTCTGGCCACAATCTATATATGGTCAAGTTTTTCGTTATATATGAGAAAGCAAAAGTAGACAAATTATTTTAAACAAACAAATTTTATTTACTTTTTATTACTTTTTTTTAATATTCACTATAAAATTGTAAGATATAAAAAGGAACGCACTGTTGCTTATAAGGCAGTTTTTTCAAACTCTGTTCATTATAATGCAATCGTTTGAAAACAAGAGGTTTTTGTGATTACCGCCCTCTTGCGTGACGTTCAGCGAATAAGCACAATGTTCAAACACACGGCTCATGACGAGCCAAAGAAAAAAGGCGAACACAGCACCTAAGCTTGTGTTCGCCTTTTTTTTATGTAACGGGGTTATCCCTTCACCGCGATACACTCGATCTCAACGAGAGCACCCTTGGGCAGCGTCTTTACAGCCACGGCAGAGCGTGCTGGATAAGGCTGCTGGAAAAACTCGGCGTAGACCTCGTTCATGGCAGCAAAATTGTCCATGTCGCTGAGGAACACCGTTGTTTTCACCACATGGTGCAGGTCGGTGCCTGCTTCGCGCAAGATGTTCTGGGCGTTGGTGAGCGACTGACGTGTCTGCTCCTTTATGCCGCCCTCTACAAACTGGTCTGTGGCAGGGTCAATGGGCACCTGTCCTGATGCGAACACCATGCCTCCGGCCTCAATGGCCTGGCTGTAGGGTCCGAGCGCCTTGGGCGCGTTGTCGGTGTGAATCTGTTTCATATCTTCTTTATTCTATAATCTTAAAACCTTTCTCCACGAGCTGTCGCTTTATCTCTGCCACATGCTCGTGGTTCTTTGTCTCAGCGGTGAGGCGCAGCAGGCACGCGTTCACAGCCTCGCTGTCGGCGTTGCGCTCGTGGCTCACGCTTATGATGTTGGCTCCCAGCTCCGCAATGACGGTGCTCACCTGCACGAGCTGTCCCGGTTTGTCGTCAAGCTCTATGCAGAGCGTGCAGATGCGTCCGCTCTTCGTCAGACCGCGGTTGATGACGCGGTTGAGAATGGTGACGTCGATGTTGCCGCCACTTACGATGCACGCCGTCTTCTTGCCCTTTACAGGCACCTTGTTGAACATCACGGCAGCCACGCTGGCAGCGCCGGCACCCTCTGCCACCATCTTCTCAGCCTCAAGCAGATGCAGGATGGCAGCACAGATCTCGTCCTCGCTCACCGTCACGATGTCGTCGACATAACGTGAGCAGGTCTCGAAGGTCAGCGAGCCGGGCTCTTTCACGGCAATGCCGTCGGCAATGGTAGAGACAAAAGGCAGCGCCTCCTGCTTGTGGTCATGCAAGCTCTGCACCATGCTCGGTGCGCCTTCGGCCTGCACGCCATAGACCTTTACCTCGGGGTTGAGCGACTTCACGGCAAAGGCGATGCCGGAGATCAGTCCGCCGCCGCCCACAGGCACCACGATGGCCTCAACGTCGGGCAGCTGGTCGAGCAGCTCCAGACCGATGGTTCCTTGGCCCGCAATGACGTTCTCGTCGTCGAAGGGATGAATGAAGGTGTAGCCGTTCTCGTCGCGCAGCTGCAAAGCTTTCTGGTAGGCATCGTCGTAGACGCCTGGCACGAGGCACACCTCGGCACCCAGCCGCTTTGTTGCTTCCACCTTGCTGATGGGTGCGCCCTCAGGCAGGCAGATGAGCGATTTTATGCCCATGGCCGTAGCACCGAGCGCCACGCCTTGCGCGTGGTTTCCGGCTGAGCAAGCAATCACGCCCTTGGCTTTCTCCTCGGGTGTGAGCTGTGAGATCTTATAGTAGGCACCGCGAATCTTGAACGAGCCTGTCTTCTGCAGACATTCGGGCTTCAAGTAGACATCGCTCTCGGGGTTGACCTTCAGCGCGTGTACCAGCGTGGTCTTTCTGATGACCTTGTTAAGCACATAACGCGCCTTGTAAAAGTTGTCTAAATTCAACATTGTCCTTACTGTTTTTCTTTTTATCTTAAAGCATAGTTATCCTATTGTGCTATAAGATACTGCAAAATTAAACAAAACAAGCGATATATTAAACTTTTATGCCGTTTTTTTATACAGGCGTCCAAAATTTTTAGGCACCTCCCACGATCAATGCCCCTTGAGAATTTTCTTTATCTCATTGAGCTTGTTGAGAGCCTCAACGGGTGTGAGGTTGTTGATGTCGAGGCCCACGATCTCTTCACGGATCTGTGAGAGCACGGGGTCGTCGAGCTGGAAGAAGCTCAGCTGCACGGCATCTGACGAGCCAAGACGCTGCGTGGGGGCGTTGCTGGCCTTCGGCTTTATTGCAGCCTTGGCACCCGTTGCAGAGCCGCCTGTGCCTGTTGGGCCGCTGTTTGCAGAGCCGTTGTTTGCAGAGCCGCCGGCACCTGCTACAGAGCCGTTGCCGGCTGTAGCCGCCAGACCGTCCTGTTCAAGCGCTCCCACCTGTGCGTTGTCGGCCTCGAGCTGTTTCAAGATCTCGTTGGCGCGTTGCACAATGCTCTTCGGCATGCCCGCAATCTCTGCCACATGAATGCCGAACGAGTGTTCAGAGCCACCGGGCATCAGTTTGCGCAGGAAGATCACCTTGCCGTCGACCTCGCGCACACTCACATTATAGTTTTTTATGCGTGGGAAGAGACGCTCCATCTCGTTGAGCTCATGATAGTGGGTTGCGAAGAGCGTGCGTGCCTTCGCCTTTCTGTACTGGTGCAGATGCTCCACGATGGCCCACGCAATGGATATGCCGTCGTAGGTAGAGGTGCCACGGCCCAGCTCGTCGAAGAGCACGAGCGAGCGCGGCGTCACATTGTTCAGGATGTCGGCGGCCTCGGTCATCTCAACCATGAACGTCGACTCGCCCAGCGAGAGGTTGTCGGACGCTCCCACACGGGTGAAGATCTTGTCGACCACGCCCACATGTGCGCTCTGTGCCGGCACGAAGCAGCCCACCTGTGCCATGAGCGTGATGAGGGCTGTCTGGCGAAGCAAGGCCGACTTGCCCGCCATGTTGGGGCCGGTGATGATCATGATCTGCTGGCTGTCGCTGTCGAGGAAGATGTCGTTGGGCACATAGCTCTCGCCCACAGGCAGTTGCGTCTCTATGACGGGATGACGGCCCTGCTTAATGTCGAGAACAACGTCGTCGGACACCTCGGGGCGCACATAACCGTGCTCGTCGGCAGCCTTGGCGAAAGACAGCAGGCAGTCGAGACGTGCCGTCACCGTGGCGTCGATCTGTATGTGGGGAATATAGGCTTGCATGTCGGCAATAAGCTCATTGAAGAGACGTGTCTCGAGCGCCAGGATCTTCTCGTCGGCACCCATGATCTTCTCCTCATACTGCTTCAGCTCCTCAGTGATGTAACGCTCAGCCTGGGCGAGCGTCTGCTTGCGCACCCACTCTGGCGGCACCTTGTCCTTATAGGTGTTGCGCACCTCAAGATAATATCCAAACACATTGTTGTAGCCCACCTTGAGCGAGGCAATGCCCGTGCGCTCCGTCTCGCGCTGCTGGATCTGCAACAGGTAGTCGCGTCCGTGGCGCGAGATCTGCCGCAGCTCGTCAAGCTCGGGCGAGAAGCCGTCGGCAATGACGCCGCCTTTGGCCACGAGCTGTGGCGGGTCGGACTGCAGCTCCTTCTCTATGCGCTGTCTGAGAGCCTCACACAGGTGTATCTGCTCGCCCATGTTCTGCAACGCCTCGTTCTTGGCGTGCTGGCAAGCCGTCTTGACCTGCACGAGAGCCTGTAGAGCCATCTTGAGCTGCACCACCTCGCGCGGCGTGGCACGTCCCACCGCCACCTTGCTGGTGATGCGCTCCAGGTCGCCCATGCGGTGGAAGGCATCGTCCATGCACTCGGCAAAGGCCGGCTCATGGACGTAATAGTCGACGATGTCGAGACGCGCCTTGATGGCCTTGACATCCTTCAACGGGAAGACGAGCCAGCGGCGCAGCATACGTCCGCCCATGGGTGTGGCTGTGCGGTCAATGACGCCGAGCAGCGACACACCGTCGTCCTGCATGGGCTGCAACAGTTCGAGAGAACGTATGGTGAACTTGTCGAGGCGCACATAACGCTCCTCCTCTATGCGTGAGAGCGATGTGATGTGGGCTATGTGTGTGTGCTGCGTAAGCTCCAGATACTGCAAGGCGGCTCCCGAGGCAATGATGCCGTTGGGCAGATGCTCCACGCCGAAACCCTTGAGCGACTTTGTGCCGAAATGGCGCAGCAGCTTCTGACGGGCTGTGGTGTCGGTGAACACCCAGTCGTCAAGCTCGAACACGCACCAACGGTTGCCAAAGGCCTGCTCAAACTGCTGTTTGCAGGCGCGGTCATAGAGCACCTCCTTGGGCTGGAAGTTGCCCATGAGCTTCTCCACATAGGGTGCAGGACCCTCGCCTGTGAGAAACTCGCCCGTAGAGATGTCGAGGAACGCCACGCCCACCACCCCGCCACGTCCGAAGTGGACAGCAGCAAGGAAGTTGTTCTCCTTATAGTTGAGCACGTTGTCGCCCATGGCCACACCTGGCGTAACCAGCTCTGTGATGCCGCGCTTCACGAGCTTCTTCGTGAGCTTGGGGTCTTCCAGCTGGTCGCAGATAGCCACACGCTTGCCGGCGCGTATGAGCTTGGGCAGATATGTGTCGAGCGCATGATGCGGGAAGCCCGCCATCTCGGCGTTGCCGCTTCCTGTCTTCGATGCGCCGTTCGACCGTCGGGTGAGCGTGATGCCCAATATTTTCGATGCCGTGACAGCGTCGTCACAGTAGGTCTCGTAGAAGTCGCCGCAACGGAAGAGTAGCAGCGCGTCAGGGTGCTTGGCCTTCAGCGAGAAAAACTGCCTCATCATCGGTGTTAGCTCGTCTTGCTTTGTTGACATTTTTCTTGTTTCCTATCTTTTATGGTTTCTTTTTTCTTTTGTTTTGATTACTGGAGGTTACGGGGCTACGGTTTATCTTCAGTTTTTTTCTGCGGGCTTCCTTTTTATCAATGATTTCCCGCTTCATCAATGATTTCCCGCTTTATCAATGATTTCCAGCTTTATCAATGATTTCCAGCTTCATCAATGATTTCCAGCTTTATCATTTCACCCTGAAGAACCTCTCTATCACGTTGCCGTCGACAAACGTCCTGTCGGCCGATATGATATCGTTCGGGAGCGAGGGGGCCGGTGTGCCGTCGCCCACACACAGGGGTGAGGTCTCGCGGCGAATCTCGTCCCACAGTCCGGCGTCGATGAAGGAGCGCAGAGTGGCAGCGCCGCCCTCCACAATGAGCGACTGCTTCTTCCTGCTGTATAACGTGTTGAGCACGTCGGTGATGCGTTGGCCGCTGGTCAGCACAATGCGCTCTGGCGACGGACCGCTCCACTCGCGCACGTCGAGACGCGGATGCTCGCGCTGGTCGGTGACACGTCCCACAAGAATGGCGTCGTTCTCGGCCCGCATCTTGTGTACGAGCATGGTGGTGAAGGGCGTCGAAAAGCGTGCGGCATGATAGTGGTCGTCAAGGAACCCGTCGGCCGACTGTGCCCACTTGAGCAGAATGTAGGGCCGGTGCTCTGTGTTGACGGTCATGAACCTGCTGTTCAGAGCCTTACACTCGTCTTCGAGCACACCCACCGTCACCTCTATGCCCGCCTCGCGCAGCTTGGCTATGCCGCGTCCGTGGACCTTGGCAAAAGGGTCGACGCAGCCCACGACCACACGACGCACGCCTTTCCTCACGATGAGGTCGGCACATGGCGGCGTCTTGCCGTAATGAGAACAAGGCTCCAGACTGACATACATCGTGCTTCGGCCGAGCAGCGGCTCATCACACGGACGCACCGACGCAAAGGCGTTGACCTCGGCATGACCCTCGCCACAACGCACATGGTAGCCCTCGCCTATTATCCGTCCGTCACAAACGATGACGGCACCGACCATGGGGTTGGGCTTGGCATTCTGACGGCCACAGTCGGCAAGCTGAAGGCAGCGACGCATATACATCTCGTCGACCTCACGCTGAGCAGCTTCTTGAGAAGAAGCAGCGTTCTCCGCATCGGTCTTTAAGCCCTTGTTGTCATTATTTTCTTGGCTGTTATTTTGGAACATAATCAATTTTTATTAATTTTGTGGCATGACATACAACCAATTATGGAAGCGGCTCAACGCCATATACAATGAGCGTGAGGCCCAAGCCATCGTGCGCACCGTGCTCGATGCCCTGTTCGGCATGTCACTAACCGACATTTGTTTAGGCAAAGTTACACAATTATCGGCAGACGACACCACGCGACTGGAGAAAATCATGCAACGATTGGAAAAATCGGAGCCTGTGCAATATGTGTTAGGCTCCGAATGGTTCGCCGGACGACTGTTTGACGTGGCTCCAGGCGTGCTCATTCCAAGACCCGAAACCGAAGATCTGGTGAAATGGACTTGCGACGAGGCGAAAGAAAAAGAAAAAGAAAAAGAAGATAACAGCAAGGAAGAAAGAGGCAAAGAAGAAAATGAGGTTTCTAAAAAGAGAGAAGCTCAAAAAAAAGAAGAACAACCCTTATCTTCTCCTTTAAAAGAAGAAGAGGAGGGGTTAAGGAAAGGGAAGGATGCTTCAAAAAAAGAAGAACAGCTTTTATCTTCTCTCTTTAAAAACAATAAGGAGGTTCCTGAAAAAGGAGAAGAAGCCCCCCACCCTTCAATTCTTGACATCGGCACAGGCAGCGGTTGCATAGCCATAACCGTTGCGTTAGCCCTGCCTCAGGCGCGTGTCACGGCGTGGGACATATCGACAGACGCACTGGCCATAGCAGCGGGCAACGCCCATAGGCTTGGAGCGAGCGTAATATTTGAGCATCAGGATGCTCTCAGCGCCCCCGACGACGAAGAGCGTTGGGATGTCATTGTGAGCAACCCCCCATATATCTGCGACAAGGAGCGTGCCGACATGTCCGACAACGTGCTCAGTTATGAGCCAGAGCTTGCCCTTTTCGTGCCCGACAGCGACCCGTTACTCTTCTACCGCGCCATAACCCGTTACGCGTCGAAGGCTCTCAAGCCCGGCGGCCGTCTGCTCTTCGAGACAAACACCGCCTATGCCCACGAGGTAGCCCAAGCCATGGCCAACGAAGGTTTCACCGCCATAGAGGTCCGAAACGACTGCTTCGGGAAACCACGAATGGTTAAGGGAGCCTTTATAAGTGAAGAGTGAAGAACGAAGAGTGAAGAATTCAATTGCTCTGTTTTAAGAGGATAATTCTTGCTTAGGCAAGCGTCTCTACGAGCCGAGCGCAAAATTAAAAAACTCAAAATCGGCTGAAAGCCGACAATTCAAAATTCAAAATTCAAAATTCAAAATTGCGCTTCGGCGCATCCGACATATGACCACACAATTATCCGAATCTGAGGCGTTCTCACGCCTCTCATCATCATGCGCACGGGCAGAATATTGCTCGGGGCAGGCACGCGACCGCATGAGACGATGGGGTCTTGACGAAGAGACCCAGGAGCGTGTACTCGCGCGACTGATAAAAGAACGTTATATCGACGACCGACGCTTCTGCGAGATGTTCGTCAACGACAAGATCAAGTTTGGCAAATGGGGACGACGCAAGGTCGAGGCAGCGCTGTGGCAGAAAGGCATAAGCAGCGACATCTATGCGCCCGTGCTCGATGCCGTGGACCGGGAGCTGTATGCCGACACTCTCCTGCCGCTGCTCAAAGCCAAGCAACGCACGGTGACGGGACGCACAGCCTATGAGCGCCACTACAAACTGCTGCGCTATGCCATAGGCCGCGGCTTCGACGTTGAACTGGCCAAGCAATGCCTCGACCAGATAGAAAAAGACAATGACGACGATTCAACAGCGGAGGATGAACCGTTTGACAGCGGTTACGATTTTTAATCGTCAATTGTGCGATTTTTAATCGTCAATTGTGCTGTCGAAAGAAGATAAAAAAGCCAAGAGCTTTTTTAATAATTGAACTATCGCAAGTTCATAATATACAAGCGAAACTTGAGTTAAAAACAAAAAGCAAAAGTTGTGAGCTTTCTGACAAACATAAAAGTGGCGATAAAACGGTGGCTCTCTGACGCCGTGCTCTTCATCAGTCCCTACATGTGCGAACTGTGCGGCGACCGACTGATGAAGGGGGAGCATGTGCTCTGCGCACGATGTTTCGACAGTCTGCCGCGCACCTCATGGTCGAAAGACCTCTACAGCAACGCCATGGCCCAACATTTCTGGCGTAAGATAAACATTGAGGCGGCGTTCGCCTTCGTTCACCATAACGGCCACTCACATGCCAGCGACCTCATCTATCAGCTGAAATATTGCCACAACGAGAGCGTGGGGCTGTGGATGGGGCGCATGATCGGCAGGGAGCTGAAAGACACGGAACTTGCCGAGAACGCCGACATCATCATCCCCGTGCCGCTCGCAAAGAAGCGTGTGCGACAACGTGGCTACAACCAGAGCGACCTCATTGCTGAAGGACTGGCACAGACCATAGGCCTGCCCATGCGCACCGACATCATTATGCGCACATCGTTCAAGCGCAGCCAGACGGCCATGACAACCGAGCAGCGCGAACTGAACGTCAAGGATGCGTTCGTGCTCCTGAAACCCGAGGACATAAGGGGCAAGCACATCATCCTCGTCGACGATGTGGTCACAACAGGAGCAACGGTGTGCTCCATAGGCAAAGAGCTGGAGAAAGCCGGCGACGTGAAGATAAGCATCGTTTCATGGGGCGCTGCTTTCGGAACCTTCTGACCTGCTTTCTTAAACCTTTATTTCACAAGCCTTTCGCACAAATCCTTCGCAAAAGCCCTTCACACAAGCCCGTCAAACAAGCTCCACATGCTCTGCCTTAACCTTCTCGTTAAGGAAGATCTGAGCACTCTCGCCAAACCTCTCTTCGCTCTCTGTCGTCAGATAACGGCAGGTGCCCCCTTGCGTCACCATGGCCTCCATCTCGGGATGGCGCTCAAGATAACTCTTCAGACTGTCAGCCACATAGGTGCCCTGCGGCATGATGCGCACACCGTCGGGCACATTCTTCACGATGCTGTTCATAAGCAACGGATAATGGGTGCAGCCAAGGATAATGGTGTCGATGAGCGGGTCGCGGCGCATCAGCTGGTCTATGCGCTTCTTCACGAAATAGTCGGCCCCCGGACTGTCTGCCTCGTTGGCTTCCACGATGGCAGCCCACAGCGGACAAGCCTGTCCCGTGACCGTGATGTCGGGGTGCAGCTTGCCAATCTCCATGTTGTAACTCTCAGAGCGTATGGTGCCCTCGGTGGCCAGCACACCCACATGGCGCGACCGCGTGAGCTGTCCAACGGTCTCTGCCGTGGGACGGATCACGCCAAGCACACGGCGCGAGGGGTCCACCTGCGGCAGGTCACACTGCTGGATGGAGCGTAACGCCTTGGCCGACGCTGTGTTGCACCCTAAGATCACGAGGTGGCAGCCCATGCTGAAGAGCTTCAGTACGGCCTGACGCGTAAACTCATACACCACCTCAAAGGATCGCGAGCCGTAAGGGGCACGGGCGTTGTCGCCGAGGTACATGTAGTCGTATTGTGGCAGAAGCTGACGAATGCCGTGAAGGATGGTCAGTCCGCCGTAGCCCGAATCGAACACGCCGATAGGGCCTGCGTTGTGTGGAAGATTCATAACTGCACGCTGTTTTTTTGTCTTGGGTTATAAAACCCTTTTTGTCGTAAAACTGTTCAGGAGCTTTTCTAAGGCGTAGGCCATAAATTTTGGGGCCTATGCCCTAAGCCTTCACTTCACTTCATTTCCCAACCCTTGCTTTCACCAGGCTCGTCACGTCAACGCCCATGGCGGGGTTGATGTAAGGGCAAGCGTTGTTGTCGGTGTTGAGCACAAAGGCCAGTCCCTGCTCTGCTGCTACCTCGCCGATGGCAGCCTTGAGCTTGGCATGTAGCGGCGCGTAGGCATCGCTCTCAGCCTGTGCGAGCAGACGGCGTGCCTCGGCACGGAAGGCGGTGTTCTTGTCCATCATGTCCTGAAGCTCAGCCTGACGCTTGCGCAAGATAGAGGGCACGAGGTCACGCTGGGCCTCAAGAAACTCCTCATACTTAGCGTTGAACTCGTCCTCTGAACGTTTCATCTCGACGTCATACTTGCTGCGCAGCGTCTCCAGCGACTTCTCTGCCTGCTCAATCTCGGGCATCGACTGCAGCACGTCGTTATAGCTGACGTAGCCATAGCGCAAGAGGGTGGCAGGTGCCTGTCCTGTTTGCTGGCGCGCTGCCGGTGCGTCGTTTGTGTTGATGATGATGTTGGTGTCCATCAACTCTTTCTGTGCGCTTGCTGCCAAGGGTGCGAGCAAGGCAAGAATGGCTATTGCGATTTTTTTCATATTCTGACAATGTTTGTTGTGGTAGCGGTTAAAACCAGATCGGTCATTAGACCGTTTTGGGTTAAAACCAAACGTGCCGAAGGGCGTGAAGCTCTCCGGCACATTGGTGGATGCGCTCCTGCGCACTGTTCTTAGTTATAATTGCTTAACAGCTGTTTTGTCGGCTGTGCTTTTTTACTTCTTGACGGTCTTCTGGAGCTCAGCCTTAACCTCAGCTGTAACGTCCTTGCTGAGAGTCTCGCTGATGTAAGGCACACCAGAGGTAACGTCCATGATGTAAACATATCCACCAGCCTTGCCAACAGCCTTGATGGCGTTGACCAGACGGTCTGTGATGGGAGAGATCTTCTCCTGCTGAAGCTTCTGCATGGCCTGTGAGTTGTCCTGATAAGCCTGCTGAATCTTCTGCTGAAGGGTCATGAGGTTCTGCTCGGTCTCCTTCTGCTTGGTCTCGTTCATTGTCGACTTGGTCTTATCATACTCTTCTGCCTTGCGCTGCAGCTCTTCCTGCATTGCCTTGAGGTCGTTGTCATACTGCTTTGCAGCAGCCTCAACCTCACCGCGAGCCTTGATAAACTCAGGCATCTGTGCCATCACTTCCTGGGCATTGATATGACCAAATTTCTGTGCGAAGGCAGCCATAGGTGCCAACAGCATCAACATCATTAAAAGTTTTTTCATTGTTTTGTTATTGTTTTGTTATTGTTTTTTTTATAAAAGCAAAGCCCCACCAACCCAGCCCCACCCCTCGCCACCTATCGGTGGC
>ERZ1023633.784-NODE-784-length-11762-cov-7.474759_pt1 | contig 11762 bp, 9 predicted proteins | sample MGYA00380333_ERZ1023633 | MGnify/ENA primary metagenome ERZ1023633 (study PRJEB33179, sample SAMN07448972) | human gut metagenome | biome: Human-gut; feature: Human associated habitat; material: Faeces | host: Homo sapiens | place: India: Bhopal | collected...
CTCGGTTACGATTGTCAAGCCGTTGAGAGCGTGACCTCTTATCCCTCAATTCTTGGTGGTCGTGTGAAGACCCTGCACCCGAAAATTTTCGGTGGCATCCTCGCCCGTCGCGGCAACGCTGGCGACATTGACCAGATGAAGGAGTTTGACATTCCTGAAATAGACCTCGTCATCGTTGACCTCTATCCTTTCGAGCAGACCGTTGCCAGCGGCGCTTCTGAGGCCGACATTATCGAGAAGATAGATATAGGTGGCATCTCGCTCATCCGCGCAGGAGCCAAAAACTTCAACGATGTGGTTATCGTTCCGAGCAAGGCCGAGTATGGCGTGCTGCTCGACATCCTCAACAAGAAGGGTGCTGTTACTGACCTCGCTGACCGAAAGATGTTTGCTGAGCGTGCCTTCGGTGTGAGCAGTCATTACGACACCGCCATCCACAACTGGTTTGCCGGTAAATAAAACAAGTTGTTGAGACACAAACAAGCTCTTGGGTCAAGAGCTTGTTTGCTCACTAACTTGTCACTAACAACAATTAAAAGAAAACTATGGGATTTTTTTCATTCGTACAAGAGATAGCAATGGACCTTGGCACCGCCAACACCATCATCATCAGCGATGACAAGATTGTGGTGGACGAGCCGTCGGTTGTTGCTCTCGACCGCCGCACCGACAAGATGATTGCCGTTGGTGCAAAGGCGAAGATGATGTATGAGAAGACGCACGACAACATACGCACCATCCGTCCTCTGCGCGATGGCGTTATTGCCGACTTCACTGCTTGTGAGCAGATGATGCGCGGTCTCATCAAGATGGTTCACACAGGCAGCCGCCTGTTCTCTCCCTCGCTCCGCATGGTTATCGGCGTGCCTTCAGGCAGTACCGAGGTGGAGCTGCGTGCCGTGCGCGACAGCGCTGAACATGCCGATGGCCGCGACGTTTATCTTATCTTTGAGCCGATGGCAGCAGCCATAGGCATAGGTATCGACGTTGAGGCTCCCGAGGGCAACATGATTGTCGATATAGGTGGTGGCAGCACCGAGATTGCCGTGATCTCGCTTGGCGGTATCGTGTCAAACAACTCTATCCGCACCGCTGGCGACGACCTCACAGCCGACATTCAGGAGTATATGAGCCGTCAGCATAACGTGAAGGTCAGCGAGCGTATGGCCGAACGCATCAAGATACATGTGGGCTCAGCCCTCACCGACCTTGGCGAGCAGGCTCCCGAAGACTTCGTCGTTCATGGCCCTAACCGCATCACGGCCCTGCCTATGGAGGTGCCTGTGTGCTATCAGGAGATCGCCCACTGTCTTGACAAGACCGTTGCCAAGATTGAGAACGCTGTGCTCTCTGCCCTTGAGAACACACCGCCAGAGCTTTATGCCGACATCGTGAAGAACGGCATCTACCTCAGCGGCGGCGGCGCTCTGCTCCGCGGTCTCGACAAGCGTCTCACCGACAAAATTAACATTCCGTTCCATATCGCAGAAGATCCGTTGCACAGCGTAGCTAAGGGCGCTGGCATCGCTCTGAAGAACATCGACCGTTTCTCGTTCCTCATGCGATAATTAAAGGTAAAAAGGTAAAAGGGTAAAAAGGTAAAAAATAATTGAAAGGAAATCTTTTTGACAATAAACGCTCTCGTCAGGGCGTTGGGCTGTCCTGATGGTCGGGCTTCTCTTTTGATGGCCTGGAGCTATCCTTATTATATATAAGAGGTGTAGGCTATTGTCAACAGATTTTTTACCTTTTTACCTTTTTCTTTTTAATAAACACTATGCGTAATCTTCTCGATTTTCTTGCACGTCACAACCACTGGATTCTGTTCCTGTTTCTTGAGGTTGTCAGCTTTGTGCTGTTGTTCCAATATAACAGCTATCAGGGAAGCGTGTGGTTCTCGTCGGCCAATGCGGTGACGGGAAAGGTTTATGCTGCCAAGGCATCCGTGGACCAATATTTCTCGCTCGTCGAGGTCAACCGCCAACTGACGGCGCGTAACCTGTATCTTGAGCGAGAGGTGTCGAAGATGGCAGAGGCACAAGCCACGCTGGCTCACGACACAACCTATCTTGAGCGCTTGCAAAGAAGCATGCTCGCAAGATATAAGTCGATACCGGCGCGCGTGGTGAGCAACTCCCTCGACAAGCTCGACAACTTCATAACCATCGACAAAGGCTCTGCCGACGGTGTGAAGAAAGACATGGGTGTGGCTTGCGGCTTGGGCGTGGTGGGCATCGTCTACCTCACATCCGACCATTACTCGGTGGTCATACCCGTGCTCAGCAGTAAGTCAAACATCAGCTGCGCCATCCGTGGCCGCGGCTATTTTGGCTATCTCCACTGGTATGGCAACCGTCCCGACGAGGCTTATCTTGATGATGTGCCGCGTCATGCACGTTTCCGCATTGGCGATATCATCGTGACGAGTGGCTACTCGTCGGTCTTCCCCCCTGGCATGCTCGTGGGTAAGGTTATGCGTGTGTACAACTCAGAAAACGGCATGTCTTACCGTTTGCGCGTTAAGCTCACCACCAATTTCGGCAACCTCCGCGACGTGTGTGTCATCAACGACGACGCCATGGTTGAGCGTATGAAGCTGCTTGAGGCAGCCCAAGACTCGCTTAAGCCCAAAGGCAACTGATTATAATGTTCTGACGAACAAAGAGATATTTTAAAGATAATGAGCTTAGACTGGATTAAAAATCTTGTGTTTTTTGCAGTGCTGCTGTTGGCGCAGGCGTTGGTGCTCAATTATGTGCACCTGTTCAACTGTGCCACGCCCTTGCTGTATGTCTATTTCGTGTTGCCCACACGCCGCAACCAGCCGCGCTGGATAACGCTTGTGTCATGCTTCCTCATGGGCTTGTGTGTCGACTCGTTCTCCAACACGCCCGGCGTGGCAGCAGCATCAATGACCCTTGTCGGCTTGTTGCAGCCTTACCTGTTGAGCCTGTTCATACAGCAAGACAGTCCTGACGACCTGCGTCCTTCTATGAAGGTGTTAGGTCCAATGAAATATGCGTTTTACACCATCATCATTGTCATGATCTACTGCCTCTTGTTCTTCACCCTTGAGGCTTTCAATTTCTTCAACTGGCTGCAATGGCTTGCAAGCATTGGTGGCAGCACACTGCTCACCATCGTGCTCATTCTTGTCATCGACAATTTTAGAAAGAAATAAGAAGATGTAGGAAGACACAGCTGTAAATGGTCTGAAGGTCAGTTGTAAACAGCTGTCGGTCAGCTGTAAACCGCAAGAAACAGAATAATTTGAAACAACAGGAAACGTTTTTTATCGTAACAACGAAAATAAATGAAGGACTATAATCTTGAGAACCGAAGGTTTGTCATCGGCGGTGTTGCTACAATCATCGTCGTGGTGTACATTCTGCGCCTGTTCACGCTTCAGCTCATGAGCGACGACTACAAGAAAAATGCCGACAGCAACGCGTTTCTCAAGAAGGTAGAGTTTCCGTCACGCGGTGCCATCACCGACCGTAACGGCAAGCTTCTCGTATACAATCAGCCCGCTTACGACATCATGGTCGTCATGAACGAGGAGAGTGGACGGCTTGACACTACCGAGTTTTGCCAGACGCTTGGCATAACAAAAGAGTTTTTTATAAAGCGTATGAACGACATCAAGGATCGTTCAAAGAACCCCGGCTACTCGCGCTTCACGCAGCAGCTGTTCATGAGCCAGCTCAGCAGTCAGGAGTTTTCTATGTTCCAGGAAAAAATATTCCGTTTTCCCGGCTTTTATGTTCAACGACGCAGCATCCGCCAATACCAGTATCCTTATGCCGCCCATGTGTTGGGCGATGTGGGAGAGGTGTCGATGAGCGACATCGAGGACGACGACTATTATCAGCCAGGCGACTACATTGGCAAGCTCGGCATAGAGAAATATTATGAGAAAGAGCTTCGCGGTGAGAAAGGTGTGCAGATCTTGCTGCGCGATGCGCGTGGCCGCATACAGGGCAATTATCAAAATGGCAAGTATGACCGTAAGCCGGTGGCAGGCAAGGACCTGACGCTCAGCATCGACCTCAACCTCCAGGCCCTTGGTGAGCGTCTGCTCGAAGGCAAGATTGGCAGCATCGTGGCCATAGAACCAAAGACGGGCGAGGTGCTCGCCATGGTGTCGTCGCCCACCTATGACCCGCGCATCATGGTGGGTAGGGCGCGAGGAAAGAACCACCGCCTGTTGCAACAAGACCTGTGGAAGCCGCTCCTCAACCGCAGCATAATGGGTCTCTATCCGCCGGGCTCAACCTTCAAGACATCACAGGCCCTCACCTATTTGACTGAGGGCGTGATAACGCCATCAACCGCTTTCCCCTGTCACAGAGGCTTCTATCATCGCGGTCTGCATGTGGGATGCCACTCCCACTCATCTCCAATAGCCCTTGTCGATGCCATCAGTACCTCTTGCAACGGCTACTTCTGCTGGGGTCTCTATTACATGATGGGCAACCGCCGCAAGTATCACTCGGTTCAAGATGCCATGACCACCTGGCGCGACTATATGGTGAGCATGGGCTTCGGCTACAAGCTCGGCATTGACCTGCCTGGCGAGAAGCGAGGAATGATTCCTAATGCCGAATATTATGACCGCAACTATCGCGGATCGTGGAACGGACTGACAATAATCAGTATCTCTATCGGTCAGGGCGAGGTAACGCTTACGCCGCTTCAGATAGCCAACCTCGGCGCCACCATTGCCAACCGTGGCTATTATTATGCACCCCATGTGGTGCGCAAGGTGTCGGGTGAGCCCCTTGACACCGCCTACACACGCCGACATGTGACCAAGGCATCGCGACGCTCTTACGATTATGTGGTGGCAGGCATGCGCTCGTCAGCTCTCAAAGGAACGTGTAAGCACCTGGCCCACTACGACTTTGAGGCATGCGGCAAGACAGGTACCGCTCAGAACCGCGGCCACGACCACTCCGTGTTTATGGGTTTCGCTCCGATGAATGACCCTAAGATAGCCATCTGTGTGTATGTGGAGAATGGTGGATGGGGTGCCGACTATGGTGTGCCCATCGGTGGACTGATGATGGAGCAGTATCTGCATGGCAAGCTGTCGCCTGCCAGCGAGGCCCAAGCTGCCGAGATGCAGAAGCGCCGCATCGGTTACGGTCAGCGCTATGCCAACCAGCCCGTCAAGGGCAAGAAGGGAAGCAAGGCTGCCGCTAAAGCCGCTGCCGACTCTGCCGCTGCCGCCAAGAAAGCCGCTGCTCTGGCTGCCGCCAAGCAAAAGGCTGTGCTTAAAGCCAAGCAGCAAGCCGACCTTAAGGCAAAGCAGAAAGGCAAGAAGGGCGCAAAAGACAAGAACAATGAAGCTCAACGAGGCAAGGGCATTGTGCCAATAACCATTGAGAACCATCAGGGCCGACGCTGATTAAGGCTCGCGCCGCTGACGACAACTCGCGCCGCTGCCGGCAACTCATGATGTCGCCAACAGTTCGTGGTGCTGCTGCACAACGCCTCACAATGTTGAGCAATCATAAACAAGCGATTTTTTTATTTTAAGAAAAGAACAAGAAGCAATGATACAAACAACTGAAAGAAACCAAGGAGTGCTCCGTTCCATCGACTGGGTGACGATTGTCATCTACATGGCCTTGCTCGTCTTTGGATGGTTAAGCGTGTGCGGAGCGAGCTATTCGTTCGGCGACAACGACATCTTCAGTATGGGAACACGCTCCGGCATGCAGATCGTGTGGATAGGTACGTCGCTGTGTCTGGGCTTTGTCATAATGATGCTCGACACCAAGTTTCTCGACACCTTCTCCTATTTCATATTTGGCATCTTGCTGCTGTTGCTCTTTGCCACCATCTTCAATCCGCACGACATCAAAGGCTCCCACTCGTGGCTGGTCATCGGACCGCTGCGTCTGCAGCCCGCCGAGTTTGGAAAGTTTGCCACGGCTCTGGCTCTTGCAAAGCTCATGAGCACCTATGGCTTCAACATACACAACTGGAAACATTTTGCTGCTGCCTGCGGCATAATCTTGCTGCCCATGATCTGCATTGTGGGCCAGCGCGAGACGGGTTCGGCCCTTGTCTATCTGGCGTTCTCGTTAATGCTCTATCGTGAGGGCATGCCTGGCAGTGTGCTCTTCACGGGTGTGGCCATGGTTGTCTATTTTGTTGTCGGTGTGAAATATGAACAGATTTTTTTGTGTGACACGCCCACATCGGTAGGCGAGTTCTCCGTGCTGCTCCTTGTTCAGGTGTTCACGGCGGGCATGGTTTATGTCTATTGTCAAAACCGAAAGCAGACAATCCTCATACTCTCTTACTCGCTCGGAATAACCCTCTTGGCGTTCCTCTTCTCGGTCTATGTCATACCCTTCAACGTGGCCATCGTGCAGCTTGTGGTGTGTGTGTTGCTCGCCCTTTATCTGCTCATACAAGCCCTTGGCACCCGCCTGAAGAGCTATTTCTTCATCATGGCGTTCACCGTAGGCTCGTTGGTGTTCTTCTATTCTGCCGACTATGTGCTCAACAACGTTATGGAGCCTCACCAGCGTGTGCGCATAAACGTGTTGCTTGGCCTTGACGAGGACCTTGCAGGAGCGGGCTATAATGTTCATCAGAGCGAGATTGCCATCGGTTCGGGTGGTCTTAAAGGCAAAGGTTTTCTTAATGGCACGCAGACCAAACTGAAGTTTGTGCCTGAGCAAGACACTGACTTCATTTTCTGTACCGTTGGTGAGGAGGAGGGTTTCCTGGGTTCTGCCAGCGTGCTCCTTTTGTTTCTTGCCCTCATCCTTAGGCTCATACATCTTGCTGAGCGACAACCGTTTGCCTTCGGTCGCATTTACGGCTATTGTGTGCTTAGCGTGTTCCTCTTCCATGTGTTCATCAACGTGGGCATGGTGCTTGGTCTCACGCCTGTAATCGGCATCCCGCTGCCGTTCTTCAGTTATGGCGGTTCATCGTTGTGGGGATTCACCATCCTGTTGTTCATCTTCCTGAGGATCGATGCAGGTCGCAACTTGGCGCAGAAATAATGACACCAAACAGCTGTCACTATTCTAAGAGCAAAACAACTTCTTTCAGCCTTCTGTTATTACCAACTCCTAATGGTATGGGGAGGAGTCGTATTCACGCTGCATTAATATTGTATAAAACACCCGGTTATCCCAAACTGGGGTATTCTTTTAAAAAGTAAGCCCCCTCTAATCAAACAGACTCGGTTCAGGAGGTCTTTCCTTAGCCTCTTGAACCATTTTCGTCCAGTCTTTTTCGGGTTCTTCAAGGAAAGTGTAGCAGTTTACATAATACATGAGCATTATTCTTATCATTGTAGCCAATCCTGAGAAACTCCATGTGCGTTTGATGCGCTTTTGTATGACCATGAGAAGGAAATTTGCTGTCAAGGTGACCCAAATTTGTGTTTTGATGGCATTTGAAAGCTCTCCATAGAAATACCTTAGGGGAAAGTTCTGTCTATATATCTACAGTTATCAGCGGGTTAACACATCTTGTAAATCATCTATGACCTTATGCTATAGCGTATCCTTCAACGAGTATGGGAACATGGTTAGGGTCTTTCTATTGAATCGTCTGATCAAACTTACCGTTACAATCTCGAACAACTATTTTTCGACGATATAATTTCTTCATGCGGATTTCATCCCATAAATGATTTTTAGCATCTTTCCATTTGATTAAGAAGAAATAGCAGGTATCGGTATTGTTGAATAGATAATTGCCATCTATGGTAAACAACGAGTCTGGATATATGATGTCACCTTGGACATCAATACCATCCCACAACGTCACCTTAGAAGGATAGAGGTCACTATCAATAGGCAAATATGCAGGTTGCAATAGACAATCCACACTATCAATCGTATCGTAGTGGGAGGCACCTATAAATAAGGTGTCATTCGTACGATTCGTGAAAATGGCGATAGTTCTTGAATCACATATAGGGATGCATGAAGAGACCAAGCTAAGAATGATCGCAATACCACCTAACAAATTTCTATATTTCTTATCTTTTTTCATATATTTTAGTAAGTGATTTAAATAGTGTTCACTGAATTAATAAAGGGGTATAGAGACTGTAATATTTTAGCTTGTAGTTCCTGCCTCAAGATGATAATATGAAGCCGGAAGTCGATTTTCTCAAAAAGACGAAGACAAAGTTCCTAAGGAACTTCATCACGTTTTCGGCAAAGTAGCACATTTCTGTCCAGCATTCTGCAGTATTGGGAAGCTTGGCTCGTATGTTGTCGGCTCTGTAGATTCTCTTGCCGGTACCGAAGGAACATTCGACTTCGTTTCTGTCTCTGATGGCCTGTGCCATGTTGTCGTAATATTCGGGTTGTCTGGGCTCTTTGGAAGGCCTGCCGAGAGGCTTGCTGTAGGTCTTCTTCCCTGTCCAGAAGCTCGTGCCTTTGTCTAAAGCATCAAAACCACCTATTAGACCTCCAGCAATACCGCCTTCCAAAGCTCCTATGCTTACAGACCCTAAGACAGTGAGAAGACCTTTTCCAAAACTGGAACCACCTACCCATGAATTGCCAGCACCAGATATAAAACCTCCTGCAAATCCTGCGCTTGCACCCGAAGCAGCACCGGCAAGGAATCCTTTAGAAGCTATTCCCTTGGCTAATCCTGCTGCTCCAGTCCAGAAATTGCCTCCTGCCATGGCAACGTTCATTCCTGACGCCAATCCTGCACCGACAGCTCCAGCAACTGCACCTGTGGCAAAGTAGCCAAGTCCTTTCGCATTAAGCTGGAATCCGTGTGAGGCCAAATTGAAAATTCCTTCAATAGCCGCCCCTATGATAAGGTTCCCAAACTCCCCACTCGGATCCGTGTACTTCAGCGGATTGTTCAGGCAGTAGCTGTAACTGTTGAAGTTTTGGCTGTTGTCTGGCATCTGCACATAGTTATCCGGACTGAAGAAGCGGCCGAGAACAGGATCGTACAAGCGGCCGTTCATATTAATGATGTCGAACTCGTCGAGCATCTCGTGACCCGTGTAGCCTCGGTGCAGACCGATGGAGTTGAGAGTCACCGTCTGCTTGCCCCACGCATCGTAGGAGGCATCGAAGACCTTCGTGCCGTTCTCATCCATAACGCAGAGGATGCTCCCTAAATTGTCCGTGAAGGCATGATAATTCCTCACCGTGCCGTTCTCACGGATGGCGATGGTGTTGCCGTCGAGGTAGTAGAACTCACGCGTGACACCGTTCTCCGTTATCTTCTCGTATTCACCGGCATAGACCGTTGTCCTGACATCCGTGTCGTTCTTTGACAGTTCCGAATACCATCTTTCCTGATCCGGGCCATAGCTGAAGTCCATCCTGAGACTCTTGCCCGCATCTTCTATCAGCTGAATCTTTCCGAAGTCGTTGAAAGATGTGGTCAGCGCATCGCCCGGTATCTTCCCGTCAGTGTTTTCCACCTGTGTCACAGCATGCGGACGGACATTCTTGTCGTAAGAGAAGTTGCCCACCCCCGTCTTGAAGAGGATGTTGCCGTTGGGGGCATAGCTTATCTTCATGGTTTCAGCCGCCCCGCTCTTCACGGAAATAAGCCTGTCGAGATTGTCGTAGTCGAAGGATTCCTGCGGGTCGTTGTTTCTCTTGCGTGACAACAGATTATCTGAGCCCCATCGTAAGTCTCGTCAAAGGTCTTCAGAACGCTACCTTTTATCATTTACACATATGTATTGGGGTGTAGTTCTTCATCTTTCAAAAGTTGTTTTAGCAATTACGTGGATGTGTCATTTAAATACATCCACATAATATTTTTCTGGAAAGATATAGTCTTTGCTCAGACAATCCACTTATCCTTCTTAAAATTATTTAATCAAACATGAACTTTATCATTTTCTTTTTAATATCCACAGGGCATTTATCAAATGGTAGTATTCGTTTACGATATATATATCCGATAAATAAACTCCCATCATCAGAATAAGCCCTGCACCAATCACTTCCCCAAATTGGGGTATATAAAAATATCTGGTTCCTACGAATCTTTGTCTTTGCCTTTGACTTCGTTGAAGGTCTTTCTCTGACATAGGTGAAACCATCAGGGTCATTAATCACAGCAGGAAATTTCATATAATCCTCTTTATATAGAAGATTACGTCCTTTACTATCATAGACGCAATTGATATCAGAATATCTGAAACTGCGAGGTGGTTCAGTAGTTACCATAAAATACAGTGCTTTATCACCCAAATTAAGCTCTACAACGGAATCTAACGGGTTACCGTAATTGAAAACATGAGCCTTTGAGATTGCTGCAAAAATAATACTATCACTTTTGTCTTGATAGAGCGACACGACAGAATAAGTATTGTCTCCTATATTTATGTATTTCGACTGGTGTGTTCCTAACGCTTTATAAAGATCATATATACAATCTTTACAAGAGTGTTGTGCGTGTGTGGATAAAAAGCATACGCAAGCTAAAATTAATGCAACTATACATTTCTTCATAATCATATTTTTAGAATCAGCACATTTAGATAAACTTATGATGTGAAATAAATATGCGAGAAAATAAAATTAATTAATTTTCTCCAATTTGGACATGGAGTTTAATTGTCAACCCCTTATTTAGAGATTTCCTGATAAGATCTCTAGCTCTAATTAGTTGAGCTTTATTTGCCCTTAAACCTATGCATCCATTTGTTCCATTTGAACGAGCAGGATGAATTCTTATGTATTGGCGATTTCGACCTGCACGACTATCATAGAAAGGATCGGGATCAATATTGGCAGTAAATCCAACACCATCGCTTGTAAACCTCGGTTCGCTCCTGTCACTTATTGAAACAACATACCAATCTCCATCAGGAATTGTGTAACTTTTGCAGTTGGATGCTCCACTTACTGCATTACATGAAAATACCTGTTTATCACCATAATACATTGTATAGGTGCCCTGAGACCTATATTTATTGACTAGAGTTCCAGCATACACAATCTTCGTTATTAATGTTCCTACTGAGATTCGTTTTGCAGTTACGACAACCTCGGGTAACATATTTTGTAAGTTTTGGTCTTCCTGTTGAGTACTAACTGATGGTGGGTCATCGTGCATTGCATGATTTAAAAATCCAATATTCATCCCCTGCATTGCTCCTTGCAGGAAATCACCTCCTGTGGCCCAGGCTACCACGCCGCCCATTGCTGTCGTCGAAGAAACCATCTGCCAAGTCTCCAGCCCCTTTATGGTATTCGCATACGACCCGATGCCTGAAGCCGCGGCACCGGAAACAAAAGCACTGGCAAATTTTCCCCCGTCCAAGGCAGAGACCACTCCGCTCGCCAGTCCATGGGCTCCTGCACGCAACAGCTCATTGCCGAATGTCGCAGCCGTACCTTTGAACAGTTCTCCAATGCCATAACTTGCTGCAGACGACAAGAGACTTAGTGCTCCAGCCTTCCATACACTTTTACCTTCAAAGGCAGCCTGCATCATGCTGTTAGCCATATTAAAAGCTGTAAAGGCTATGATGGCGTCGTCAATGCCGAAGAGATTACCGCTCGGATCCGTATACTTCAGCGGATTGTTCAGGCAATAGCTGTAGCGGTTGAAGCTTTGGCTGTTGTCTGGCATCTGTACATAGTTGTCCGGACTGAAGAAGCGGCCGAGAACAGGGTCGTACAAGCGACCATTCATATTGATGATGTCGAACTCGCTGAGCATCTCATGTCCCGTGTAGCCTCGGTGCAGACCGATGGAGTTGAGAGTCACCGTCTGCTTGCCCC
>ERZ1023633.789-NODE-789-length-11723-cov-9.366558_pt1 | contig 11723 bp, 9 predicted proteins | sample MGYA00380333_ERZ1023633 | MGnify/ENA primary metagenome ERZ1023633 (study PRJEB33179, sample SAMN07448972) | human gut metagenome | biome: Human-gut; feature: Human associated habitat; material: Faeces | host: Homo sapiens | place: India: Bhopal | collected...
CGACGCCCGCGCTCTTCGCTCGCGTAGGCGGGGGCATAAACACACCGGCTGCCGACGTGGGAGCCGACCTCGTGGGGAAGGGAGAGGCGAACATACCCGAGGACGACCCACGCAACCCTGCCACCATCGCCGACAACGTGGGCGACAACGTGGGCGACGTGGCTGGCATGGGCGCCGACCTCTACGAGAGCTACTGCGGCTCGATACTCTCAACGGCTGCCCTCGGCGCAACGGCGTTCGCCATGAACGCAGACATGCAGCTGCGTGCCGTCATCGCACCAATGGTGATTGCGGCTATCGGCATCTTCCTCTCGCTCATCGGCATCTTCCTCGTGCGCACCAAGGAGGGCGCAACGATGAAGGAACTGCTCCACTCGCTCGGCATCGGCACCAACGTCAGCGCAGCACTCATCGCCGTTGCCACCTTTATTATATTATATATGCTCGGCATCGAGAACTGGCTCGGACTCTCGTTCTCCGTTATCAGCGGCTTAGTGGCAGGCGTGGTCATCGGTCAAGCCACCGAATACTACACCTCGCATAGCTACGCACCGACGCAGAAGATTGCGGAGGCTTCGCAGACTGGTCCTGCAACGGTTATCATAAAAGGTATCGGAACGGGCATGATATCGACGATGATACCCGTCGTGACCATCTCCGTAGCCATCATGCTCAGCTACCTCTGCGCCAACGGCTTCGATATGTCGCTCTCAGCGAAGTCGATCAGCACCGGTCTTTACGGCATCGGCATCGCTGCCGTGGGTATGCTCTCGACGCTCGGCATCACTCTCGCCACCGATGCCTATGGACCAATCGCCGACAACGCCGGCGGCAATGCAGAGATGAGCGGACTGGGCAAGGAGATACGCGAACGCACAGATGCGCTCGACGCCTTAGGCAACACCACCGCAGCTACGGGCAAAGGCTTCGCTATCGGCTCGGCTGCACTCACGGCCTTAGCCCTCCTCGCCTCTTACATTGAGGAGATAAAAATAGCCATGGTACGCGCCGTGGAGAACGGCAAGCAATACTTTGACGCAGCCGGCAACCTCTTCGACCCGACCAACGCCACAACTATCGACTTCATCGAGTTCTTCCAGGTGAACCTCATCAATCCGAAGGTGCTCGTAGGAGCATTCCTCGGAGCCATGGCTGCCTTCCTGTTCTGCGGCCTCACGATGGGCGCAGTAGGACGTGCTGCAGAGTCGATGGTGCAGGAAGTGCGCCGTCAGTTCCGCGAGATAAAGGGCATACTCGAAGGCAAAGCGACACCCGACTACGGCCGTTGCGTGGAGATAAGCACACGTAGCGCACAGCGCGAGATGCTCATCCCGTCGCTGCTTGCCATCATCATACCTATCGTCGTAGGCTTGGTGCTCGGCGTGGCTGGTGTGCTCGGTCTGCTCACAGGCGGCTTGGCAGCAGGCTTCACCCTCGCCGTGTTCATGTCCAACTCGGGCGGAGCATGGGACAACGCGAAGAAGATGATTGAGGAAGGCCACTTCGAAGGCAAGGGCAGCGAAAACCACAAAGCGACTATCGTGGGCGACACCGTGGGCGACCCATTCAAGGACACCTCAGGACCTTCGCTGAACATCCTCATCAAGCTCATGTCGATGGTGAGCATCGTGATGGCTGGTCTGACTATCGCCTTCCTGTAACACCATATTACCACCTCAACACCTCACCATCTCAACACCATATAATACGTTGGTGCACTTGAGACAAGTGCACCCCCTTAGAGGCGACTCGCCAACACCTCAACACCTCACCAACCAGCCCGAAGCCCCATAGAACTGGGACTTCGGACTTTTCTTTCCCCAACAGCAAGTCCCCACAACCGAAAATACTATGCATTTTAGCAAAGTAAAAGCATTCGTTTTGTGCATTTTACCGAAATAGAAACACCCAATTTATGCATTTTACCGAAATAAAAACACTCAATTTATGCATTTTACCGAAATAAAGACAACGTAAAATGCTATAAATCAATTAAATTATGTATATTTGTAACGTATGTAAAAATCAGCTACATAATAACATTTTAAAACACAATGATAGAAAGCATAATAATAGCAATAGTAGCAGCCATCATAATTGGCGTAGTAGTGTACTCTTACAGCAAGAGAATATCGGAGCTGAAAGACATGCACAACCAACAAACAGAAGAGCTGAAAGAAGCGCACAGCAAACAAATTGCCGAACTGAAAGAGGCGCACGAGGCACAGCTCAAACAGGTAAAGGAGACGCAGGAGAAGCAGCTGCAGCAAGCAAAGGAGACGCAGGAGAAGCAACTGCAGCAAGCAAAGGAGGCACAGGAGAAGCAGATAGAAGCACTCCGCGAGATGAACCGCGAGCAGATGCAGAGCCAGATGAAGCTCATCCGCGAGCAGATGCAGACCACATCGGAGGAAATTCTGAAGCGACGTCAGGAGGAGTTGGGCGAACGCAACAAGGAGCAGGTGTCGAAGATAATCGATCCGCTGACGCAGAGCCTGAAGAGTATGAAGGAGGCTTTCGACAAGTCGAAGGAGCAGCAGAGCGAAGCACTCACACGCCTTGATGCCACGATAAAGGTGAACATGGAGAAGAGCGCAGCCTTAGGCGAGACTGCCGACCGACTGACACGTGCGCTAACGGGCGAGGTGAAGGTGCAGGGCAACTTCGGCGAGCTGAAGCTGAAGCAGCTGCTTGAAGACCTCGAACTGAAGGAGGGCGAGCAGTTTGACACGCAGGAAACGCTGCGCGACAAGGCGGGCAAGCAGGCAAAGGGCGACGACGGTCGTGGACTCGTGCCCGACTTCATCCTCCACTTCCCGAACAACCGCCACGTGGTGGTCGACTCGAAGATGTCGCTCACCGACTACGAGCGATACATGAACGCCGAGGACGGCACACCTGAGAAGTCGGAGTATCTGAAAGCACACGTGGCAAGCGTGCGTGCGCAGGTGAAGCGACTGGCACGCAAGGAGTACACGAAATATCTGCCCGACGGATACAACCGCCTCAACTTCGCCATCATGTACGTGCCTATAGAGGGCGCATTGAACCTTGCGCTGCTCAACGACAGCACGCTCTGGCGCGAGGCTTACGACGAGGGCGTGATGATTCTCGGTCCGCAGACCATGTACATGAACCTGCGTGTATTAGAGATGATGTGGACACAGGTGCGACAGCTGAGCAATCAGCAGGCGATGATGGACGCAGCGAACGTCGTAGTGGAGCGCGTGCAGGACTTCGGTATGCGCTTCATCGACGTGGAAACGAGCATGAACAACACAATGGAGAAGATGACGAAGCTGAAGGTGTCGACAGCGGAAAGCGGCAGAAGCATCATCACCGCTGCAAAAAGTCTGCTGAAAGCCGGAGCGAAGGAGAACAAGAAGAAGAAGTCGCTCGACGAAATGGACAATACTGTGTTCATCGAAAGCAACGAATAAAAAAGTCCTCGAAAGTTGGTTGCAACTTTCGAGGACATTTTTATAATTGAGAGTTGAGAATTTAGAGCGCGTCAATCACGCTGCAGATATCACCGAAGATGCGTGGCAACTCGCCGAGTCCGTTGATGTGGTGGTGAATGCCTTCAGCCTTGTACCACTCGATGAGCGGAGCGGTCTGGTTGTGATAAACGTCGAGGCGTTTCTTTATTGTCTCTGCGTTGTCGTCAGAGCGACCGCTCTCCTGACCGCGCTTCACGAGACGAGTCATCAGCTCGTCCTCCGGCACGTCGAGCTCAATCATAGCAGCCACCTTGTGTCCGCGCTCTGCGAGCATCTTCTTCAGGGCCTCAGCCTGCGGGATTGTGCGCGGGAAACCGTCGAAGATTACGCCCTTGTGCTCCTTGCCGAAGCTGTCATACACACTTGCGAGGATGTTGATCATCAACTCGTCGGGGATGAGCTGTCCGTTGTCGATAAAACCCTTGGCAGTCTTGCCAAGTTCTGTTCCGTTCTTGATCTCGTTGCGGAGAACGTCGCCTGTAGAGATGTGGTTGAAACCATACTTCTCAATCATCAGGTCGCTCTGAGTGCCCTTGCCTGAACCAGGAGCACCGAAAATTACGATGTTTTTCATCTGAATTCTTTATTATGTAATGTTATTGTTTACTCCTACTCCACCACTGTATAGATATCGCGCAGGTTGCGTCCCTGCTGGTCGTAGTCGAGTCCGTAGCCGAGGATGAAGTCGTTTGGTATCTCGATGGCTACATACTCTGTGTCGAGAGGCACCTTCAGACACTCCGGCTTGAGCAGCAGAGTGCAAATGTGCACCGACTCCGGCTCCTTCTCCTTGAGTTGCTCGAGAAGAGTCTGCATAGTGAGTCCCGACTCGATGATGTCCTCAACGATGATTACCGTTCTGCCCTTTATCTCCTCGCTCAAGCCGATGAGCTGCTTCACATTGCCTGTAGACGCAGTGCCCTCGTACGACGACATCTTGACGAACGATATCTCGCACGGCACATTAATCATACGCATGAGGTCGGCAGCGAACACGAACGATCCGTTAAGCATGGCGAGCAGCAATGGGTTCTTGCCTGCCATGTCCTTGTTGATACGATCGGCTACGACCTTTACTTTTTGAAGAATCTCAGCTTCGGGGATTGACACCTTGAAGGTCTTGTCCTTTATTTTTATCACGCTCATAGGGTACAATATTTATAATTAGGTGCAAAGTTACTGAAAGTCTTGCACATAAAAAAACTGCAAGCATATTTTTTTGTATTGTCTTCGGTTTGCAGTAACTTTAAATAAGTTACGCTGCACCTCAACAATAAAATATGCGAGCATATTTTGTATTGTCTTCGGTTTGCAGTAACTTTGCACGCATGAAACAAAATCAAGCATCTTTGAGCAGCAAGCAGTATGCTGTGCCGTTCATCCTCATCACCTCACTCTTCTTCATGTGGGGTTTCGCACGCGCTATTCTCGATGTGCTCAACAAGCATTTCCAGAATGCGCTCGACATCAGTATCACACAGTCGGCTCTCATACAGGTGACCACCTATCTGGGTTACTTCCTCATGGCTATCCCCGCCGGACTGTTCATTAACCGCCAGGGCTACCGCCGTGGCGTGGTAAGCGGACTCCTCCTGTTCGGATTGGGCTCATTGGCGTTCATCCCCTGCTCGATGTTGGGCACGTTCTACGCCTATCTTGTGGCACTGTTCATCATCGGTTGCGGACTGGTGTTCCTTGAGACATCTGCCAACCCATATGTTACAGAGCTTGGACCCAAGGAGACAGCCACATCACGACTCAACTTCTCGCAGTCGTTCAACGGCGTAGGCTCCATGTTCGCCACACTCGTAGTGGGCAGCTTCCTCTTTCAGGGTGCCGACGGCAGCGCAGGCGGCGATGCCGTGATACCTTACACCATCATGGGCGCGTTCGTGCTGCTCATAGCCGTGGTCTTCGCACGCGTACAACTGCCTGAGATAGTGCACGAGAACGACGGCGACACAAAGCAGGGCGCGCACAACCTGAAGATGCTCTTCCGCAACCGTTGGTTCGTGTTCGGACTGCTCGCACTGCTTGCCTACGAGGTGGCAGAGATATCCATCAACTCCTACTTCATCAACTTCGTGACGGGTCAGGGCTGGATGAAAGCCTCTACAGGCTCCACTATCCTCACCATCGGCTTGGGCGTATTCATGTTGGCACGCTTCATCGGCGCGGCTGTGATGAGCAACGTCGCTGCCGAGAAGTATCTCGCCGTGTGTGCCCTCGGCACCGTGGTGTGCATAACCATCCTGCTGCTCGACCTCGGTCGCGACATATCGGTGTTGGCACTCATAGCCAACTACTTTTTCGAGGCTATCATGTTCCCCACAATCTTCGCCATGACCTTGCGCGGACTCGGCGGACTCACCAAGAGTGCTTCGTCGATACTGATGATGACACCGGTAGGCGGTTGCGGATTTCTCTTGATGGGCATCATCGCCGACTCTACCGACAACTTCACGCTGCCGTTCTTCATACCGCTCGCAGGCTTCACCTTCGTGCTCGTGTATGCGCTGCGATATATAGCAAAGAAATAACAAAAACGGAGGCCAAGCGGTCTCCGTTTTTGTTTTCTATCATCTATCACAAACAAAGAATATCTGCAAAAAATGCCGTAATTTGCGATATTTCACGTAACTTTTGATAAGTTACGATGCGTCTCGACAAAAAAACCTGCAAGCAGTTTTTTTATGTGCAAGACTTTCAGTAACTTTGCAAGTTGTCAATCGATTGATTGATTGATAGTTGTCCTTTTATTCATCAATAAAGCATAAATACAGACAATGGCAGAATCTAATTTCGTAGACTATGTAAAGATATATTGTCGCTCGGGCAAGGGCGGCAGAGGCTCCATGCACCTCCGACACGTGAAGTACAACCCGAACGGCGGACCCGACGGTGGCGACGGCGGTCACGGCGGTAGCATCTACCTGCGTGGCAACCACAACTACTGGACACTGCTCCACCTGAAGTTTCAGCGCCACGTCTTCGCTGAGCACGGCGGCAACGGCGGTCGCGACAAATGTCACGGCAAAGACGGCAAGGACATATACATCGACGTGCCCTGCGGTACGGTGGTGTACAACGCCGAGACGGGTAAGTACGTGTGCGACGTGATGCACGACGGACAGGAAGTGCTGCTGCTCAAGGGCGGCCGTGGCGGACTGGGCAACTTCCAGTTCCGCTCAGCCACCAACCAGTGTCCGCGCTACGCACAGCCGGGCGAACCGATGGAGGAGATGACAATCATTCTCGAGCTGAAACTGCTCGCCGACGTAGGTCTGGTGGGTCTGCCCAACGCCGGCAAGTCGACATTGCTCTCAGCCGTGTCGAGCGCACGCCCGAAGATTGCCAACTACCCGTTCACCACGCTCGAGCCGTCGCTCGGCATCGTCGACTACCGCGATCACAAGTCGTTCGTGATGGCAGATATCCCGGGCATCATCGAGGGAGCGAGCGAAGGCAAGGGACTCGGTCTGCGCTTCCTGCGCCACATCGAGCGCAACTCGTTGCTGCTCTTCATGGTGCCGGGCGACACCGACGACATCAAACGCGAGTACGAACTGCTGAAGAACGAGCTTGAGAAGTTCAACCCGGAGATGCTCGACAAGCACCGCGTACTCGCCGTGACGAAGTGCGACCTGCTCGACGAGGAGCTCATGGACATGCTGCGCGAGACGCTGCCCGACGACCTACCCGTGGTGTTCATCTCTTCTGTCAGCGGTTTAGGCTTACAGGAGCTGAAGGACACCCTGTGGAAGGAGCTCAACTCGGAGAGCAACAAGCTGCAGACCATCACCGCCGAGGACACCCTCGTACACCGCGACAAGGATATGACACGCTTCATGGCTGAGCTGGAAGCAGAGGGCGAGGACGAGATTATCTACGTCGACGACGACGACATCGAGGACGTTGACGACGTAGAGGACCTCGACGACTTTGAATACGAAGAGGAGGCAGACAATGAGTAACTCTGCGCTGCGCCTTACATATTATAATATAGCCGATGGCGTGTGTGCATTCTCTACCACACGCCACGGCGGAACCAGCGAGGGCAACTACGCCTCGCTGAACATCAACCCCTACTGTGGCGACAAGCCCGAGCACGTGGCTGCGAACCGCACGCTGCTGGCAGCCGAACTCGGCATCAGCACCGACCGCCTCATACTGCCCCACCAGACGCACGGCACCGAGACACACATCATCGGACCCGAGTTCTGCGCCCTGCCCGAACGCATACGCCAGATGCTGCTCGAAGGTGTCGACGCGCTGCTCACCAACGTGGAGGGCGTGTGCATCGGAGTGTCGACAGCCGACTGTATCCCAGTGCTGCTCTACGACGAGGAGCACCGCGCTACGGCAGCCATACACGCCGGATGGCGCGGCACACAGGCACGCATCGTGAGCAAGGCGATTGCTGACATGAGCGTGGCTTACAAGACCGACGCGAATAAGCTGAAGGCGGTTATCGGTCCGGGCATTTCGCAGAAGAACTTCGAGGTGGGCGACGAGGTGTACGCCGCCTTTGAAGCTGCAGGCTTCGATATGACAACACTCGCAAAGCAGGAGATAAAGCGCAACGCAGATGCCACCGACCCCTCCAAATTGTTTGAGAAGAAGTGGCACATCGACCTAATACTCGCTAACCGACAGCTGCTCGAATTTGCAGGTGTGGCTCCAGAGAACATCAACGAAAGCAACATCTGCACGTACGACAACGTAGACAACTACTTCTCGGCACGCCGCCTTGGCACCGAGTCGGGACGCATCTACACGGGCATCATACTATAAACCCAAATAACTATAATGCGAATAAAGAACCTACTATTAGCCATAGCCACACTCACACTTGTGTCGGCAACCCCCGTCAAACATCAGTTCACCGCTGCCGAACAGCAGCAGATAAGCATATCCACACCCGGACTCTTCAGCCGTTCTAACGCCTTCAACATCGACCTCGATGCACTGAAGCCGAACGAATACTCCTTTCCACTGCCCGTGGGCAAGGCGACGCTGCGCAAGAACAACGTAGTGGAGATAACCACCAAGGACGGCGATGCCGTGAAGGCAATGTTCGAAGGCACAGTGCGCCTCTCGCGCAAACATCCCGACACCGGTTACGTCATCGTGATACGCCACCGCAACGGACTCGAAACCGTCTACGCCAACAACGCCGAGAACGTGGTAGAGGTGGGACAACACGTGCGTGCCGGACAGACCATAGCCATCGTCGGACAGCGCGGTGGCAAGTTCTACTGCGACTTCTCTATCATGATCGACGGCAAGCGCATCAACCCCACCGCCGTTGTGGGCCTCGGCAGTCACCGACTCCACCGCCACACACTGCTCTGCGAGAAGCAGCACAACTACATAAACGTGTCGACCATCGGCGAGAAGGTAGACTTCGACGATAGCAAGAACTTCACCACCGAGGACGTCTTCACCAAACAATCGACCTACAAGTGGAACCTCGAAGAGATGAAGAAGGGCACATGGGCATACCCGCTGCCTGGCGCAAAGGTAATAAGCCCATACGGAGGCAGACGCCGACACAGCGGAGTAGACCTGAAGACGAAGCCGAAGGACGAAATCGTGGCTGCCTTCGACGGCGTAGTGACACGCTCAGCAACCCACTACGGCTACGGCCTGTGCATCGTTATCAAGCACGCCAACGGACTCGAAACGCTCTACTCCCACCAACACAAGAACCTCGTGAAGGTGGGCGACAAGGTGAAAGCCGGACAGGTTATCGGTCTGACCGGACGCACCGGACGCGCCACAACCGAACACCTGCACTTTGAAACAATATTCAAAGGACGCCGCTTCAACCCCAACCTCATCTTCGAGCACAAGTCGCGCGGACTGCAGAAGGCTACACTCACACTCACCAAGAACGGCGGTATAACGCAGAAGCGCAACTAAAAAAGCAGGCAGACAAAGCCATCGGAACATCTGCCAAAAACAACCCTCAAATTGCCACGGCGTGGCAACATTGTTTGCTTAGCATGTACAACAATGTTGCCGTAGCAGGCAAACAACCTTGCCACGCTGCGGCAATTTGAGGGATGTAAAACTGCTGTAAAACGAAAATCTCGAATACACCATTTTTAGTTATAGGATGTTAAAACAAGAAGTTTTTTTCATCAAACATTTGGTGGTTACAAAAAAATGCTATACCTTTGCACTCGCTTTCAAGAACAAAGCAATTGTGAAGCAAGGGCGTTTAGCTCAGCTGGTTTAGAGCATCTGCCTTACAAGCAGAGGGTCGGCGGTTCGAATCCGTCAACGCCCACACAAGGCGAACAAGTTATACAACTTGTTCGCTTTTTTTGTTTACCTACTGCGCATTAACACCACAAATCACATTATTTCACAAAAAAACTACACACAAATAAAAACTTATTTGTAATTTTGCACCCGTAATTACACATATTATATATAATAGCAATTATGAAACTTGATTTGCTGACAGCCATCTCGCCGATTGACGGCCGTTATCGTGGCAAGACTGAACGCCTTGCCGACTACTTCTCTGAGTATGCACTGATACGCTACCGCGTACGTGTGGAAATCGAATACTTCATCACGCTCTGCGAGTTGCCATTGCCGCAGCTTGCTTCGTTCGACCATCAGCTCTTCGAGCGTTTGCGCGACATCTACCGCAACTTTGGCGAAGAAGAAGCCCAGCGCGTGAAGGACATCGAGAAAGTGACTAACCACGACGTGAAGGCTGTAGAGTACTTCATAAAGGAGGAGTTCGACCGCATCGGCGGACTCGACGCTTACAAGGAGTTTATCCACTTCGGACTCACCTCACAGGATATCAACAACACATCAGTACCCCTCTCCATAAAGGAGGCGTTGGAGCAGTTCTACTATCCGCTCTGCGAGGAGCTCATCGCACAGCTCCGCGAGTACGCAGAGGAGTGGGCAGCAGTGCCAATGCTCGCCAAGACCCACGGACAGCCCGCTTCGCCCACACGCTTGGGCAAGGAGGTGATGGTGTTCGTATATCGTCTGGAGGAGCAGCTGCGCCAGCTGAAGGAGTGCCGCCTCACCGCCAAGTTCGGTGGAGCCACCGGCAACTACAACGCCCACCACGTAGCCTACCCCGAGTACGACTGGAAAGCGTTCGGCAACCGCTTCGTGAGCGAGAAGCTCGGTCTGGAGCGCGAGCAGTTCACTACACAGATTTCCAACTACGACTGCCTCGGCTCGGTGTTCGACGCAATGCGCCGCATCAACACAATCATCATCGACCTCGACCGCGACTTCTGGATGTACATCTCAATGGAGTACTTCAAGCAGAAGATCAAGGCAGGCGAAGTAGGCTCATCGGCAATGCCACACAAGGTGAACCCAATCGACTTCGAGAACTCGGAGGGCAACCTCGGTATGGCAAACGCCGTGCTGCAGTTCCTCGCACAGAAGCTCCCCGTGAGCCGTCTGCAGCGCGACCTCACCGACTCTACCGTGCTGCGCAACGTGGGCGTACCGTTCGGCCACGGCGTAATCGCAATAGAGAGCACACTCAAGGGTCTGCGCAAGCTCATCCTCAACGAGGAGAAGCTGCAGGAAGACCTCAACAACACATGGGCAGTAGTGGCAGAGGCTATACAGACAATACTTCGTCGCGAAGCTTATCCGCATCCGTACGAGGCACTGAAGGCACTCACACGCACCAACAAGCACATGACCGAGGAGACCATCCACGAGTTCATACAGACACTCAACGTGAGCGACGCTGTGAAGGCGGAATTGATGGCTATCACACCAATGAACTACACAGGCATTTAAACCAACCCCCGATATAATTCGACAATAGCCGTGAGGCTATATACATAAACAATAAAACCAACAAGTAACTATGGATTCAGAAAACGTAAAGAATCAGGAACAGAACACAGCGGATCAGACTACTGGCAATAGCGAGAGCTACGGCCGTGCCGCAGGAAACTATCAGAAAGAGTATCGCAGCGTGACGGGACGTCGCCCGCGTATTCACACACAGCACTCGGCTTCAGCCTCATCACAGAGCGAAGACGGCGGCTTCCGTCCGGAAGGCTTCGGCGCAGGTCTCGGCTCACAACAGCAGGGCGGCTATCAGCCACGTCAGCAGGGCGGTTACCAGCCACGTCAGCAGGGCGGTTACCACGGTGTCTGATCAACACAACCGAGACCGGGCGGCTGCGGAGCCGGGGGCGGGGCGGCGGGGGGGGG
>ERZ1023633.790-NODE-790-length-11715-cov-7.849743_pt1 | contig 11715 bp, 7 predicted proteins | sample MGYA00380333_ERZ1023633 | MGnify/ENA primary metagenome ERZ1023633 (study PRJEB33179, sample SAMN07448972) | human gut metagenome | biome: Human-gut; feature: Human associated habitat; material: Faeces | host: Homo sapiens | place: India: Bhopal | collected...
GTTCTGGCAGTTGCAACACGTCTTCAGTTGTGCTGTTGCTTGCATTATATTCTAATGAGATGGAAAAATCGTTCAACGGGTCTTGTCCAAAGCTTATCTTTGGCACAAACCTACTTAGAAACACTTTTGCGTTCTCCATCCACTCCTCCCAACGGCTCGAGGTGGCGCGCACCACAGCCGTGGCAAAGGCATTTACGAAATCGTTTTCTGAACGACAGCCGAAAGCATCGATACGCGCTATTCTGATGTTCTCGCTCTCCACAAGCGAGCACACCTTGTCAACGAGCGATGTTTTACCCATACGGCGCGGAGATATAAGAATCGTGTTCACGCCATACATGAAATTAGCCTTTAAACGTTCTGTTTCTTCCTTGCGGTCGGTAAAGGTGTCGCCTTCACCACGAACGCCAAACACAAAAGGTGCTTCAAAATTGTTTGCCATAACCTTGAAATTTTAGGGATGAAGATTAATTCAAACCGAGAGCAGAGATGCAAGCTTGCTTGCAAGCTTTGCAGAGGTGCAGCCTATCTTTTGCAAAGATAGTGCAAACCGAGAGCAGAGATGCAAGCTTGCTTGCAAGCTTTGCAGAGGTGCAGCCTATCTTATGCAAAGATAGTGCAACCGAGAGCAGAGGTGCAAGCTTGCTTGCAATCTTTGCAGAGGTGCAGCCTATCTTATGCAAAGTTAAGAAAAAATATCCTTTTAAACAAGGTTGTTTTAAACAAGGTTGTTTTAAACAAGGTTGTTAAAAATGTGAAATTGCAAAGGTATTGGTTTATGATTATAAGAGCAAGGAATATCTTGAAAGCGCTTTTTGTCTCATAAGATTCTCTGTTTTATCAATAAAAACGCATCAAAATCATTGTCTTTTCGTTAATTCATTCTATCTTTGCAACAGAAAGTCGCTTGAAAAAGTGGCAGAGCCATACAAAAAGTCGCTTGAAAAACGTGCACAAATTAAACAAAAGTCGCTTGAAAAACGTGCACAGATTTCTTTACAATTATCACAAACCATTAAATATCAAATGTTTAAACGAAAAATCGAAAAATATCTTAAAGAATCATGAAAAATATCATGTAGAAAAGCCATCAAATTAGGCGATGTTGTTATTTCTTCCCACCCGTTTTCACTATCGGCACGATGACCTCCTCACGCTTCACCTCCACACGGTCAAAGCCATCGGCAGACGGAACAAAATGGAGAGGGATGATGCGGGTGAGACGCGGCGAGACGGCATGGTCAGAATGATGAACATGATAAACATAAAAGATGTTGCCCTTGCTGTCGTCAAACACATCTCCATGTCCTGATCCGTTCTCGCCTACGGTGGAACGATGAATTATGCGATTGTCGTTGGGCTTCTTCCACGGACCGAGGGGCGAGTCGGCAACGGCATAGCCCACGGCGTAGTCGCGGCTCATAAAATGGTTGGCCGAATAGAAAAGATAATACTTACCCTTGTGCTTGATGACCGTTGGGCCTTCCATGATCGGTGCCGACGGATAATCGGTTGTGTTCTCCCATGCCTGCGTGTTGTCAAGACAGCGCTGGAGGGTGTTATGGTCTATGGTCTGGGTGTTCTTGTCGTATGCGGCTACCCAGATGAAGTTGCCATTATTGAACCTCACATGGAAGAGATACGACTTGCCGTCGTCATCGGTAAAGACAAAGGGGTCAATGTTCTTGGCAGACGCATCGACGGGCTTGACCAGCTTCTGGGTGTATGGTCCTGTGAGCTTTGGCGCCTCAGCCACCGCCACCTGCTCGTTTGCGGTATAGGCCAGCTGCCATGTCTTGCCGTTTTTGTAAAACTGTGGAGCCCAGAACCCCTTGTCGCCATACACCTGCTTGCCCTCTGTGAGGAGCCGTCCCACGGGAGTCCATGTCTTCAGGTCCTTCGATTTGAGCACCGAAAAGCCTTGAAGTCTTTCGTAGGCCGTACCCGTGAGATAGAAGGTTGAGCCTACTCGCACGATGGTCGGGTCGGCATAGGCTATCTGCTTCTCATGGGTTATGTGGGCAAGAGATGAGCCATGACGGGCTGTCATAGAAGCACCGAGGAATGGTGTCAAAGGTTGCGCGACAGCTGTTGACGAAAAGACGAGAGATAGAAAGAATGCAGTAATGAGTTTCATAATTGTACGTTTTTTAAGTTTTTAATTGTCGGCAAAATTAAGCATAAAAGCCAGTAACGGCTAACACAAACAAGCCAAAAGATGTAAGAAACAGGTCAAAAGCATAGAACCCGATGTTTTTTGTAAGATAAAGAAAAAAGATTTTCTCATTGTTTATTAACTTTGCATAGCTAAACACAACCACAAAAAATCATTTTCATAATCATGAGAACAATAAAATTAATTTTCTTAATGCTCCTCTTGTTTGGCTTGCACACATCAGCTGCCGACAAGACGCACTATAAGACCGTAGAAAACATTGCCTACAAGACATCGACAGACCAGTATGTCGCTGAGCGTTGCCGTCTGGATGTCTACTATAACGACACGGCACGCACGGCGCCCGTGGTGGTATGGTTTCATGGAGGCGGACTGACAGGCGGCTCAAAATATGTTCCCGATGAGCTGAAGGAGAAGGGGCTGACCGTTGTGGCAGTAAACTACCGTCTGCTGCCACGGGTAAAGATTGACGAGTGTCTGGACGATTGTGCGGCCGCCGTGGCATGGGTGTTCAAGAACGTGGCACACTATGGTGGCGACACCAGACGAATCTATGTGTCGGGCCATTCGGCCGGTGGCTACATCACAACGATGCTTGGCCTCGACAAACAATGGCTCACACGCTATGGTGTCGATGCAGACAGCATAAAAGCCCTTGTGCCCTTCAGCGGACAGATGATCAGCCATTTCGCCTATCGCGACATGAACGGCATCGGCAATCTGCAACCTCTCATCGACCGCTTCGCACCTCTCTACCATGTGCGCCCCAACTGTCCTCCCCTCGTGCTTATAACGGGCGATGCCGAAACCGAGCTGTTCGGACGCTATGAAGAGAACGCTTATATGTGGCGCATGATGAAGCTCTGTGGGCACAAAGCCACAAGCCTGTACAAGATTGACGGCCACGACCATGGCGACATGTGCCATCCAGCCTTCCACATCCTGCTGCAAACAATAAAGAACAAGTAAGGATTCTGCGGTTCTAAACCTTTCAAAACAGCCAAAAGAGCTTTTGATCTCGTTAGCCAACGCATCAAAAGCTCTTTTTTTTATTTCACTAATCTGTTAAGTGACGCTAAAAATTACCTACTTTCAGCCATGAAAAGCCCACTTATTTCTGCTTGGCAATACCTAAATATGGGTAAACGAAGAGCCTTTTTACACTCATTTAACCGAAATATCTTTAAAATTTCATAAAAAGTGAGTATTGCGTTACTTTTTGAATTTTTATACTTTTGCAACGTAAAAAGACGCAGCTTTTCGTTAAGCCAGATGAGCAGAAAAACTATCTTTGGTTCTGCCATGGCGAGAAAAGGATCTATGAAACAGAAGCATTTTAGAAAGGCAAATGTTGATTTCAGGAACAATAGCAAAGACACCGAAATAAAAGCAAAAACAAGATATGAACAAGAATTTATTGTTATTAGGTCTCCTTTCTTGCGCACTCACAACGCCAGCCTTGGCAGAAGATATTGAGGACGCAGACAAGGCAAAGACCAGCGTTGCAGAAAACGGAGCTAAGGTAAAAGAAAATCTTAAGACAGAGAGCAAGAGCGACAACGATGACCGTCAGTCGCAGGTTGCCAAAGCCCTCTCGCGCCTTTCGATCGGCGGATATGGCGAAGCGGTGACAAGCCGCAACTTCTACAGTCAGCATTTCAACCGCTACCGTGACCCCGACACATACAAGAACGACCCCAGCCACGGACGCTTCGACCTGCCACACGTTACGCTGAACCTCGGCTACGACTTCGGCCACGGATGGACAATGGGCATGGAGATAGAGTTTGAGCACGGCGGCACAGAGAGCGCCGTAGAGATTGATGCCGACGAAAGCGGCGAATATGAGGCAGAGACAGAACGTGGCGGCGAGGTTGCGCTGGAGCAGTTCTGGATAAACAAAGCCTTTGCCGGCGGCAAGTTTAACATCAAGGCCGGCGAGATCATTATCCCCGTAGGCGAGATCAATGCCTACCACATGCCCAACAATTTCTTTTCTGTCTATCGCTCAGAGGGCGAAGCCAAGATGTTGCCCAACACATGGCATCAGGTCGGTGTGTCGCTGTGGGGCCGTGTGAGCAACTGGCGCTACGAGGCCATCTTCACCTCTGGCCTTGATGCCGAGCGCTTCGGCCACAACTGCTATGTTCATTATGGCGCTACCAGTCCTTACGAATATAAGCTCGGCAACGTGTATGCAGGCGCTGCACGCATCGACAACTATTCTATCCCCGGCGTGCGCCTCAGCCTCAGCGGCTATTACGGCTACACCTTCAAGAACACCGAGCGCAAGGCAAGCGCCTCATACGACAAGGTGCATGGCGCGCTGGCCATAGGAAGCTTCGGTTTTGAGATGAACCGCTGGAACTGGATCGTTCGCGGCAACGCCACCTACTCGCACCTTGACGATGCAGCCAAGATGACGACCTTCATGAACGCCTTCCCCAAGCACACACAGCAAGACGGCTCTCCTTCAAAACACTCGCCCATAGCAAGCAACGCATACGCCGTGGGTCTTGAGGCAGGCTATAACATCTTCTCACAGATAAGCAGCCTGTGCGACAAGCAGAAGCTCTATCTCTTCGGCCGCTATGAAGACTATAACACCTATGCTGCCGGCAACAAAAAGGTGGCTTACAAATATGACCGCGTGAAGAGAATGGCTGTGGGTGTGAACTATTCGCCCATAAAGCAGATTATCATCAAGGGCGAATATGGCAAGCGTTTCCTCAGCCACGGCTTTAACGATGAGCCGAGCGTGTCGCTGGGCATCACCTACTACGGATGGTTTCTGAAGTAACAACAGATGAAAGAACAAAAAAACAATTAGTATAAAATAAAAACAGAAGAAAAAAATGAACAAGATTTTTAAGTATTCGATGATGTTTGCAGCTGCATTGACTTTCACAATGGGCTTCACCAGTTGTGACCCCGATGACAGCGGCGATCATGTAGGAACCTTCAACGAAAGCGCACTGAAGGAGGTTAACTCAAGCTATGTTGACAACACCATTGTAGCAACATACCGCAACCTCGCCGACTATAACAAGCAGCTTGTAGCCGACATCAACGCTATGAGCAACGATGCTGGCGTACAGAAGGCTTGCGAAACATGGAAGCTGTCGCGCAAATGGTGGGAGTTTTCTGAGGCATTCCTCTTTGGTGCCGCTGGCGACTATGCCATCGACCCCCATACCGACACATGGCCGTTTGACAAGAAGCAGTTTGAGAGCTACATGAAGCTCTACAAAGACCTGCAGCTGGGCGGCGAAGGTGAAGACAACGAGCTGGCAACAAACAACATTAACGATGCCATCACTAACGGTCAGAACCTTACAGGTTTCCACGCTGTAGAGTATCTTATCTTCCGCAACGGCCAGGCACGCCACTTTGCAGACCTGACAAGCAACGAGATCTACTTTGCCAAGGCTGCCGCACAAGACCTTTACCTCAGCTCGCTGAAGCTTGTTTCGGCTTGGGGTGGTAAGGTTTCAGCCGACGAGCAGGCTCTGTTGGACGAGGTAGAGTTTGAGTCTGCCATCAACTACGGCCAGAACTTCAAGAACGCAGGCAACGCCGGTTCAACCTATTCTACCGTGGTGCTTGCTTCAAAAGAGATAATCGCTGGCGCTAACGACATCATTGGTGAGGTGCGCGACTCAAAGATCGGTGCTCCTGCAACAGGCGAGGACATCAACTACATCGAGTCGCCTCACGCCTATAACTCAATTCAAGACTTCTACGACAACATCATGTCTGTAAAGCACGCCCTTTATGGCGGCTGCACCGTTGACGGCACAACACCTAACGCCAAGTCGCTCATCGGCATCTGCCTGAACAACAGCAATACCAAGGCTGCCGCTGAGAACGTGATGACCAACCTTGAGAACGCACTGAGCAAGATTGCCGGCATGAAGAAGCCCTTCGTGCTCAACTATAGCGATCAGACCGCAAAGGACGCTATGGAGGCTCTTGACGGACTGGAGGAGTCGTTGAACGCTCTTGACGCTCTGCTCGACTAATTGAGGACATCATACGTTCACATTTGAAAAAGAACCAATAAAAAAGAAAAACCGTTGGCGGTTTGCCCTAAAAGCATCCGCCAACTTTTCATGTCTAATAAAAAACATTATGAAACACGTTTATTTTATTCCTGCGCTCCTGTCGGCATTGGCATTCACGGCTTGTTCCGACAACGACACCCTCGACACCAACCTTCCCGAGGCAGAGTATGGCTCACCCAGCGAGTGGTATTATGCTGGCGGAAAGCTTGGAACAACAAACATTCAGTCGGCCTACGCTTACCGTCAGGCAACATCCGCCGTTGACGAAGCCGGCTTGTCGCTCAACTTCCAGATCGGCGAGTCGCTCTTCGAGAAAGACTATAACACATCAACCGATGCATTTGCCGGACTGGGTCCTGTTTATGTGCGCCGCGGATGTCTTTACTGTCACCCCAACTACGGCCATGGCAAACGCCAGAATGCCTATCGCGCCGACCAAGACGGCAATGGCTACCTGCTGGTGGTGTATGACAAAAAGACCAATGCCTACATCTACTCGGTGGCAGGTATGCCTCAGACCAAGGCTGTAAAGCCGTTCAAGCCACAGATTGACGAGAGCAAGATCGTTATTACATGGAAGGACTATACCGACGAATGGGGCAACAAGTTCCCCGATGGAGAGAGCTATTCGCTCATCTATCCTGAGGTTACCATCCCAGCCGATGCCTACTACTCGCCCGTAACTGTTAAGCGCGACGGAAAGATGGTGGTTATCCCCTCAGACCAGGTGGCCAGCGAGATTGGCGTGCGCCTGGAGTCGACCATCGGCATCTATGGCACTGGTTTGACTGATGCTATTCCTGACGACTCGATTACAGCTGAATGGAAACGACAGAGCGCCTACTTCAACTCGGTGGGCAAGACCAATGCCTTGAACCCCGCCTACTGGGATCAGAACACCAACGAGTGGGTAAGCTACTATGTGAACAACGCTGGCGACAAGAAGAAATATGTGCGCCGCTACACCTATGCCTTGAGCCGCGGACCAATCCTTGATGCGGCTGGTGCTAACGCCATCTGGAACATTACAAACGTAACACGTCCTGACCGCCGTTACCACTACTTGAGCCTTGATGGAGGTGCCATCTACGCCAAGTCGTCGATGGAGGATCCCGATGTTCAGGCGGGCTTCCCCGAATATATCAAGAGCATAGACCCGAACAACGCGCATCCCTCATGGCACACCGCCGATGTGAAGCAGAACATCTATAACTATCTGATGGCGAAGGATCTGGACCCCGAGATGTCGAGCTCGCAGTATAAGAACTTCATGATCTGGCACCGCGGACTGGCTGTTCCTGCTGCCCGCAACACCACCACCGACCGCTTCAAGCAGGGCATGAAGCTCTTTAAGGAGATTGGTTGCGCCAACTGTCACCGTCCGTCATGGACCACTGGCGACGACAACATTCAGGACCCGAACGGCATCTTCACCAACAGCGACATGCCTCGCTATCCGCACCAGAAGATATGGCCCTACACCGACTTTGTGCAGCATCGTCTGTTCATGGAGAACGACATACGCACAGGCTGGTGCCGCACCACACCGCTCTGGGGCCGTGGTCTGTCAAAGCTCTGCACAGGTGCCGAAGACCGTCTGCACGACTGCCGTGCACGCAACACCATGGAGGCAATCATGTGGCATGGCAATGCCAAGAGCGACGCCCGCTTCGCCATTGAGAAGTTCCGCAAGCTGACCAAGGAAGAGCGCGACAACATCGTCTTCTTTGTTGAGTCAATTTAATGGTCGGTTCTGTCGATTAATATATTGAAAAAATCAGCCGCACACGACCTTGTGTTAAACCCACAAGGCTGTGTGCGACTTTTAAGTAGGTGTTCAAAATCAATCGCATATATGAATCTTATAAAAAAGGTTATGCTTTCAAATCATTTAAATTAATTTTGAACACCTACTTACAATTTCAGACAAGCAACATAAAAGGAAGCTACACACCCTTTTTCAACCCTCAAGAAAAATGAAACATCTGAAGAACTTGATTCTCGTTGTGGCAACGGCAATCATTCTTATTCTTATTACAGCAACAATAGTGGAAAGCAGCAAAGGCACGGCCTTTGTCAGGCAACACATCTACACCTCGGCGTGGTTTGTTGTGCTATGGGCAGCCCTTGCCGTGGCCGCCGCTGTCTACATAGTGCTGCGCAAAAACAAAAGCAACATCTGCACCAGCGTGCTGCTGGTACACGCATCGTTCCTGGTCATTCTGCTCGGCGCCTTTACCTCATGGAACATGGCTGAAAGCGGAACCATACATCTGCGCCAAAACGAAACGACAAGCACAATGAAAGATGAAGAGGGAAAAACAAAAGAACTCGGATTCGAGCTATCGCTCAAAAACTTCAATGTGGTAAACTATCCCGGCACAGATGCGCCGATGGACTATGTAACCATGCTCACAGCCAACACCCAAGAAATAAAGGTGTCGATGAACAACATTGGCAGCTTCAACGGCTACCGCTTCATACAGTCGGGCTACGACAGCGACATGCAAGGCACCACGCTCGGCGTCTATCATGACCCGTGGGGCATTGGCATAACATACACGGGCTACGCCCTGCTCTTCATATCGCTCATCGCAACAATGGTCAGCAAGAAAACAAGAATACGCCATCTCTACCGTAAAGCGCTCTCTCTGCAAGGCGCAAAGGCATGGGCTGTAACAGCGCTCCTTGCCGTTTCGTCGTTCGCAACATCGGCTAACGCACAAGAGATGGTGAAGATTGATGGCGACATTGCCGACGACTTCGGCAAGATATGCGTGCTTTACAACAGCCGCATCACCCCCATAAACACCGTTGCCACAAGCTTCGTAACAAAGCTCTGCGGCAAGCCTACATGGGATGGTCTCTCCTCAAACCAGGTGTTTGCAGGATGGATCTTCGACGTGCCCTACTGGGAAACGGTGAAGATGATAGAGATAAAAGAAAAGAAAGCACAAGAGCTTCTCGGCATCAACGGCAAATGGGCTTCGTTTGACGATTTCTGGGACAACTACAACAATTATAAACTCGATGCCCCGCTGAAGAAAGCCTATAAAGACGGCGACACAAAGCTACAGAAGCAGCTGCGCGATGCCGACGAGAAGTTTAACATCATACGCATGCTTTATGGCGGCGAGATGCTTAAGATGTTTCCTTATGCCGGCAAGCAGGGTCACATGCAATGGTTTGCGCCGGGTCAGCCGCTCGGCAACCTAAAGCTCGACGAGAAGGAACTGGTATTTATAAAAAAGTCGATGGACTATCTTGCCGAGAGCATCATAACGGGCGACAAAGCCCGTGCCGAGGAGATAGCAAAGAAAATTTACAGCTACCAGCATGTGAGGGGCAAGGCTGTCGTGCCGACAAAGTTTCGCATCTACACCGAAACCTTTTACAACAAGACAAACGCCCAGCGTCTACCCGTCATGCTTTATCTCACCCTCTCGCTGTTGCTTGCCATCATGTCGACGCTTAGCCTCAACAACGGGAAACAGAAGAAGACGCGCCTCGTGAGCAGCGTGCTCACATGGGTTATGCTCATACACACCACCCTGTTGCTCGCCCTGCGCTGGTATGTGTCGGGCCATCTGCCCATGTCAAACGGTTACGAGACCATGCAGTTTATGGCGTGGGCAACGCTCATCGTCACCCTCGTCATGCAGAAACGTTTCCTGCCCGTCAAGCAGTTCGGTCCGTTGCTCTCATCGTTTGCCTTGCTCGTGGCAATGATAACCGACGGCAATCCGCAAATAACGCAACTCATGCCTGTGCTGCAGTCGCCGCTTCTCTCGGTCCACGTCATGGTCATCATGTTCTCCTACGCCCTGTTCGGACTGACGGCACTCATCGGTCTGCAAGGTCTCATTGCCCACCACCGCAAGCAGGAGGAGAAGGAGCAACAGCTTGCCGCCCTCTCACAGTTTCTGCTCTACCCGGCCGTGGCGCTCATTGCCATCGGCATCTTCATCGGCGCCATCTGGGCAAACGTAAGTTGGGGACGCTACTGGAGCTGGGACTCGAAAGAGACCTGGGCTCTTATAACGATGCTTATCTATTCTGTCCCTCTTCATGCCGACATAAAATGGCTGAGGAAGGCGCAGCACATGCACATCTACATGTTACTGGCCTTCCTCAGCGTGTTGATGACCTATTTCGGTGTAAACTATTTTCTCAGCGGCATGCACTCGTATGCTTAACGAAGCGCCGCCTTGCGCTTCACGCCAAGGGCCTCAACAAAACAGAGGCCTTGGTGTGGAGAGCGGTGACATTAAAGAGTCTCAAGCATGCGCTTGATTACCACCTCGGCAGAGATCTCGCGGTTGGCGGCTTCGGGTATGACGAGCGAGTTGGGGCTCTCTATCACGTCGTCGGTAACGATAAGACCGCGGCGCACAGGCAGACAGTGCATGAACTTGCCGTTGTTTGTCACAGCCATGTGAGCAGCATCGATGGTCCACGACATGTCTTTGCTCAAGATCTTTCCATAGTCGGCAGCGTTGGTCACGCCTGGGCAACTCCAGTTCTTGGCATACACAAAGTCGGCACCCTCAAGCGCCTTCATCTGGTCATACTCAACGCGAGCATTGCCCACAAACTTGGGGTCAAGCTCATAGCCGTGGGGATGTGTCACCACAAAGTCGACATCGGCAGCATTCATCCATTCGGCAAACGAGTTAGGCACAGCCTGAGGCAACGCGCGGCAATGGGGAGCCCATGACAGCACCACCTTAGGACGCGCAACGGTCTTGTACTCCTCTATGGTTATGAGGTCAGCGAAAGCCTGAAGCGGATGCACGGTAGCCGTCTCCATGGCAAAGACTGGGCGGCCGCTGTACTTTACAAACTGGTTGACGATGGTCTCGGCATAGTCGAACTCGCGGTCGGTAAGCCCGGCAAATGAGCGTATGCCGATAAGGTCGCAATAGCTGCCCATCACGGGAATGGCCTCAAGCAGATGCTCGCTCTTGTCGCCATCCATGATGACGCCGCGTTCTGTCTCCAGTTTCCACGCACCGGCGTTCACGTCGAGCACGATAACATTCATGCCGAGATTCATGGCCGCCTTCTGTGTTGAGAGGCGTGTGCGCAACGAGTTGTTAAAGAAAATCATGAGCAAGGTCTTGTTCTTGCCCAGATGCTGGAAGCCGAAACGGTTGTTCTTCACTTCCTGTGCCTCAGCCAATGCCTGCTGCAGGTTGCCGAGGTCGTTGACGTTGAAAAATGTTTTCATTCGTTTTATAGTTAAAGCCCCTCTCCATCTCTCCCCGACGGGGAGAGGGGAGTGAATAGCCTGGGCTATAGGAGTTTTGATTTTTAAATTTTGATTTTTGAATTGTCGGCTTTCAGCCGATGTTGAGTTTTCGAATTTTAAAGCCCCACCCCCGCGCCGAAGGCGCAATGTTGAATTTTGAGTTTTGAATTTTGAATTGTCGGCTTTCAGCCGATGTTGAATTTTCGAATTTTGATTTTTACTTT
>ERZ1023633.793-NODE-793-length-11682-cov-13.308764_pt1 | contig 11682 bp, 7 predicted proteins | sample MGYA00380333_ERZ1023633 | MGnify/ENA primary metagenome ERZ1023633 (study PRJEB33179, sample SAMN07448972) | human gut metagenome | biome: Human-gut; feature: Human associated habitat; material: Faeces | host: Homo sapiens | place: India: Bhopal | collected...
GAGCAGGAAGGCCAGGTCTGCGCACGGGAGGGACTGCCGAGGCTGCCTCGTGAGCGGGAAGGCTTAGTCTGCGTACGGGAGGGACTGCCGAGGCTGCCTCGTGAGCAGGAGGGCCGGGGCTGCGCACGGAACCATGGACATTATTTTCTGACAGGCACGCACTGGACACCAAGGAGTTTCAGGGCGGAGACGAGTTCGGTGGTGACAGCGACCTTGAACTTGGTTGAGTGGAACTCGATGTTGTACTTGGTCTGAGGGTCGTAGAGGAACATCTTGAGAGGGACGGTGCCCCGATTGGCCTGGATCAAGGACACGAGATCCTTGCGGAATTTCTCGGTCAGCATAGGCGTGGTGATGCTGATGGAGAAAGCGTTCAGCATCGTCTCGTTCACGTTGCCCAGAAGCATTATCTTCTTTACCCTGAAAGCATAAGGCGAAGTCTTGCCTTGAGCGCGCTCCTCAGGTTTGATGAAATATTTCTCCTCGATGTCACCCTCGATGTAAAGGTTCTCGTGCGGCTTCATATAGCTCATAAAAGCCTCGTGGTCACGTCCGAACAGCGCCAGCTCGTAGGCTCCACTGTAATCCTCCAGCTTCGTCTTTGAATATGGCTTGCCGGTCTTCGTGGTCAGGGTGCTGTACTCGGTCACCAGGCCGGCTATCGCTACCTTCATCTTCTTCTTGGAAGCCTCACACTCCGCGACTTTCTTATTCAAATCCGCCAGTTCGCAGTTGGTAAAACTCTCTATCTCAAACGCATACTTATCCAAAGGGTGTGAGGAGATATACATCCCGACATATTCCTTCTCCTTCTGCAGCCACTCGAAATCATCGTCCGCGCCGACCATTTCAGGGATTTCAGGGCGCACCGGCCTCATCTCCTCGGCCTCGCCGAAGAGCGATGCCGCTGAATCGGCGGCGTCCTGGCAGTAAAGGGTGGCGTATCTGGCAAGTTCATCGATGAACAGGTTCCCGCTGCGGCACGGCAGGAAAAACTGTTTGCGCTGGATGCCGAACGAATCGAAGCCTCCTGAATATACAAGGCACTCTATCGCCTTTCTGCCCAGCGAGTTACCAAGCCTTTCGATGAAATCGAACACATCGGCGTAGGTACCGTTGGCTGCCCTGTCGGCGATGATCGCGTCCGCCACATTGGAACCGAATCCCTTGATCCCCTTCAGGCCAAAACGGATGTTACCTTCCTTGTTCACGGTGAAGTGTGAATATGACTCATTGACATCCGGGTTCAACACCTTGATCTTGTGAGCCTTGCAGTCGGACAGAATCTTCTTGATCTCCGGCATGTTGGAGAGGTTGCAGGAGAGGTTGGCGGCGAAAAACTCGGCGGGATAGTGGCATTTCAGCCAGCCGGTCTGGTAGGAGACCCATGCATAGCAGGTGGCGTGGGACTTGTTGAAGGCATACTGCGCGAATTTCTCCCAGTCCTTCCAGATCTTGTCCAGCATCTTCTCCGGATGGCCGTTGGCCTTGCCGCCCTCCATGAACTTGTCCTTGAGCTCGTTCAGAATCGTTATCTGCTTCTTGCCCATCGCCTTGCGGAGCTTGTCCGCCTGACCCTTCGTGAAGCCGGCCAGCTTCTGGGAAAGAAGCATCACCTGCTCCTGATAGACGGTCACACCGTAGGTGTCCTTGAGGAACTCCTCCATCTCCGGGAGGTCATATTCAATAGGCTTGAGTCCGAGTTTTCTGTCCACGAAGTCCGGGATGTAGTCCATAGGGCCCGGACGGTAGAGGGCGTTCATCGCGATGAGGTCCTCGAAACGCTCAGGATGCAACCTCTGGAGCCAGGTCTTCATGCCCTCGGATTCAAACTGAAAGACGCTGTCCGTGTCACCGTGGCCGTAGAGTTCGTAAGTCGGCTTATCGTCAATCGGAATCGCCTCGATGTCGATGTCCGTACCAAAGCGCAACTTAATGTTGTCCAGACATTTGTGGATTATGGACAGGGTGTTGAGTCCCAGGAAGTCCATCTTCAGCATGCCGACTTCCTCGATGTAGTGGCCGTCGTACTGCGAAGTCCAGACGTACTGTCCGGACTCCTTGTCCATCGAAAGGCAGATAGGAATATAGTCGGTCAGGTTGCCTCGTCCGATGATCGTGGCGCAGGCGTGCATTCCGACCTGACGGATGCATCCTTCCAGCTGACGGGCATATTTCAGAACCTCCCTCACCTGCTCTGTTCCGTTTTCCAACTCTTCCTTGAACTCAGGCACAAGACGGTAGCAGTTCTTCAGGGTTATCTTGACATCCGTGTCCTCCATGCCTCTCTGATAGGTCTTCTTGACCGTTTTCTTCTGACCCGGATTGTCAGGATCATCGACCTCGACATCCTTTTCCACCACCTTGAATCCTGGCTTCAGATCATCCAGATCCGGATTGAAGAGATATTCCTTCTCCACCTTTTCACTGAGGCGGTCAGGCACCATTCCGGACAGGCGGTTGGACTCATCGATCGACAGGTCATGGATTCGCGCCACGTCCTTGATGGCTCCCTTGGCGAGCATCGTGCCGAAGGTGATCACCCGGGAGACGTGATCCTTGCCGTAGGAGTCCTCGACATATTTATGCGCCAGGGACAGATCCTCGAAATCGACATCTATATCCGGCATCGAGATTCGGTCCGGATTCAAGAAACGCTCGAACAGGAGCTGGTACTTGATCGGATCCAAGTTGGTGATTCCCAAGCAATAGGCCACCACGGATCCGGCCGCGGAACCACGGCCTGGCCCCACCATGCTGCCCTTCGCCCTCGAAGCCGCGATGTAGTCCTGCACAATCAGGAAGTAGTCCGGGAAGCCCATACGGCAGATGGTCTTGAGCTCGAAGTCTATCCTCTCGGACTGCTCGGCGGTCAAAGTCTCCCCGTAACGCCTTTTGGCTCCCTCGTAGGTGATGTGGCAGAGATAGGCCACCGACTTGCAGAACTCGTCGCCACGGTAATTGCCCTTCTTGTCGCACTTTCCGACCTCGATGACATCCTTGTATATGTTCAGATAGTTGTCCAGGTCGTCAAGGAAGGCCTGGTCGATCTGATACTTCGGAAGCACATGGTCGCGGTCGATCTGATATTCCTCAACTTTGGAAGCTATCTCCAGAGTGTTTTCCAGCACTTCCGGATGGTCTGGGAACAGAGCGGCCATCTCCTCCTCGCTCTTCAGGTACTCCTGCTGGGTGTAGTGAAGGCGCGGTTCCTCGTTGATCTTCTTACCGGTGTTCAGACAGATAAGATGGTCGTGCGCGGGGCCATCCTCCTTGTTGACGAAGTGGACGTCATTCGTGGCGACCACCTTGACACCCATCTCCTGAGCCAACTGGAATATTCCTTCATTGCTGATCTTCTGTTCCTCATAGACATCCCGCGAGAGTCCAGGAACCTCGGTCTTGTGGAGCATCACCTCAAGGTAGTAGTCGTCTCCGAAGACCCTCTTGTGCCACTCTATCGCCTTTCTCGCCTCGTCCATCTTTCCGGCGACGATGTTCTTGGGAATCTCGCCGGCAAGGCAGGCGGAGCAGCAGATCAGATTCTCGTGGTACTTCTCGATGATCTCGTGGGAGACCCTCGGCTTGCCGTAATAGAGACCTTCGATGTGACCCTGCGACACGATCTTCATCAGGTTCTTGTACCCGTCGAAGTTCTTGGCCAGAAGGATGAGGTGGTAATATGACCTATGCTCGCTGTCCTTGATCTTAGGGTCGTAGTGGCGTGTCACATAGACCTCGCACCCGATGATCGGCTTGACCTTGAAATGCCCGGTAGCCTTGTCCACATGCTTGCCTGCGAACTTGAAGAACTCCTTGACACCGTACATGTTGCCGTGATCCGTGATGGCCAGGGCCGGCATCCCCATCTCCTCGGCCCTGTCGAACAAGGTCGAGATGGAGGAGAATCCGTCAAGAATCGAATATTGCGTGTGGACGTGAAGGTGTACAAAAGCCATGGTGACAAGTCAAATTTTCATATATCCGCAAACCGTTCGGGAACGAAGCGGCCAGCACCCGAACCCAAGCGAATTGCGACAATACAAAGATACCGAAAAACCCTATCCCCACAAAGCCGCCCCCTCCGAAAAGTTTTCAACATCTGGAAAAAGTCCCGATTTCAGCCACATAAAACTCAGAATTATTCCCGAAAATAAGAGTAAATAGTCGGAAAAAGTCCCGATTTTAATCATCCAAAACTCGGAATAATTCCCGATATTATTTGTTATTCAATTGATTTATTGTAAATTCGCAAAAAATATAAAAAAAGAAGCCATGCTATATAGAAAATTCGCAGCCCATCTGGAAGACTTTCTCCGGAACGAACCTCGTAAGATAATGCTCGTCAATGGCGCCAGGCAGATTGGCAAATCGTACCTGATAAGGCACGTCGGCAACAAACTTTTCAAGAATTATGTGGAGATAAACCTGAAAGCGGACAAGGAAGGCTCCGGAATATTCGCGTCTGTCCGCAGTGTAGAGGAGTTTTTCCTGCAATTGGGTGCGATCGCCGGGAACAGATTAGGCAATCAGGACGACACGATTGTCTTTCTTGACGAGATTCAAAGCTATCCGCATCTGATGACGATGCTCAAATTCCTGAACGAGGACGGCAGGTACAGGTACATCGCCAGCGGCTCGGAATTAGGTGTGGCATTGGCGCAGACCCCTTCCGTCCCTATCGGCAGCATAGCCATCGAGCAGATGTACCCGCTTGATTTCGAGGAGTTTCTTCTAGCGATGGGATGCGGTCAGGACACTATTGACGGGATGCGGGAATATTTCCACGACAGAAAGCCGTTGAACGATTCCCTGCACAACTATATGCTCCGGCAGTTCAAGATCTATCTTTTGGTGGGAGGAATGCCCGACGCCATAAACAAGTTCATCAAGAGCCGTAACATCGCCCAAGTCCGTAAGATCCAACGGGACATACACTCCTTGTACAAGCTGGATGCGTCGCAATACGACGAAGAGAGAAAACTTGTCATCCGCAAGATCTATGACATGATTCCGTCCAACATGGAAAACAAGAAGAAGCGTGTCATCGTGAAGAACATCGAGCAGACCGCCGGCCACAAGCAGTTCAGCGACTACTCCGATGAGTTTGACTATCTGGTCAACTCCGGTGTTGCTCTCTCAGTCCAAGCCATCAGCAATCCGAAGTTCCCGCTGAAGGAGTCCGAGAGCAAGAATCTTATCAAACTATACCTCAGCGATGTAGGCATTCTGACTGACCTTCTTTACAGGACAAACATCAATGCGGTGCTTGGAGACGAACTCAGCGTCAATCTCGGCTCAGTCTATGAGTCTGTAGTGGCACAGGAGCTCCACGCCCACGGATTCACCCTGCACTACTACGACAACAAGCAGCGTGGAGAGGTTGATTTTCTGATTGATGACTACGACAATCTCACAGTCCTGCCCATCGAGGTCAAATCAGGCAAGGATTACAAGGTTCACAGCGCCCTGGACGCCTTCCTTGACACCCCCGACTACCACATCAAGAACGCCATAGTCCTAAGCAACGAACAGAACGTCCACAAGGAGCATGGCATCACCTACCTCCCCGTCTATTACGTGATGTTCCTAAAGCAAGACAACATCCCGGAAGAAGATCTCGTCATCCCGAATCCGACTTTGCAAGCCTAGTGGCGACCGTGGCACTTAGTAATCCTTAAAAAATAACTTGGTAATCTTTGATTGTCTTTTCGGTCTATATGTCTTTTCTCATCAGTCATGTGCCACCGGCACACTCCTTCTTCTAAAAGACATCTATCCCCGAAAATACCGCCAAATCTTTACCAACTTATTTTTTAACGCTTACTTAACTAACTGACAGTGAAACGAAAGGGCATCCTCGTGGTTCAAGTATTCAGACCACGACAGTGTTCTGTCCGCTGATTATCAGGACATTATCCGCCACTGATTTCTAATACGCCCGGCCGTACATCTTCGGGGAGTTGAAGGCGGGGATGTGGCCGGAGAGGCGGAAGAGTTCGGGGATGGTGACGATCTCGTAGCCTCGGGCCTTGAGGGCGGGGATCAGGGTCTTCATGGCCTCGACGGTGCGCTCGTTCGTGTCGTGGAATAGGAGGATGCGGCCATCCTCGACGCGGGCGAGGGTCTTGGTCACACGATCCTCGACCGGCATGTCGGCCCTCCAATCCTGACAACTGAGGCCGGAGATGAATATCTTCCCGTCAATAAGATCCGCGACGTGGGCATTGTGCGCGGTAAACGGAGGGCGGAGATATTCCGGCTTGGCACCAGCGTAAACCTCTATCAGGGAATCCGTCTTGGCGACTTCCTCAAGAATCTGAACGTCAGGAATCTGCGTGAGATTAGGATGGGAATATGTGTGGTTCTCGACGTCGCATCCCATCTGGACCATCCGCCGGATGATCGGGGCGGTCTCCTCCGTGATGTTCTGACCGATCAGAAAGAACGAGGCCTTCACACCGTTCTCCTCCAGCACGTCCAGCATCAACGGGGTGTACTTCAGGCTCGGCCCGTCGTCAAAGGACAAGGCGACATATTTCGGTTTGGAATCCTCCACGCAGCCGGAGTCGCAGCCGCAATCATCCTGAGCGTAGGCGATGCCGGCGGAAAGCGCCAAGGCTGCGGCCAGCATATTCAAGTATTTGAAAATATTCATTTTAAAACCCTCTTCCGAACATCAGCCAGTACTTCGCCTCAAGCTCCTTCCAGCGGGCGGCGCACTTGTCATGGATGGCGGCGGTGTAGGCGTTCAGCAGCCTCGCCCTCTTGCGAGGGGTGGCCTTTGAATATTCAGCCTCAAGTTCAGGCAGGCCTTCGAAGGTCATCGCCTCCATCTCCAACACATTGTCGGTAAACTCCTTCTTGGTCTTCTGCCACGAAAGGGTGGCCAGCTTGTTGGCGCGGCGGAACTCCCACAGCACACTGTTCGGGTAGTATTCCTTCTGACCGCACTTCTCGAAAGCGGCCGGCAGCTTCGTGCTTCCGCAGAAGATCGGAATGCGAGGGCTCTGCGCCGGGTTGTCCACGGCGTACCAGCAGACTCCCCCGATGCCGTCCGGCAGCCACGAGCGACTCTGGATGACCGTTGAATATGAACACCAGGCTACCGCAAGCGTCCTTCTGAAATCGATCACGCCCGGAGCGATGCTGTTCAGCGTGTTGCGCATCGGAGTGGTCAGCCAAGGATTGGCCAGAGGACTCATCTCCTTGTGCGCCGGAACACCATTCTTCTCAGGCACATCAATCGTCCAGTTCTTGCACATATCCCATTCCGTACCCTCGTAAGTATCTCTCAGCAACGCCATTACCTTCCTGACATCGACCAAGGAGTCCGGCTTTACGGAAAACGGAAAATCATCCATTCCATACTTCAGACCGAGCGACGGTGCCAGCAGATCGAACACCCTGAACTCCCTCTCACGGTAGTTCCTGCCCTGTGCATATGAGCAGACGATCACCTTCCAAAAAACGAAATCGCCCTTACCATCCCAAAGACCGTTGTCGATAGCCACCTGCTCAAGGTTATCGGAAGCCATAAAGTTCTCTGTATCAGAACGGTCAATCTTTCCGATTCTTGGGATATTGGCGGAAATCCCGACGTGCTCGTCCGGTATCCTCTGGGCCGCCCAGGCCGCGCCGATCCTATGCTTGCCGACTCCCACGATCTCAAATTGCCAGACCTCCTTCGGATCGGAGACCGTAAGACATTCACCACCATCCCCGTAGCCATATTCCTCTGCCAAAGAGCCCATCACCTTGACGGCCTCCCTTGCCGTGGCGGCACGCTCCATCGCCAGACGGCAAAGCTCCTCGATGACCAGCGGCGCGTCGTGGTTGATCAGGGTGTCCGGCCCCGTGAACGTCGTCTCACCGATGCCCACCTGCTTCTCGTTCAGCGATGGATAGCCAGTGTTGACGTAGGAATATGTATGCGCGACCTGCGGAATCTCTCCCACTATCTTGATCCCTGCGGTGTCGGTCACGAACTTGGTCTTGCGCCAGTTCTTGCGGATCGGAGTCACGGAACCGGGCTTGTGATCCTTGGCCGGAACGATGTTCACCCAAGTGTGGGAGGTGCCGTCGCAAGTGTGCGAGGTCATCACCGACCCGTCCGTGCTGGCCAGCCTCCCGACCACAATGCTGGTGCACTCCAGCCCCGAATTCTCATCATCCTGAGCCCAAGCTCCGATTCCCGCGGCCACAAAAGCCGCCAGCGTCACAAGAATTTTTCTCATCTCTATCTTATTGTTTGTTTATTCTCAAAGACTTGCGAACATCCGCTTACCTGACAGGACCGGCGATGCTGACACAAGCGTAAAACAAAGTTTATTATCCAGGCTAAGTAATCTTTACCAACTTATTTTTTAACGCTTACTAAGATACAACTAAAACCGACATTTTTCTAAAAAAACGCTATAATTTAGTCGCATTGGCTACTCTTTTAAATGGCATCCAAATTGTCCCTGAATGCGTTCTTTCGTTTTCGATGTTGCGGATTCAGAATATTTTCGGTAACTTGCCATTGCTGGTCAATAAGGTTGGCCGGGCATTGCTCCATGACTTTAATTAATTGAAAATTACAAAGTTACGAATATTATACAATGGAACCATCCATATACAGTTATTCTCTTTGCATCGCGCTACCGCTGATGTTGTTCTTCGGCTTTTATTTTTTGCTGGCCCCAACCCCGGAAAAGGCCATTTTTGATAATTATCTACGCTCCAAGCGGATAATGGGTCTGGCGTTGCTGCTGCTTGCGGCAAACTATTCGGTGCATTTCTTCTTCGGGGTAAGGTTCAGGAGTGTCCATGCGGCCATATTGATGAATCTGTCCACCTATTTTCTGTGCTATTACCTATTTAGCTCTGCATTGATAACACTGCTTAACCGTTTCTATATCACACGAAAAAGGATCTGGACGCACATTATCCTATGGATCATATTCTCCGGTCTTTCCGGGATTGTATTGTTTTTGTTCCCGGACGGAATAGTGCAGAAAAGCATTTTGCTGGCTTTGGCGGCATGGCTGGTGGTTTACGGACTGGTGCTGTCTCGCAGACTCATTGTCTCATACCGCAGAGCTATCCGGATTTTCGATGACACGCATGCCGATGATATGGGTGCGTATATAAAATGGTTGTCCGTCTTTACCTATTGGGCACCCTTGTTCGGCATCGGATGCGGATTGCTCACTTTCTTGCCTGATGAATATGTTTATATATGGATTCTGTCATCGATTCCGTTTTACGTCTATCTCTACTGTTGCTACCAGAACTATCTGCTGTTTTACGAGCAAGTGGAAAACGCGATGGTAGCGGAGATGACTTCGGAAGATGACGGTCAATGTGATCATAAGCCGGAACAGGCACAGAGGCAAGACACTCCTTTTTACCATGCAGAGATAGCCGGAAAAATCAAAGGGTGGATTGACACTGACGGTTTTGTTCAATCCGGCCTGACCATAAAGGAGCTTTCGGACATGCTTCATACCAACCGAACCTACCTGTCCGAGTACATCAATACGACGTATGGCACATCGTTCCGCGATTGGATCACCGGCCTTCGCATCAATTATGCGAAACGTCTGCTTACCCAAAATCCCAAACTGACGGTTGCCGACATTTCCGAAAGATCGGGGTTTCTGTCTCCAAGCCATTTCATTAGGTTGTTCAAGGAAAAAACAGGGCAAACTCCTGTCAGATGGAGGAAAACAGAGGCGGAATAATGCGCTGCATTATGGCTGATGGAAATAGCCTGAACGACAAAAAATAGCCTGAACGAAAAGACTAAAATAATCTAAACCGCAAGGATGTGCGATTCTGACAATTGAGACATTCTTTCTACGCAAGAATCAGGCGGAGACAGAATCTTTTTGCTTATATTGTTTGCATAAATTCCGGGTCGAGAATAAACAAAGCATAGAATATGAGCAAAAGAATCCTGTCCGTCATCTTGTTTTCATGGCTGTCAATGGCTGCTTCCACAGCTTTCGCGCAACAGAAGACAGATACTGCCGAGACCTTCCGCTTCGTTCCGCAAGGGGATACGTTCTATTTGACAAGGGAGGACAATCCGCAGGAATCAGTCCAATCCTTATCACCGACAATTTCTCAACTGTCCCTGCGCGCCAATCTGCTGCGCTGGGCAACCCTGACACCAGATTTAGGACTTGAATGGCGCATCTGCCCGTCATGGGGCATTGCCGTAAACGGCTCGTGGACTTCGTGGTCGTGGAATGACAAGGACAGAAGATACGCCCTCTGGGAAGTGGTCCCGGAGCTCCGTTATTATTTAGGCAGGGAAAAGCGCGGTTACCTCGGCGCTATGCTCAAGACAGGACAGTTCAACTACAAGCTCTCCACGACAGGCAAACAGGGAGACCTTACGGGTGGAGGCATCACCGGAGGCTATCAACTGAAATTGAACAAATCCCTTTCGATGGACTTCTCCTTAGGGTTGGGCTATATCCATGCCGACTATGACAAGTATGTGGTCATCAACGGCGTGAGGGTAAGGCGCGGCAGCGAAACAAAGAATTGGTGGGGCCCCGTCTCGGCGGGTGTCACCCTGGTGTGGAACATCTTTTAGCGGAAAGGAGGAACAATGAATACAACGACAATCATACGACAGATAAAGGAATATATGGGAGCATACGGAAAGGCTTATACCTTATTATATCTAGGTGCGGTGGCCATACTGACCTCGTGCGTGATGGACGACCTCTATGACACGCCGCATCCCGACTACGGGAAGATTGCGGTGACAGCCGACTGGTCGGCCCGAGGTGAGGGTATCGACATACCTGCCACATGGACGGTCACCATGGGTGGCTATACGGGTACGGAGACTTCCGCCACCCATAGCCCCGACCATCTGTTTGCTCCGGGCAGCTACACCCTTGCGGTGTGGAACCCGGCTGAAGGAATCACGGTGAACGGCACCACAGCCACCATTGCCACAGCCACTGGAACCCGGGCAGGCACGGATGCCTTTGTGAACAATGCCCCGGGATGGTTCTTCACCTATACGGAACAAGTGACCATCGAGAAAGACAAGGACTATCCGATGACCGCCGCAATGAAGCAGCAGGTACGCGAACTGACGCTTGTCGTCAAACCGACGGGTGATGCCGCCGGACGCATCACGGAGATTGTTGCCCATCTGACGGGTGCAGCCAGAACACTCGATTTCGCTACCGATACCTACGGAGCCGCTTCAAACGTCGTGCTGCCCTTCACCAAGATAACCGAAGGTGATGATGCCGGCAAGTGGAAAGCCACGGTGCGGCTGCTGGGTGTGACCGGCACGGAACAGCTGCTGACGGCTGAAATCCGCTATGCTGACGGCAACCCGACCCCCACGATGCTGAAAAGCAACCTCACGGAAGCCCTCAAGGAGTTCAACACCGGAAAGGGCAAATCGCTGACCCTCGGCGGAACGCTGGTTGAGACTCCCGAAGGCATGGAAGTGGACGGAGCCGAAATCAACGGCTGGGAAGAAGTGAAAGGTGATGATGTAAATGCCGATTTGTAAATAATTAGCAAACCGAACGCAGAAGCAAAGCATGCTTTGATTTTGCTGAGGTGCAGCAATTATTGAAATGGAATTTAACTAATAAAATGACAGATATAATGAAGACAAGATTTTTTGCACTTGCAGCGCTCGCCCTCGCACTTGTA